>Ga0209755_10001144_pt1 | contig 43484 bp, 44 predicted proteins | sample TergutCo191P1_FD_187301 | JGI IMG/M metagenome (GOLD analysis project Ga0209755, IMG submission 187301) | Cornitermes sp. P1 segment gut microbial communities from Petit-Saut dam, French Guiana - Co191P1 (SPAdes) (version 2) | ecosystem: Host-associated > Arthropoda: Insects > Digestive system... | reverse complement strand
CTTTGGCGCGTGTGCCCGTGGTCGTCTTCCCGCTTTTCTTGGCGGGCTTCTTTTCGCCTTCCTTTGCCGCTGCCTTAATCGCCATAATCAATCCTTGTTATGCAATATCACCGGGAACACCGAACCCAGACGGGTTCCGGGTCTTCCCCTCTCTATAATGTAATACCTAGCGAACGGGCAAGGGAAGAGGTTGCGGCCGAGACCGCAACCGAAGCTTTCGCCACAGAATCACGACAAGGCTCAGCCTCATTAATTCCCATATTCCACATCTCCAGTATGTCCGTAGCGGAATATACTATTTCCGCTCCTTCTTCCGCAAGCCTTTGCGTCCCCTTCCTGTCAAACGTCGCGTCGTCCTTTGCCCCGGTCGACGCAACCCAGAGCTCCCTGTTCTGATCCAGGGCAAACCTCGCGGTAATAAGCGCCCCGGACTTTTCCGGAGCCTCGACTATAAGCACGCCCCGGCAAAGCCCAGAGATAATCCTGTTTCTGGCTGGGAAATTCCATCTTCTCGGACCAGTACCTGGGGGATACTCGGAAATCAGGGCCCCGCCCGTTTCCAGAACCCTGCGGGCAAGCGCCCTGTTCGACGCCGGATACACCTCGTCAACTCCGGAACCAAGCACGGCAAACGTTGGAACACCACCTTCGACATTCCCGCGATGGGCCATCGCGTCTATGCCTAATGCTAGACCTGAAACAGCGGAAACACCCCCGCGCCCCAGGCTCCTGGATATATCGAATGCCTGGGCCGTAGCCATCGGGCTGGGTTTTCTGGTTCCGACAATTGCGACAAGCGGCCTTTCGGAATCCGGAAGCCTTCCCCTGAAAAACAGAACCGACGGCGGATCGTAAATCTCCCTAAGCAAGGGCGGATATTCGGGACTTAGCCAGGAAACCCAGTTTATGCCCCGCAAATTGGCCGTATGCGCGTCACGTTCCGCAAGCATCCGTATAAGATCTATGTCCCAGCCGGAGGCAAGCCTGCGCCCGATAAGCGACTCTATGTCAAGCTTTGACTTTTGCACTAAATCGCGTTCCGCTCCCAGCGATTCGCAAAGGGTTATTCTCTCCCGGAAAGAGAGTCCCGGAAGCCTGGCAATAATCAAATCCAAAAGCCCGCGTTCACCCATACTACATAAAATCCCTTACCAAATTCATATTCGCCTCCGCCTCCGCCCTAATCGACGGATCCCTGCTTATGCTTAAAATCCTCTCGTACAGCTCGATTGCCGGAATAAGCTGCTCGGTCATAAAATACGCCCTTGCCAAAACGAACATGCCCGCGACATCCCTGGGCGAAATCTGCAGAAAGCGTTCCAATTGGGGAATCGCGTCTTCAGGACGATCCAGATCGAAGGTGTACATTACACCAAGGCTAAAGCGTGGCCTTCCATAGGTAACGTCCATGTTTATTGCCCGCAGAAAAGAGGCCTCGGCCAGCGCGAAATAGCTTTCCCTTTCCGAAGCGGGTCCCCCCGGAAAATCCAAAGCCGATGCCGCGACAACCGACGCGGATTCGCCTGTCAGGAAAAACAGCGTGGGATCCTCGGCGTTAAAATGAATCGCCCGCTCAAATGCGTAAATGGCATCCCTGTGCATTCCACGGTCGGCAAGCCGTATGCCCAGTATTTTCCAAAAGGCCCCCGTCTGGGCGGCATCACGCACATGCCGCTCAATTCGCTCCTCGTAAAGGGCGATGGCAGTTACAAGATCATCGATGGTTCTTGGTACCCCTCCCCTCGGGGTAAGGGACGTGATGCGCGTCGCCAGGTTTCTTCGTTCCCTGTTTCTTTCGTGGGTGTAAAACAGGACGAAGGTACCCACAATAATGCCCACCGCGGCAAGTGCAATGAGTGTATCTTTTCTGATTTTGATCATTGCTCCAGCTCCTTTCCGCGACTCGACTTTGGGATTTTGCTAAGGCGCGGAAGATACCTGCGATGGCTTTCCTTTAGCAGACTTGAATCCACGTGAGTGTAAATTTGCGTCGTGGCAAGATCGGCATGTCCTAGAAGCACTTGCACTGTCCTTAGATCCGCCCCTCCCTGCAAAAGTCCGGTCGCAAAACTGTGCCGTAGTGTATGGACTCGCGAGCCAGTTCCCGCAACGATCGCGTGCTTTGCATAGCTTTTCCACATTCCCTTGCGCGAAAACCTCTTGCCGTTCCTTCCTACGAAAAACGCGGAAAGACTGGAAGCCCTAACCTGGTTTCTAGCCCTTCCACCAGCCAAGACTGGCCTGGCTTCTTCTAGATAGCGTTTCAACCACTTCGCCGCCTCGGGCCCGAAAACGGCGATTCTCTCCTTGCTTCCTTTCCCCTTTACCTTGACAACACTTTCATTGAAATCAATGTCCCAGACATTCATGTTCACAGCCTCGGACACCCGTAGGCCGGACGAGTAAATCATTTCAAAAAGAGCACGATCCCGCAACCCAAGCACGCTGCTCAAATCAATCGTGTCCAAAAGCTTTTCGACAGTTTCCCTATCCATGGTCTGTGGCAAGCTCCGGCGCAATACCGGGCTTTCCAGAAGCGCGCCAGGATTGTCCAAGCGCAGGCCTTCCTCCACGATAAAACGGAAAAAAGAGCGCAGGCAGGAAACCGATTTTGCCACCGAACGGGAGTCAAGGTGATCGGATTCCTGTCGGCACAATAGATAACCAGTGAGGTGCTCGGGGGTAACAGCCGTTATCGCCGAACACCGGACCTCTATGTATTCCAGGAAACGGCGTAGTTCCAGCCTATAGGTAGTGACGGTAGTAGGCGAACATCGCCGTACGGCGGCAAGCCGCGTGCAAAACCTGTCCAACAGCAATCGTCCCGAAGGTACGCCTACATCCGGGGCTGGAACATTAGGCCTGGACATTTAAACCTATGCATCCTTTCCGCTTGTCGCGGATTTTGTCAGCCTGTCGATGTCAGATTCGGAATTATGTCTGCGAAGAGCGGCCGGAATATTAAGGTCTTCCTCGACAAAATTATTTCTGGATCTGCCAATACCTATGTAGTTGTCGTTGGTTCGCCCGCGATCTCCCAAACCCCGATACCTGTCGAAAATTTCCGTGCTTATAATCTCCGGCGTTTCGGTTTTCCTGGCGGATGGGGAATCGGCCTTACCCGATACGGAAGCGATCCTGTCCTTAAAGCCCGTTGCGATAACGATTACTTTGATGCTGTCTCCCAATTCGGGATCGAAGATTACGCCGTGAATTATTTCGACGCTGGGATCCGCCTTTGCCTTTACGACGTTCATTATTTCGCCCACTTCTACTATGGACAAGGTCTCTTCGGAACCGGATATGTTTACCAACAGTCGCGTCGCGCCCTCGATGCTTGTATCCTCAAGAAGGGGGTTATCAATGGCATACTTGGCAGCCTCTTCGGCCCTGGCATCCCCACTGCTTATCCCTATACCCATAAGGGCATCGCCCTGCCCTTCCATGGTCGCCTTAACGTCGGCAAAGTCCGTGTTGATAAGTCCTGTTTTGATTATCAAATCGGTTATACCCTGCACTCCCTGCCGAAGAACGTCGTCAGCCATGTGGTACGCCTTGGTTACTGTCGTTTTGCGGTCAGCCATTTTGAAAATCTGCTGGTTTGGAATCACCACCAGCGTGTCCACGGCATCCCGCATTCTTTTTATTCCCTCGTTGGCAAGCTTTCTTTTTGTCTCGCCCTCGAAGTCAAAAGGCTTTGTTACCACACCTACAGTAAGCGCGCCCTGTTCCTTTGCAAGTTTGGCAATCACAGGGGCCGCACCAGTTCCGGTGCCCCCGCCCATGCCGCAGGTAATGAATACCATGTCAGCACCCCGTACCAGATTGATCAATTCCTCCTGATCTTCTTTAGCGGCATTTTCCCCCACATCAGGCTTGCCTCCAGCACCACGGCCACCAGTAAGCTTGCTGCCAATTTGCAACTTAGTCTGGGCCCGGCTTTTGTTGAAAAGATCCTGCACGTCGGTATTAACCGTAATAAACTGAACTCCAGAAAGCCCGTTTTCAATCATACGATTTACGGCATTGGACCCCCCTCCACCAACACCAATAACCCTTATTTTGGCAGGTAGCGATAGGTCTGAATGCCCAAGGGCATTGTCTATCGGCGTTGACAGATTTGAGTACCCTATGGCATTATCCATAGGCACAAAATCCACGACTTCTTTGACAGAGAAAATGTTCATCATTCCCTTTTTCCTCCCATTCTTCTTCATCTTCATATCTGCAAGGTCCCACGCATCGCGGTTCCATAACATTCTCAAACACAGTAGCCTAAAAAAGACCGTTCCTAAACCATTCCACAACCCGTCGCCACCAAGCACCAGATTTCTTTCCAATGTTTGACGGCAAGGGGCGATCTCGCTCGGAAAAACTGTCTTTTTCCCTTCTGTTGCCCTCCAGTACAAGGCCTATTGCCGTGGCATATTCGGTGGTACAATATTCTTCCACCAGCCCTCCAAGATTATTTGCAAAACGGATTGGCACACCAAGCCGCACCTGCATTTTGAACATTTCCTCCGCCAGTTCCACGACCCCCGCCAGCGCCGCGCCACCGCCAGTTATCACCACGCCACCGGTCAAAGGCCTGGGGAGATTGATGCAGTCCAGTTTCTGCTTTACCAGTTCAAAAATCTCTTCCATCCTTGGCCTTACTATCGCATAGATGTGAGAACTAGGGATTGATATAGGCGGACGACCAGCCATATCGGGAACAAGGATATCCTCATCCTCAAGTAGCGGTTCCCAGCAACATGCATTTTCGTGCTTTATCTTTTCCGCCGTTTCGAGTGGGATGCTTTTTATCATCGATATGTCTTTGGTCACTTCGCAGCCACCAACGGGAATGGTAAACGTCGAGTATGGCGCACCATCATAGTACACAAGAACATCAGTGGTACCGCCACCAAGGTCAATCAGGGCGACACCCATTTCCTGTTCCTCCAGGGTAAGCACCGCACGACCTGCGGCAAGGACCTGAAGTAACAGGAAGGCGTTCGCCTCGAATCCTGCACGGTTAACGCATCTTATAAGGTTTTTCATGCTTGTAACGGAGACGGTAATGATGTGAACCTCCGACTCCAAACGCACGCCAATCATGCCAAGCGGATCTTTTATGCCCCTGTGATCATCCACGATGTAGGATTGCGGGATGGTCTGGATTATCTGACGGTCCAGAGGAACCACCACCGCCCGCGCCGCCTCGATGACACGGATAATGTCCTCCCTGCTTATTTCACGGTTTTCCCGTTTCTGTCCAGTTATCGCAACAACGCCTCGAGAATTAATACCTTCGATATGGCTGCCACCTATTCCAGTCCAGCAGGAATGAACCTCCTGTCCGCTCATCACCTCCGCGGCCTCTATGGCCTCTGTTATTGATTTAATGGTGGACTCGATGTTGACAACTACGCCTTTTCTCATCCCCGTGGACGGACTTGTCCCCACGCCGGTTATTTCTATAAGACCTTTTTCATTGCGCTCGCCAATGACAACGCATATTTTTGTTGTCCCTATGTCGAGACCGACAATTTTATCCTCCAAGGCGAGCCCCCTCCGTCTTAAGAACCCCTATACCAGAACGCACGTCAATCTCGCTGGGGATAGCCCCTCCCGATTGATTAAGCACATCCAACATCAGGAGGGCATAGTAAATGTCTGTCATATTTATGTCGCTGCCCATCCTGACCCTTATAAAATTGTTCACCGGATATAACACAAGATCGAAAGTGCCACTGTCGTTCCAGACAACGCCTATTTCCGAAATTGCCTGCCATATATTTGGATTTTCATCCGTTATTGCCCCAATTCTGGAAAACAGTGGAAGAATAGGCTCGGGAAGCCGCGCCCCAAGGTAAAGAGTAATAAGGCCATGATACAACCCAGACACGACAGGCAGCCAAGCAGGGGCGGTTTCCGGTCTGGCGCCAATCGTGAAGGCAACACCATGCCTATCAAAATACACAGGCTGCATCCTGCCGTTTATCCTAGCAATGCTTACGGCAACCGCATGCCTGGGTTCAAGGTAAATTGAAATCCTGTCGGGAAAATTTTTAACCACCCTTGCCGACTCGACGAGAGGATGCCTGGAAAGCAGAAGCTGCGCTTCCGTCGCATTGACAGAGGCAAAAGTCGCTCTATTCCCTATACCAGCATGATACAACACAGCCGTCCTGTCCATCCCCGAAAAAGTGAACACTTGCACAGTCGCCGGCGCCATTGTTGGACTAATGAAAAACCACCAGATAAGCCCACTGCAAATGAAAATCACCGCAAATACCAGAAAACGCTTAAGGGTTTTTTCAATTTTTGGTGGCGCGTCATATTTATTGGCCGATTCAGGTTTGCGATCGCGGTTTACGGATCTACTGTCCGGCATTTCCTCTTCTTCCGTGTAGACAAAATCACCCAGCATTCCAGCCCTCCTTCTCTAGCGATAAAACATGCCGTCTGGCAAGATTGACAAGCAATGCGGAGGCGCAGAGCGTCATAAGCAAGGAGGATCCTCCAGATGAAACAAAAGGCAACGCGATCCCAGTGGTGGGAACGACGTTTGCCACAACCGCAACGTTCAACAGTGTTTGCATCACAATCGGCGTTACAAGCCCAAAGGCAAGCAGCTGGGAAAACCGATCCCTGCTTCGCCATACTACGTAAAAAACAATTCCAGCAAAAACCCCGATAAGCGCCAGGTGCAGAAACACGCCAATGAGTCCGAATTCCTCCGCAAAGGAAGCGAAGACAAAATCCCCGTGAACCTCCGGTATCCTTGTTTTAAGGGTTCCCTGTCCTATGCCCCTCCCCAAGAAGCCACCAGACCTTATGGCTTCCATGCTCATATCGATCTGGTACCTTGCACCAAACATATCCTGCCCTGGATTAAAGAAGGTGTACAAGCGATGATACCAACGCCCTCCCGTATCTCCAAAGGTTAGCCTGTGGCCAATGGGAAGAATCAAAGCCAACGCAATGGCAAACCAGCGCAAGCGAATACCAGCGACAAAACAGACGGCAAGGCTTATCATGGCTATGAGCACCACTTCCGAAAAATTGTTCTGAAACACCACCAAGGCACAGAAAACGCCAGTCACAATTGCCGGAGGCAAAGGGCCGTAAAAAAACTTGTTAATTTTTTCCGTGTTCTTATCAAGTATGTACGCAAGGTACAAAGGAAGCACAACCTTGATTATCTCGGAGGGCTGGAAACTAAGCCAGTCGCTGCCACCCCTTCTAAAAATGATCCAGCGCCTAACATCAGTGGCAGGATCGAAGTTGCTTTTCTGAAAAAACGGAATAAAGGGAAGCAAATTGACGAAAACGGTAAAAAGCACGAGACCGATGATGAACCATTCCTTTTTCAGCGAGTCAAGTTTTACAAATGCCAGCACTGGAAAAAGGAAAATCATTATTCCGCACGCCACGATGTTCCCAAAAAGAGGTGTCCATCCGCCCCTACTACCGAAACGCCCAGGCTGATTCAGGGCGAACAGATAGGAGGCAGAATACAACGTTACCAAGCCAACCAAGGTCAGTAAAATAACAGTGGCAACAAGGATATAATCATAGCGAAATGCCGTCTGGTGCTCTTCCCGCAAGGGCTTCATTTTATACCCCCCTCCCCTTACTGAATTGTCAATATTGAAAGGGCAATTATCGCAAAAAGCCCTCCCAATATCCAAAAGCGAATCACGACCTTTGATTCCGCCCAACCTAACATCTCAAAATGATGATGTAGCGGGGACATTTTGAACACACGCTTCCCCCTAAGTTTATACGAAACAACCTGTATTATTACTGACATTATTTCCAACACGAACACCCCGCCAATGATGAAAATGAGCAGTTCCTTTCTAAGAACGAGGGCTATAACCGCGACAGTCCCCCCAAGCGCCAGGCTTCCGACATCGCCCATAAAAACCTCTGCTGGGTGGCTATTGAACCAAAGAAAACCCACCAATGCGCCTATTATGGCAAGGTTCAACACGGTCAGCTCCCCCGCCCCGGAAACAAACGGAATACCAAGATATGCCGAAAAATCAACGCGCCCAGTAAGGTAGGAAATAATTGTCAGAGTTATAAACACCATAATAAGAAGTCCCGCGAGAAGCCCATCAAGGCCATCGGAAAAATTAACTGCATTCGACGCGCCCATGACAAGCAACACCGCAAAGGGTATCCAGAGTACTCCCATGTCGATAATCACGTTTCTGAAAAGTGGCACATGCAACCTCGTTATTTCCTCCCCCCCCCATAGATACAAATACATAACAATCCCAAACGCCACGATAAACTGTCCGACAAGTTTCCCCCAAGCAGGTAGCCCTGCCGAATTATGTCGCTTAACCTTAAGATAATCGTCAATAAAACCGACAATGCCAAAGGCAACCAGGGAGATAAGAATAAGCCACACCAGATGGTTTCGAATGTCCCCCCATAACAACATGGAAACCAGCACCGCACCGATGATAAGGATTCCCCCCATGGTCGGCGTTCCTGATTTTGCAAGATGCGTAGCTGGGCCATCGTCGCGTATGGACTGCCCAACCTTAAATCTACGCAATGCCTCTATAACCTTGCCACCGAAAAGGAAACAGATCAGCAACGTCGTTATGGCAGCATAGGCCCCTCGGAATGTGATATAGCGAAAAACGTTAAAAGGCGTAAACAGCCCTACGAGGGGCTCAAAAATTTCCTGAAACACCCTGTTCCCCTTTCTCAAATATTACACACAACCTTTCCAGGGCACAGCCCCGCGAGCCTTTCAGCAAAACCAAGTCCCCTTCCCTGGCATAACCGTCCACATTACGAATAAGCTCGTCCATGTCATTGGTGTGGAAAAACCGCATCCCAGGCCGAGCAGTCCCCTGTGAAACCTGGGAATCCAGAACCTCGACGGCGGCGACGGTTTCCACCCCGAAAAGGTACACCATATCTGCCTTCGATTCGGCTAAAAGTCGCCCCATGTCCTCATGTGCACCGCGGGAAAGTTCCCCGAGTTCCAGCATTTCCCCGATTACGTAAATGCGACGACCTGGCCATTCGACGCTATCGCAGAACAGCAAAGCTTCGCCAAGAGATTCTGGATTTGAATTGTAGCAATCGCGTATAACTGTTGCCCTGCCTTGCAGAACTTCTCCCCGGCCAAACATTGGTTTTACCGATCCAAGCCCATGCTTTATAGCCTTAGCACTCACGGGGATTTCCCGTGCGATGGCAATTGCGGAAATGGCATTGGCAAAATTATGCCGACCTGGAAGGGCAAAGCTCATACCCTCCCCCCCCCATATAATTTCGCTTCCGTCCAGACCAAGGCTCTTTATTCCGCCAAATTCGGAAAGGGATTTTTCGCCATAGAACGAAACTCTACCCCGAATGCCTTCCGCCAGAAAATCACGAAAATCCGAATCCTCGGGAATAAGCGCTATGCCATTTTCGCCAAGTTGGGAAAAAATATCTTTTTTTTCTTTAGCAATGGCCTGCCTACTGCCGAGAATACCGATATGGGCAGAACCAATGTTTGTGATCAAAGCGATGTCAGGTTTAAGTACCGTGGCAAGACCAGCCATTTCGCTCTTTCGGTTCATTCCCATTTCGAAAACGCCCACCTCATGGCATGAACGCACATCGAAAACCGAAAGGGGCAACCCGGTATCCGAGTTATAGTTGCCCCAGCTTGCCACCGTGTTTTTTTCCGCGCCGATAATGGCAGCTACTATTTCCTTGGTCGTCGTTTTCCCAGACGAACCGGTTATACCTATTTTCAGAAGACTGGGGAACCGCTCAAGGTATGCCATGGCCGCGTCCTGCAGGCCCTGAAGGGTGTTGTCAACGGCAATGAGCGTTTTCCCCATGGTTTTGGCAAGGCACGGAAGGTTGAGGGATTCGCACTTACCGCGCTCCACCATTGCCACGGTGGCACCCTTGGAAAAAGCCGTCTCCACAAAGGCGTGGCCGTCGCAGGCCTCGCCAGGAAGCGCGACGAAGAGCGCCCCTTCCCGAACCGTTCTGGAATCGATGCTTACCGAAAAGAATCCCGAAACTCCAGTCGTATCGCAGGGGTAAAGATCCCCCCCCGCGGCCTTGGACAGCTCCGAAAAGCCCATAAGCGGGGTCAAATTGTCGTCGGCCACGTCAGTCACCCCCCACGATAATAAGCGTTACGTCTTCGGGACGCATTCTAGTCATACCCAACCTGTTCACCGCGTCGTATTCAAGCCTGTCAATCGCCAGCAGGTTCGCAATCTCCGCCGCGACGGTTTTGTTTTCCTCCAGCAGGTTTTCCTGCGCCCTTTCAAGCCACCTTATATCGCTTCGAAGCACGCCACATCTGTTCGCCTGCCAGGCGTTGATCCCCAGAAAAACGGGGATTGTGAAAACCATTACAAAAAACAACACATACGATTTTTTCATACGGCTTCAGCGTCCTTGATCTTTTCCACCACCCTGAACCTGGCGCTTCGTGACGGCGGGTTTCTTTTAATTTCTTCCGCGTCGGGCGTCAGCCCCTTTCGGGTCAGCAAACGCACCGTCCGTCCAGTACACCGACAGGACGGCACTTCTGGAGGACAGGTACAGTCCCTACTCTTCTTCTTGAAGAGATTTTTGACAACCCTGTCCTCCAGAGAGTGATAGCACATAATCCCGAGCCTTCCCCCAGGCTCGAGAACCCGAAGCGCGCCCTCAAGGAGATTCGGTAGCTCCAAGAGCTCACCGTTTACCACGATACGTAGGGCAAGAAAAGTCCTGGTAGCGGGGTGTATAGGTCCATACCGGTACGAGGCCGGTACTGACTGCTTAACTAGTTCGGCCAGGGCCACGGCGGAAACTATTGCCCCCCGATGCCTGGCCTGCACGATCGCTCGCGCTATACGCCGCGAATACCGCTCATCGGCGTTTTGGTACAGCATGTCGGCTATGTCCTTTTCCGACATGCGCGCCAGAAGTTCCGCCGCCGAAACGCCGACGGAAGGATCCAGCCTCATATCAAGCGGCTCGTCCCCGAAAAAACTAAAGCCCCTGCCACTCTTCTCGTAGTGGAAAACACTTATCCCCAGGTCGGCAAGCACCGTGTTCGGACGCCTACCGCCGGCAGGGTATGACGTGAAAAAATCCTGGGCGCGCCCCCTGTAAAAGTCCACACGACCGGAAAACCCTGCCAGCCGCTCCCTAGCGACTGCCTGTATCGTGCTGTCCGCATCGACACCGATGATGGAAAGACTGGGAAAACGTGACAGAAAAGCATGGCTGTGCCCGCCTTCGCCCATAGTCGCGTCAACCATAAGCTCACCCTCCCCCCTCGGAGCCAGGTACTCCAGAGCCTGCTCCAGCAGCACCGGAGTATGAACCGTTTCCGTCATCACCCAAATCCTTTGCCTGCGATCGCCTGACGCTTAAATTTTCCAGGCCAGCCTTGTAGTCCCCCCTCGTGGCTTCCCTGTACTCGTCATAGCGATCCTTGGCCCAAATCTCTATATAATCTCCCTGCCCCATAACGACGCAGTCCTTACTCAGCCCGGCGTCTTCACGCAGGAACTGGGGAATCGAAATTCTCCCCTGCTTGTCTATGTAAACTTCCTCTATTGAGCCGACAAGACGGCGGAGCATTACACGACCTTCCGAGGAAAACCGGTCGGTTTTTTCCAGAACATCCTTTTCCTGAATGTCCCATTGCTCGACGGTATACAGCCAAAGACAGGACTCGAGCCCGTCAGTCGCATTGAGCAGTATTATTTCGCTTTGTCCTAAAACATCCCGCAAGCGACGAGGAAGACTTATCCTGCCCATGTCGTCAAGTGTTACAGAATGCCTACCGCGTAATTTCACCGCCTACCATCCCATCCCAATTTTTCCCAGTTTTCCCCTGCAAATCCCTGCAAATCCCAACTAATACATGATTACCTTATATTGTCGGCGCGGTCAAGGGGGAAATCTCGAGAAAAAAATATTTATTGTGGGAAAGCGGGCGGTTTACCTACACATTTATATAGTATCCGCTGAAAGCGGACGATGATGCGACGCTCATGGTTTTTTCTTCCACTTTTTTGTTCTGGGAGTCACCAGAAGACGGTACACGTACGCATTGCCACGTTTCCCGATTCTTTCCACGACGCCAAGCCTTGTCAGCACGTACAGGGTTTTTACCGCCAGTGCGGCGCGAATTCCAGCCCTTTCCCCTAGGATGCCGGCGGTAAATTCCTCGCCCTTTGCGAAGGGGACGAAACGAAGGTAATCGGCGGGTTTTTGCAGACGGATCCTTTCGCGCAAGGCAAGCATTCGACGATCCCGGATGCTCAAGCCCTTACGTCGCCACGAACCCTTGCCGTCGCTGATACGCTCCTCGACCACTTCCACAAGGGCAAGCTCTATCTCAAGGCCCGAAATAAGGGGCAATTCGGGGGCGTAAATTAACACGGCAAAGAGATCCCATATATTCCCGGAGCGTGGGCTTCTCTTTAGGCTTTGCCGACTGCCGTTGGCGTCAAAGACTTCCAGGTATTTTACGATTGTTACCGGGTAGACGATTTTTAGGCCACAAAGCTTGGCAAGCTCCTTCGCCTTTTTCCTTATTTGGCCGAAATTGCCCGTCTGCACCTCGATGCACTCGCCATCGGAGTTTACCGCGTCGGCCACAAACCCGGCAATTTCAACCTCCATCCGCCCGTCGCTCCCCGCGCAGCAGAATTTTAGCTGTCGGTGAAGACTTGTCTCATGTGCCGTACCAATACTTTTGGACATAAAAAAGCGGTGGCAAATAAAAAGCAGACGGCAAAGTCTCCTTCACCGCCTGCCCTTACTACCTTTTCACCACTAAGCGTGTTTTACCAGCCGTCCACCATGTCGTCAGGATCGCGACCGATGGCGAAAAGGTCCGTTACAGCCCTAAGATCATCAAAATAGATGTAATAGGAGCCGTAAGATTCGAGAGGGTCGGTACGGATGCGGAAGCCGACGACCTCTATACCCGACCGCGTAAGATTGCGGTGATTCCGCTGGACGACACCGCTTCTCCCGTCCATTGACTGCGGGGGAATGGCCGCGGTAAGCCTTCTCCAGCCCTGGAAATTGAGGTTGCCCATGCGAATTTCATGGGTCCTTCCACGCATGTCACGGACAAGTATCCAAAGCTCATGGTTGGAGTTACGTCCAGCAACCCACACGGAGACAGTTTTGGTGACTCCCTCGATGGGAATGGGGCGAATGGGGCGGACGGTAAAGTGGTGGTAGCCACGGCGGAGGAAATCCACCCTGACGCCCAGAACGTGCTCGTCCGGGATATCCATGCCTTCCTCTCCCGCGATGGGCTGCCTACCGGCGGGGCCACCCCGGAACAGTCTCGAGACGGTAAAACCCTGGTCCCTCGACATCGAGGCATACCAGGTACCCTCGAACTCGAACCTTTCAACCGATACCTCCGCCAGCTCCTGCTGGCCGACAACAGGCCCAATCCTGGAGGGATCGGGAGCGCCTATTTCTTCTTCCTGGGCATATACAATACCGGCAGCGGCAATAAGGCACACCGCAAAAATCGCAAACCGTTTCATCTTGACCTCTCCTCCAAATAGTTTAGTCGTTCCAGAATTCCGCTACAAGGCCAGGGTTGGCCAGCTCGTCTCCGTCAAAGAATTCCTCAAAGACGTCCGTAAGTATCTGGAACCGGTTGAAGTACACGAAAAAGTTGTCCACCCTTTCGTTTGGTTGGGTCCACAGTCGGAATTTTACGAAGTGCAACTGGGCATGGGCCGGAAGCACGCGACTGTCCTGGCGGATACTGCCCGGAATGTTCGCCGAAAGGTTTCTCCAGCCGGCAAAGTTAAGGTTGCCCAGCTGGATTCGATGCACCATACCCTGGGAATCCCGCACATAGGCCTCGATGCGATAGTTCAGGTTCGAACCCCATACCCACAGATCCATGTTCCGCACGCGACCCGGCATGGGTATCTCGAAAGGCTCGCCTTCCGCGTCCACCGGGAAAAGGTCTATCCAGTTGTGGCCCTGCCGGTCAAAGCGACCGTTTATGCCGAAACTCTGGATCAGGTTCCCCTCGCGGTTGTCACCGAACAGGGCCCGCGGCCATGCCTCCACGAATGTGGTACGCGGGAAGCTTACTTCTTCCCCGTTGCCGTTACTGAGCGTCGTGGCAAACCTGCTTGCCCTGGTGTCCCAAGAAAAGTCAAAACTTCTGACCTGTCTACCGTCATGCCATTCGCGAGTTGTCTCACCGTTGAAGCTTTCCAGCACTACCGTGCTCAAAGCCACTGGGCGGTTGTCCCTTCCATAAGCCGACAAAACCGCAATGAACATCAAGCCAACAAAGCAAACAGCCTTAATTCTGCCGTGTTTCATTCCTCACATCTCCTTCGCTACGATGTCTTCTAGCTTTATACGTCAATTCTATTACCATTCGAAGGCCCTGTCAATGTTTGTCGGAATTTCGCTTGTCAGGGCGCCCTGCCCGCCGATCTTCTAATCGCACGAGTTACACCATTATCGGCAATTCTGTCCGAAAAAACCAGCGGTTTCGACGGAATCACCCCCACGGTGATCCCCTCCGTAGCCATCCGCGTGGCAGGAACCACCAGCGCCCAGGGGGAATCGTCAAACATGACGACAACTTCCCCGGAGGTGAGGTCCGGATTCAGCCAGCTAAACAGGATTACCGGTATTCCGGGGTTTCTTTCAAGGTAATCCGCCCCGGCTCCAGCCATCACCATGGAGGAAACGCCCCGGGTGTCGGGCATGGCGGCGGCCGTGCCGATGAAAACGACGGCGGAATCGGGATCCCGCTCCCTTACGGCCACAGAAAAAAATTCCCGCCCCTCGTGGGTCACGAAACGGTCCTGCCACAGGACGTGGGTTCTTTGGGCGACTGGCAAGTCGGCATCATCCCGCTCCCCGCCCTGGCCCATGGAGCCGATTATCCCGGCGAAAAGCCCCGCTCGGAACAGATCCGTCGCCCGGTCGGTACCGTAAACGCTGAATATCCCGCTGCCGGCCGGCATTTCGGAGGCGGGAACGGCGCCACGAAAGACCACGACGGGTATTTCCGGGGACTCCCTGTGGAAACGCTCCGCCACGGCCGCGAAGCGACGCGGGAACAGCACGAGGAACGGGTTTTCCGAGGCATACGAGATGGCGGCGATTAGCATGTCGGGGCTTGCGTCGTCGGCAATCAGCACGGGCCTTACCTGACGGAACAGGGCCGCCGAGGCGGACAACTGTCGCGTCCGCAGGCGGTTTTCCCCGTACAGGGCCACAAAGGGCAGATCCGTCACCACAAGCACCGGGGGACGGGAGAGAAAGACAAGGGTCGCCACGGACAGTGCCGCAAGGAACAGCACGAGGGTAATGGCAATCAACAGCCTGGCGCGTTTCATTTGGATGCTCCTACTGTTTCTTTTCGTACCATTTCGCGAAAAGGGTTAGTGCTCAATGTGGTTTCACTCCGCATTGTAGCACAAAAAAGCCTTGCATCCACCCCTCGTTTTGAGGTATCGGAAAGACGACGACAGACAGGCGGTGTTTTTTTGCACGAAGGCTTGACGCTTTATCTTATTGTTTGTAACATGGCACCAAGAGTTAGCCGTCACTTGAAATGCTTGCTTGCGCGCTCGACTCCATGAAGGCCACTACTTGAATACTTTTATGAAAGCATACGAAAGCAAGGCCCCGAAAAACGAGGCACGACTGGACACGAACATTTCCCTGGGATATCGGGCCTCATATGACGTAATATTACTTTCATATGCAATCACAGTCAGTTACCCCCCCCCCCCCCCCCCCCCCAGCTACAATTCAACCGTCTTAGGGTACCATTTAAAACAGAACAAAAAGCTGGGCGGCCAGCCCGGCTACACATACGAGATAAAGAGGGAAAAATATGGCTACAGCTACTAGACTTGCTCCAGTTATCCGGATCGACGAAGAGAAATGCAATAATTGTTATGCTTGTATTACTGCCTGCCCAGTAAAACTCTGCATGGACGGCTCGAAAGAAAAGCTGCTGATCAACACGGATCTGTGCATCGCCTGCGGGAACTGCATCGATTCCTGTTCCCACAAGGCCAGGCTTATCATGGACGATACCCCAGCTTTTTTTGGCGACCTGGATCGCGGGGAAAGGATGGTCGCAATCGTCGCCCCGGCCATCGCGGCATTTTTTCAGGCGCAGTTCCTTAACTTCAACGGGTACCTGAAGTCCATCGGCATAGAGGCGGTGTTCGACGTAAGTTTCGGCGGCGAGCTTACCGTTGTCTCCTACATTGAGTATATGAAAGAGAAGAACCCCAGAATGGTAATTTCCCAGCCCTGTCCGGCGATTGTCAACTTTATCGAAATCTACCATCCGGAACTTCTGCCCTATCTTGCGCCGGTGGACAGCCCCATGCTGCACACCATAAAGATGATTCGCGAGTTTTACCCCCAGTACAGGGATTACAAGGTGGCGGTAATCTCGCCCTGCATAGCAAAGCGAAGGGAGTTTGACGAAACCGGCCTGGCGGACTACAACGTTACCATGTCCGCCCTGAAAAAGAGGATGGACGAGCAGGGCATCCACGTCGGCTCCTTCCCCAAGGAGGATTACGTCGGTCCCAGGGCGGAGCGGGCGGTACGCTTTTCCTCGCCAGGCGGGCTTATGGAAACGGCCGAGCGCCTTTACCCAGGCATAGCCCGGCGCACCATTAAGATAGAAGGGGTTCACGTTACGTACCCGTACCTAGAGGAAGTCTCGGAACTGCTTAACACCGACGTCTGGCTGCCGCAGCTTCTGGACTGCCTGAACTGCGAAAAGGGCTGCAACGGCGGCCCCGGAACGGGGCTGAACAAAACCCCGATGGTCATACTGGAAAACCCCATCCGCGAGCGGAGCGACAAGCTGGAGAGATACCACAAAACCGAAAAAGGTGCGAAATACGAAAAAAGATATAACGACACCGTAAGGCGGTACTGGAAAAAGGGTCTGTACGGACGAACCTACCACGACTATTCGGGGAACAACAGGCTAAAGGATCCAACCGAATCGCAGTTAAAGGAGGTCTATGCCAGCCTGCGGAAATACAAGCAGGAGGACATCTACGACTGCCCAGCCTGCGGATACGGCACCTGCAGGATGATGGCCACGGCGATTTTTAATAAGCTTAACAAACCCGAAAACTGCGCGCACCACAACATCGATCTGATTGAGGAAGAAAAGAAGCGGATAATGGACATCAACCGACAGTTGGAGGAACACATCGGCCAAGCGCTTGAATTGATCGGGGGAATAAACGACGCCGTGGGACAGCTGAACACCAAGGTCGGGCAGCAGGCGACGGCTGTGGACAACTCGGCAGTCGTCACCGAGAAGATGGTCGCATCCATAAGGGCCACATCCGAGCTTTCCGCACAGAAACGGGAAGTTATAAAAGGTCTTATAGAAAACGCCTCCCGGGGTAAGAAGTCCATGGGGGAGACCATCCAGTCCGTGAAGGGAATTTCCGAATCGGTGGACGGTATAGCGTCGGCGATAAAGATAATCAGTGGCATCGCGGCGAACACCAACCTGCTGTCGATGAACGCGGCCATCGAGGCCGCGCACGCCGGGGAGGCCGGCCGGGGTTTCGCCGTAGTCGCCGACGAAATCCGCCGCCTTTCCGAAAGCACCGGCGCGAACTCGCGGAACATATCCCAGACGCTTTCCAGCATCATAGCGGGGATTAGCGCAACCTCCAGGCGTTCCACCGAAACGGACAACCTGATCGGCGAAATGGCGAACGAGATCGACGGGTTTGCCGACACCATGACCGGCCTCATAAACACCCTGGGCGAGCTGTCCGGCGGCAGCACGGAAATCACCTCCAGCCTTGCCGTACTTAAGGACCTGACTGCGACCATCAAGAACAGTTATGCTAACATGCTTTCCATGACGGGCAACCTTCAGGATAATATGAACAAACTTGCCTCTATAACGCAGAGATAGTGATTGCATGGGAATCGGCGGTTCCCATGCAGTAATTCTCGGTTTTGAGCAAATGATGCAATTATCGCGTCGGCAGGCGGCTGGATTAATATCCCCCAAAACTTGACCAACGCCGAACTTGGCAATATTATAGAAGGCAGGCAAACCAATATTTCCGGACAAGGAGTTTTTATGACAAGCTATACCGAACTTGGCCTGGTGAACACCAAAGAGCTGTTCAAAAAGGCAGTTAGCGGCGGCTACGCGATTCCGGCGTACAACTTCAACAACCTGGAGCAGATCCAGGCCATTATCCAGGCCTGCGTGGAAACCAAGTCGCCGGTTGTTTTGCAGGTGTCCGCCGGGGCGCGAAAGTACGCGAACCAGAACATCCTGAAGAACATGGCCAGGGGTGCGGTGGAATACGCCCGTGAGCTTGGCTACGACATCCCCATCGCCCTGCATCTGGACCACGGCAACAGCTTCGAGCTGTGCAAGGACTGCATCGAAAGCGGCTTTTCGTCGGTGATGATCGACGGATCCCATCTGCCCTACGACGAGAACGTGGAGCTTACCAGAAAGGTCTGCGAATTCGCCCACTCGCAGAAGGACTACGTTACGGTCGAGGGCGAACTTGGCGTGCTGGCCGGGGTCGAGGACGACGTTTCCGCCGAGCACAGCGACTACACCAAGCCAGAGGAAGTGATGGACTTCGTCAGCAAGACCAAGGTCGACTCGCTGGCCATCTCCATCGGCACAAGCCACGGGCGGACGAAGTTCAAGCCGGAGCAATGCACCAGGGACGCCAACGGGGTTCTTATACCGCCCCCACTGCGCTTCGATATACTGGAAGAAATCGAGAAGAAAATCCCCGGATTCCCAATCGTCCTACACGGCGCGTCATCCGTTCCCATGGAATACGTTCGCATGATCGAGCAGTTCGGCGGGCACCTGAAGGATTCGGTGGGCATTCCGGAAGAGCAGCTTCGCAGGGCCGCGAAAAGCGCGGTCTGCAAGATCAACATCGACTCGGACGGGCGGCTCGCCATGACCGCGCTGATCCGCAAGGTGCTTGCCGAGGATCCGGAAGAATTTGATCCCCGCAAGCTAATCGGCCCGGCCCGCGACGAGCTGAAAAAGCTTTACATGCACAAGAACCTGAACGTGCTTGGTTCCGCCGGGCAGGCGTAGTCCCAAAGGCCCCCTAAAAACCCGGTGGCTTTACGGCCAAAGGGTTGCCAGGGGGCTTCCCCTATTAAGGGGCTTCCCCCAACCCATAATCCCCTGTTTCGCTTTCGTCCTCATCTTTTGGCTCAACGGCGTCGGCCCCCGATTCCAGCCCCTGGCTCCTAGCCTTAACGATTACCACAAACGCAGAAACCAACGCGACAAGCGCAGGGGCAACGCTGACAAGCAGGAAAAGCAGTCCCGTCAATGGCCGATGGGAGAAAAACGCCCACCAAGACGTGGCGGCGGAAAAGGGCAGGATGGCCATGCACAAAACAAAAGGCGCCATGGAGTACCAATCCCGGCGTTTTCTCGCGCAGACAAACAGGGCCGGTATACCCACGGCAAGCGCCGTCCATAGCACCGGAACCAAAACCAGCATGACAAGGGATGGGGGGGAAATCCAGGTTGTCACACGGAAGGCGGACATTGGTACCAGCCACAGCAGGGTAAAGCCGATGTAGTCCGTCTTTGGGGAAATCACCTGCATCTCAACGAACAGCAGGTACAGGACAAGCGGGGCAAGGACGGGGATACTAACGATGTCCACAAAGCCACTTAGCCAGCGGTAAAAGCCGAAGGCCCCAGGATCCACCAAGGGGCCGGCGAAAAACTGGATGATCACCGCCACGCTGCCAAAAATCAGCGCCCATATCCCCCCAGTGCCATTACCTATGGCAAGCACTCGCCTGAGGACGTAAGCCAGGGGAACCCACAAAAGGCAGAAGAAGCCCATAGTCCTGTTATATCATGCCAGACAAAGCAATGTACATAGCCGTTACTGCTCGCGGACGTAGATTTCCATAAAGCCCATGTCCCCAAGCCGCTGAATGGCGTAGTACACTCCAAACGAAGGAATGCTGGAAGCGTACACGTTGTACATGCCGTGGGCGTATTCATGAACGGTGCTGAAATCGGCGTCCCTCAACTGGAGAAAGGCGGCGAAAGCGTTGTTCAGGTTCGGCCAGCTACCAACCTGCAGCCGATACACCCTGCCACTGTGCGGATCCGGCATATCCGGAAAAACCCTGACGGCGGGACGCGGCGGATCGGGTATAACGTTCGGCGCGAAAGTGGCGCCGGCTTCCATCGAGTCACGTGCCTGCCATGCCGAACGGGGTATAACATGGTTGTGGATGATGATGTTTATGCCCTGAACCGACGACTGGAACTCCGAAGACGGCTCGGCGACAGTCGGGGACGGGAAATGCACAAGCACGGATCCGCCGGGCTCAAGGCCTATGGCCATGGCTGCGTCGTTGGAAATATCGATAACACGTTCGGTGGACACGGGTATGCGCCCAGTTACAGTAACCGCTATTTCCTTGCCAGTGGCGATGTTCCTTATTGTCGGCGTGGAGCCTATTGGCAGACTGGGGTGCGACGCCTGCAGGCCGATGCCCGCAACCTCCCAGGTGGCCCTTCCCTCCTGGACAAAGTTCGAAAGTTCCGTTTGCGCTACAACAAGGCCACCCGTGGCAAAAAGCCACACCAAAGACATCACAATTCTTTTCATCGATGCTATCCTTCCTTTCCCTCCCTCAGAATCCTTCCCCAAACCAGATTGGCTATGCCAGAGTCTCCCTATGTAAAATTGTAGTACCCGGGGCGGGTATTTACAAGGATTTGCAGATTTTTCAATAGCATAACGCGAGGTATTGACAAAAATCGGCGGTTGGGGCAAATTATATACACGTTTTGCGGACACATGGTGGGTGTAGATCAGGGGTAGATCACCAGATTGTGGATCTGGCTGTCGCGGGTTCAAATCCCGTCATCCACCCTATGTGCGGGAAGCCGTCGGTTGACTGGACGTTAACTGGCGGCTTTTTGTTCACCGCGCCCGTAGCTCATCTGGATAGAGTAACGGACTTCGAATCCGTGGGTAGCTGGTTCGAACCCAGCCGGGCGCATGAGCTAATTCCTTATGACACAAGGAATTAGCGAAGCGACTAAAGACAGCTAAATCAGGATTGCCTGGCATCGTGCACTTATCGTGCATTTATTTTCCGACATAAGGAGAAATGCCATGGCCAGAATGCCAAAACCCTTCACTGTGCGAAGGCGGAACGACTCAAAAACCTATCAAATCACCTTGAATCTACCCTGCGGGCTTCCCCACAGGGTATGCCATGAATGGGAACGGAGAAGCTTTCAGGACTTCCCGGACGAGCTTGCATGTCACAGGAACCCAAAAACCAAAACCGCAGCGGAAGCCGCCGCCATCGCGTTGATAAAATACCTCGGGAAAAAGCAGGAGGAAGGCTCCGCCAGGCGGGTAACCGTCGAGGATATAACCGTTGGCGACTGGATTGAAAAATTCACCCGGATGGAGAGCAGTCCCAGAACGGGCGTGAACGCTTCCAAGAACCGTCCATACTCCCCCAATACCGTGGACAACTACCGAAGCCACTTCGTTACCCACATAAGCGGGGACGTTTTCTGTTCGCTGAAAATGGCGGAAGTGGAGGAGGAGGACGCGCTTGGATTCATAACCAGGCTTTCACTTAAAAAAAGGGCGGACGGGCGGTCAATGAGCGGGAGCCGCACCTTTGCGGGAGTGATAATTTTTATCCGCATGACGTTCAAGGAATACCAGCGGAAAAACAGAAAATGGTTCAATCCATTCCAGGGCATTGACAAGCCCTCTTTCCACAGCAGAACCGGGGACGCTCTTTGCGAGAATGAAATCGTCAAACTGTTTGCGCCGGGAGTTCTGGAAAACACGCTGGAACTTGCGGTTTGTTCGGCGATGTTCCTGTCAGGACTACGACGGTCGGAGATATTCGCCCTCAAGCCCGAATGCCTGGACTGGCACACCCCCAAAATAACCGTCAAAAACGCATGGCAGAGATTCAACCTGCGGAGCAGGGTTTTGGGCCCGCCCAAGGGGAAGCGGGAGCGGGACGCGCCTTTCGATCCTATCCTACAGGAGGCGATAAAAAAATTATGGAAGGAAAACGGTAGGCATGAATTCGTTTTCAGTTATTCCAGCGGAAAGATCCCGGGGCCCTCTTGGGTACAGGAGAGGTTTCCGAAATGGCTAAAGAGAGCCGGCATTGAATTGAAAGGACGAAAAATCGTCCCCCACAGCGCCAGGCATTCCCTAGCCTCGCTTTTGGAGGAACGCGGCGTTTCCCTGCGCTACATCCAGGATCTTTTGGGACACTCGGATCTCAAAACCACCAAGACATATCTGCATTCCACGGAAAAGACGATCCGGGACATCGGCAGCAAAATATCGGGGGTCATGACAGGGGAAGACAGCGGGGGAAAAATCGTCAGCTTCAAGGCTTCGTAACGGCCCCCGGATCACGCCGCGCCTACGCGGAGAAGCGCGGGGGCCGTTATCTCACGTTACAAGCGCATCGGCGATGGCCGCACAGATTGCCTCGAAGTTCCGATTATAGAGGTCGGCATCCCCACGGCTGTCCACGAAACAGACCTCCAACAGGATCGGGTTTTGTCGGCAGTTTAGGAGGAAGCCAAGATTGTCCCTCGGCTGTACCGCCCTCTCCCGGAAACCGCCAGCCTGGGCCATGGCGCGGGAAACGCGGGCCGCTATGACCGAGGCAAGGGGATCGCCCGTCCGATGCAGGACTTCGGTACCCATGGGACGATCCGTGGGCTGGAAGGCGTTGAAGTGAACCGATACGTCCAGGTCGCGGGTCGAGCCGTTGTGCCGGGCCACGAGCCAGTTTATGTTTTGGGTAACCGTGGTGGATACGTCATCGTGGAACACGTTGACCGTATGTCCGTTGCCTCGGATGATTTCGGCGACCCGATCCGTTACGCGCCTTGCCTCGGTTACCTCGTCCATCACGCCGGACGCGCCGCGGATGTTTCGACCGTGCCCGCTTGAAATGGTGATTGTTCTCATCATGATATCCCTCTCCTTGTTTGCAGTTCCGGGCGGAATTGAGGCCGCCCCCTCTCCGTCATCGCGGTCACACGATGATTTTGATAAGCTTGGGTATTCGGACTCCACGCTTGGACAGAACAAATACCGTAATTTTGCCGGCAACCATCGCGACAAAAAGCAGGCTGCCAATCGCAAGAATTTTTTCAAGGGCCTGCCTCCTTCCCCGCTCCACCGCCAAAGCCATACTGGAGTTGTTTAATTCTATTGATAAGCTCCTGAACGAACTCATCGTATCGGTCAAGTGCATAGAAAGCATCTTCAATTCCCCCGATTGCTCCGCCAAGCGCATCTCTAATCCAGCTATCATGGAATTGTAGTAATTCTCCAAGTCCAGCATTGATTGACGCGAGTTGTTCAGCGCTTCGCGTAGCTGCGACGATAGCCTCATCTGTTGCAATGACAACCGGTTGGGTTCCACATCCGACGAATAGGCCGGCGGCGAGAAGAACCCAAAGAACATACATACCAGCAATACCAAAAAACCCCTTTTCCACATCAACAATCCTCCTGTCGTTTATTTTGTGGGGAATGTTTCCCCCCAGTGCCCTCCGGCTTGAATGCGATGAATCCCCTAAAGTGCAGGTACGCCATCAATATCAATACCGTCACACCGCGAATCAGTTTCACCGCCTCTTCCACAAGGGCGAACGTCCGCAGTTCGTGCCCCTCCATGTGGAAAACGATAAGCGAGCCACACATCCGCAGGTAAAGGGTAGGCAGGAACGACAGCCCGAAGGCGAGCGCCAAAACCTTTGTCTGCCATCGCAGCTTTCCCAGCACGACGACCGTGACCATCGTCACGAGTACGAACGCCTCCACTAGCTGGGTAAAAACAAAAAGGATGTTATACATATTCCGACCCCCTGATATATTGCCGGTTCCTCGCTATCCGTACCTGGCATATATCGATGTTGTATTGGTCTGCCGTGGCCCTAAACCTTACAAGATATTCCTCATAGGTTTTTATCTTGGATTCGGACGCCGAATTCATGTACTCGATCACCTTCCTTATCCATTGGGTACGGATAAGGTTTTCGACCTGCTCCCTGATGTCAACGAACATCGGCAGGGAATGCTTGTCGCACCCTGCGGTGCCCATGACGCAAAAAGTGTCATACTCAAGGCCGATCTCCCGTAAAAGGTTCTCGGAATATTCGTTTATCCTTGTCCGCGACAATTTTTTTCGCAGGTGGTTATCATCGATCGCCTGTTGCAGCGGGAAGTAAAGCGCCCAGCTTACGGCGGCTTTGGCCAACTCGCAGGACTTGAAGGCATACAGGCCGTAAAACAACTGTCGCCTGATTTCCTTCGCCACGGCACGGCAACTGTCCCGCATGTCGTCGTCAATGGCGTGGATCTTGACCTGGAGATCGTAGGCGTTCTGCTTGTTGAGCATCTCGTGGTCGCGGGCATCGAAGGAAACGCCGTCCCTGCCCGCCCGGAAGTTTTTCAGCCAGCCTTTGCGGAGTGCGACTATGACGACAATCCCTAGCAGCACGAAAAGCACGGTCATTATGAGTCCCTGCAACTCGGGAAGCACCGACCAGATGTTCGTGTTCACCGTCCCCCCGTTATCGCCCATGTGTTACCTCCAAAAAGCAGCCAATGATATTAACAGGCCAACGCCGATGGCTGCGGCTGTTTATTCCCCCAAAGCCGATCCGACCTCGCGTGGCGGCGCATAAAAAAAAGGCCGAACTCTCCCCGAAGGGAAAATCCGGCCTGTTGTTCAGCGCCATCTCTCCGTGCCTTGGCACGGGAGCTAAATTGTTTTGACGGGTTTACCCCATCCTGTGAGCTATGCCGATAACTATACACTATCGACGCAAAATACGCAACCTTTGTTTCAGGCGGTGCTGGGGCAACTGCCACAGCCACGTCAGCAAACCTTTCATTGCATACTCCCCTCAATCATGTTATTGCCTCTAACCAACAAAAAGATATGTGTAAACCTATGAACCTTCCATAACATCGCATCTACCAAGGCCTCCATTGACCGTCGATCCCCACGAACAGGCCGTTCCCAGTTACGGGGAACCCGTCGATTGTCAGGTAGCTTGTCCCGTTGTTGCCGGTCACGCTTAGGATTTTGAGGCCGTTGTGGAGCCAGACTAGGTCGTAGCTGCCTTGCTGTTGCCAGTTCCAGTTAAGCCTCGACGAAGCGGGGTCTATGGCGTATGACCTTACGAGCAATGGTATCGGACTGGTGCGCTGGGTTATGGTGCCGTCGCCAAAATTACCTTGCATATTGATTCCCCAGGCCCAGAGGGAGCCGTCGGCGCGGATACCAAGCGTGTGGGAACTGCCCGCGGACACGAAGGCCCAGTCGCTGTCCGCGCCCACCCGCGTGGGTACCAGGGTGTTGCCCGCCGTCACGCCGAGGCCCGTCCGCCCGTTCGTGTTGATTCCCCAGGCCCACAGCGAGCCGTCGGCGCGGATACCAAGCGTGTGGGAACTGCCCGCGGACACGAAGGCCCAGTCGCTGTCCGCGCCCACCCGCGTGGGTACCGGGGTGTTGCCCGCCGTCACGCCGAGGCCCGTCTGCCCGTTCATGTTGCTTCCCCAGGCCCACAGCGAGCCGTCGGCGCGGATCGCCATCGTGTGAAGTTGACCCGCGGACACCTGCGCCCAGTCGCTGTCCGCGCCCACCCGCGTGGGTACCGGGGTGTTGCCCGCCGTCACGCCGAGGCCCGTCTGCCCGGTCGTGTTGCTTCCCCAGGCCCAGAGGGAGCCGTCAGCACGGATACCAAGCGATAACAGATGGCCCGCGTCAAATGCCCCAACCCGCTTACCAACGTAAACAGGCTCCAACTCATCGGGCCTTACGCCAACATACTCAATGTTGGTCGGCCTCACCGCGGTCCCCTTGTCAACGGGGATCATCGCCGGATCGCCGTCGCCAGTGTCAACCGTTATGAACTCGACCTCGCTTTCGTCCCCGTTGCTCGACCCGCCGCTTATGTCCAGGGCAACCGTCGCCGTCGCACCATCCTCTATCCCGTCAAGCTTAGCCTTGTCCGCGCTGGACATTACGCCGTTGGCGGCAGGCGTCGCGAGAAACACGGCACCCCTCAAAGCCTCGCGCACGGCGCGAACGGACGCGGCTATAAAGTCCCCGCCGGTGGCCGATATGGATTCGACGATGCTCTGCGGTACCCGCGTCCATGCAGACCAATTGGAGCCGTTCCCGCGGAAGCGTGTCCATACCGTGCCACCAGCGATGTTTTCGAGATCCGTCAGTACCTGACTCCCGGTTCGATAGATTATCTGCCTGTTGCCGTTCCCGCCTGTCGCGGTGCTAAGCAAGCAAATCAGGAAGGTAGACCCGTGCGTTGTCCCGTTCACCCACGTCCCCGGAGGCAGATTGCTTGAGATACCGGCCGTGCCGGTAATTTGGAAGTATCCCGTGGTGTTGAATCGAAAATCATTAAGATTCAACGTGGCGGGATTGTGCAGCCGGGTTATGGGTATGGCGCACCCGGGCGTGTTTTCCGGTATGCTTTCACCCTCTATCAGTCTTACGTGACCCCACTCGGTATCGGACGCCACGCCGAAATCGGTATTGTTGGCGGCGTGGTTTACCGGGGGAACCCCGAGACCCGTCCTGGCCTCCTCCGCGTTGGTTGCACCGGTGCCCCCGCTGGCAACGGCGAGCCTTACCGGGCTCCCCGTAAACATAGCCTGAATAAAGAGCCCTATCATGTCCAAAAGGTCAGTTAGGTTGCCCTGGACCAGGCCATGGTTTATATCGGGACTACGTATAATCCTGGTGCCGAGCATCGCGTCCGTGACCCCGTTCGCGGGTATTTGCAGCAGATCGCCGATCATCGCCAGCCCGTTGCCGTTAATCCGCACGCCGCCGCGCTCCGTCGCCGTAGCGGTGGGGATGAAAGTCATGTCCCCAAACCGCGTCCAGGTTGCCGCGCCGGCTACCAACTGCCACGCGATATTGTTAGTATCGTTAGGATCGGCCAAAACCTTGCACAGATAGTTCTTGTTCGCGTCCAGCCCCGATGCCGCAGGCAACAATGCAACGGTGTTTACTGACGGCAACCATGTGTTTGTCGCAAGCTGCGCGTCCAGCAACGCCCGCGCCGTCCGTCGCATTATCTCGGAAAACCTTCTGCGCGCGCCCCTCTCCACAAGTATCTCCGTGACGAAAAATACCGCGCCGGCGGCATTCCCCCTTATCCTCATGCCTTGGGGATTGTTCGCCATGATGCGTCCCAGGGAATTCACGGTGACGGTATGGACAAGCGCGACGGAACCACCCCCCGCCCCCGTTTCGGCAAAGGCCAACTGGTCCCATCCCGTATTGTCGGCGTTAAGGATGAACTGGTTCGCGCCCACGGACTCGATCCTTACGGTGATCCTGTCGCCCACACGAAAAGGAATCCTCCCGTCGCCACCGTTTCCCCCCGTGTGAAGCAGGTCGATGCCCGTCCAGTTCCGGATCGCCGTTACCCGAAAGGCCCTGCCTCCGTTACGCTCCACCCCTTCCACGGTTATGTCACCGGCTCCACCCGCTATCTGCAAAGGCCACGATAACTGTGTTACAGGCCCTAACACCGGAACGCCGGGCCTTCTAAGCATATCCCATTCCTCGTCCGGGAAAATCGGCATAAGGTCGCCGGTTATCGGTATACGCGCGTCAGCCGTTATCGCCCCGGTGTATGGATTAACCGAAGCCTCGCCGTCGTTCTCGCTGGACCGCACAAAACCCGGAGTCGTCTCGGTCGCGATGGGAAGGTTGTCAATTCGTTCGACAATGTTTTGATCCGCCTCCTTCCTGGCCCGTACCTCCTCGTTGATTCTTCCACTCAGATCGGCCAGGCCACCGGCACCCGGCCTGAACGTCCGGGCTTTCTCGCCGGTCCAGCCGTCGTTTTCCTCCCCCTGGTTTAAGGCGGTTACGTTTTTTATGTTATCCTGCGTAAGCGTAAAAGTTTCGGGGTCAACGTGTATCTCCGCTATTTTTATGTAGCCGGCATCGGTATAGGGAGCATGGCTTGCACTCTCGGTCCCATGTATGACCACTATTTCCGCAATCAGGCGGTTTTTCGTGTCTATGTTCAGGTATTTCACCGCTTCCAGTTCGGGATCCAAAAACGCCCGCCGCCTGTTGTCGAAACTTTCCAGAATACCGCGCACCTGCACAATGTCGCGCCTGGGAAAATTCTGCGGGGCGCGAACCTCCACGGGCGTGGATTCCGTGCCGAGATAAGCCGGCAGATCGACGGATTTGCCGTTCGCCCATAGCGCGGCAACCTTAAAGGTCATGGTTCCGGGTACCGCAATGGCCTCCCCCCCGGCTATGTAGTCGATATCCGCGGCGGTAAGCACTCTGTCCAGAACCGCCGTGTTCCGTATCAGGCTCTGGAAGCCGTATTCAAAATCCTCGCTTTTGGCGATCTGGTGCGGTTCCACCCGCGCGGTTGAAATATCCATGATAATCCTCCTAAAAACCTTGCTCCGCTTCCTCTTCCATGATTGCCCTGCCGACAAACTCCGCGAAAGCCCGTATGCCCTGGGGTCGCACCGTGTCCAGCACGTCCCAAAACGCACGACTTCCCGACGCGCCTTCGGGACCGACGATAAAGGCGTTGTCGAAATAACTTTCGCGCTCGTAATCAACCCCGGCGACGGGATCCTCGCCGTCCACGGCCAGATGCAGGGTCTTTCCCGTTATCGCGTATCCCTCGTACAAAAGGACGAGGGTGTAGGACGAATTCAGCGGCTTAACGAAAAGCCTTGCGTAATCGATATACGCAGTCTCGCCCTCCAGCCCCACAAATCTTATCGCCAGGCCTCGGGTATCCTCCAGCAGTACCAAAAAGCAGAAAACGTTGTCCCACCCGCCGGGACTTTCAAAAACGTTGACAACCTCGTCATCCACCCATTCCAGAACCGTGTCGCCGGAGAAACGCTGGGCGTTCGCGTTCCAGAACCTGCCCCCGTTCTCGATTACCACACCGCATTTCCCGCAAAGGAAAAAATGGAACGTATAGATTCCCGACAAAACAAGCCGATCCACCAATTGCGCGCAGGATTCCCCGCCGGCGCCGCCGAAAGACAGGCCCCGCCTTCCCGAAAACCTGGCGGGATACGAATAGGCCGCCCCGCCGCCAAGCGTCCACGCGACCTCGGACTCGAAATCGCCGTTGTCAAGGATGCTGGTCTCGCCGGTGCTCTCGGCGACGTAACAGGCGATGTTCCTGAAGTACGTCTCGATGACGTGCTTCATGTTCAAGGCGTTTCCCCAAATCCCGTCGCCCTTGCGCTCGGTCAGAGCAAGGAACCTCCGCAGCATGATCCCGTCGCTTTCAAGAAGGCGGCGGCGCTGCTTCGCGAAAAGCCTTACCAGCATCTCAAGGCTGTTCCCACGATGATTCCTAACGTCGTCGGTGCGGGTATAGTAATCGACGAACCGCGCAAGCCCCTCGGCTTCGTTGGCCACCGCCCCCTCGCCGTTTTCATCCGACAGTATGGCGTTGATGACCGGGTCGGTTTTGTCGATCCCGCCGGCGAGAAAATCCAGCAGGTTTTGCCCCTCCCTTTCGTTCATGTTATCACCGCCACCGCGCAGCCCTCGTACCTGGCTATTTGGTCATATCGAATCTCGACGTCCGCCGTCGGCAATGATACGCGAACGTTGTCGATGATTGGCATCCGCATCAACACCACAATCAGATCAGACACGAGCACCGATTCGTCGATTTTAAGACCGTTGACGAACTTGCGTACCGTTTCGGTCACCTCGGCGATGACGACGGACAGATCTATGTCCTTGACGAGATCGGGGTTTGTGTGCACCGTAACGTCCACGGTAATCGGGACAATCGTCGGCGTAAGGTAACGTATGTTCACCCCGGGGGGGCGGTAGCCGCCTATCCCCTCAAGAAAGTTTCCATCAATCGTGTTCCTGGCATCCGCAAGGGCCTCCGGTGTCATGCCCCCGCTTCCGTCCTCAAGGAAGAGCGTCATGTTCCAGATGCCGTCGAGCGGCGGGAAGTGCTCCACCCTGCTCATGGAGCGGATAATACCCGCATCCAGAAGGCCCGACAGAAACCCGCTGGCGTTCGTCCTTTGCAGACCCAGGATGTAGTCGGCGAAACGATCCATGTACGCGGCCCAGTCCTCGGCGTTCTCCCCGCCCGTCGCCGGATCGGGATTGTCCACTGTCACTATATCCGCCGGCAACGTCGAGACGATTGTCGATACCGCCCCTGCGCCCACGTTGAAGCCTTCCCCGACGGCCTGCGCCGCCGCCGGGATGCTGGGTGAATCGGTTTCCCCGGACGGCACGGAGGCGGCCTCTGTCGTGGCGAAATGCAGGCTTCCCGCCGCGACGATTGTGCCGGCGGGTATCGGCGTGGCGTGGGCGAACGGCCTGGATCTGGACAGCACCACCCGTGTGGATGCCCTTACCCCTTCCTTCATGCGGAAGCCGAAGACCGAGTACGGCAGGGATCGAAGGTGCGTGGAGAACCCGACGCGGCAGGCCACGTACAGCATGGCTATCTCGCGGGCCGTGGCCTCGATCTGCGAGGTAAGCACGCCGCCGTCGTTGAAGTCGGTAAGCCTGTCTTGGTGCGATATGATATAGTTGACCATGTCGCTGTAAATACGCCCGAACGATTTTACTTCCATGTGTTACACCCTCCCAGCGACGTTCCCGCCGCTTCCGTTTATATCGCTGTAGGTAACGTCAACGTTCAGGAAATCGCGCTCGCCCCTGAACCGTATGTCCTCGACCGCCGCGACCCGTGGATCCCCCGAAACGGTGAGGTCTATCGAGGACAGAACGTATGCGACCCCGGCCGTGGGATCCGCGACGCTCTTCCTTATGCCGTAGGCGTTCAGCCGTATTCGCCTGGCCACGCTCTCGCGCAGGCGAAGAAGAACCGCCTGCGCCAGGTTCCGCGCCCCGCCCACAAGGGCATAGTCGCCGGATACCGAGGCCATTATGCGCCCTTCGTCGGTAAGCCTTACGTCGCGCCCGTAGTTGTCCCTGTCCCCGCGCCTCGCATAGACGCGGTTGTCCACCACGCTTCCGGTTCGCCTTGTTATTGGAATCCTTATAACGTCCCCGATCCGCAGATCGCCCGGCTTTGCGGCACCGTCATGCGCCGCCGCTACGGGCGAGACCGCCCGACCCGCCACCGCGCCGCCCGAAAGGGCCTTGTTGTCAACAACGTTTTCCGAAAAAACGAAAGCCCTTGCGGGACTCGCGGCAAACCCCATGGGCTGAATGTCTTCCGGGAAGGATCCGCCGCCGTAGGGAATCGCCCCTTCTGGTTCGTCGGAACCTCCAAGGGTGGCGACGCCATTGAAGGTCGCTATGTCTATGGCCCTGTCCGGATCGCCCAGATATTCGGCGGCCAGCGACTCCAGGGTGTCGGTGGATTTCAGCGTCACGCTTGTATATCCGTAGGAAAGGACAAGGCGCTGATCCCCGGTAACGGGATCCGGGTTTCCCACGGCGACCTCTGGCACGTCGGATGACTTGGCCGCGGCGGCCAACTCGTTAGCCGCATTTTCGGCGCGGTTCAGTATCGTGCACACCGAATCCCGGAACTCCTCGCCGTTCATGGCGTACCGATCCAGAACGTCCTGCGGAATATCCCAGTATTCCCCGCCATCGTCAAACATCGCGCGGCATTCCTCCACCAGCGATTCGGTCGCCTTCATGAGCCTGTTCGTGGAGTTCTGGACTTCCAGCCCGGCGTTCAGCGCCCTTAGCTGAATGTTGCGCGGAAGCGACACGACCGAACCCGCCCCGCCCACGACCCCGGCGGCACCGTCAACCACGCCCGCCGCCGAGTCGCCGGCCGAGCCGACTATGCCGGACAGGGTGTTGGTCGAATGTGACATAACGTTTCCAAGCACGGTAAGGGCATCGCCGACCTGATCCACCTTGTGCAGCACGTCGTTTACCCTGGCGGCGATCCCGTCCACGAAATGGATCGCGTCGCTAAGGCCGTTCATCATCCTCTGTATCAGTCCCAGACTGCCCTCGTCCAGATCCGGCGGTTCCGCGTGCGAGTTGAATTCCCTGCCTTCCCTTAGTGAAACGCCGGTGAACTCGAAGGAATATTTGTAGGTGAATGGCCTGTCGGAGGATCGCGTGATTTTGAAGTCCCCCGGAAACGCCTGCCAGTAATTCTCCACGCTGTTGCCGGCGCTATTCGTCCTGGCGAATTTCGAAAGATCGTAGATGATGATCTTCCCGTTCGCCGGCTTTTGCAGGTTGCCTATCGACCTGTACCTTTTTATCAGGTCGCGGAAATAGTAAATCTCCTCCTCACCGGATAGCCATTTCGGGCTTCCCGTGCCCTTGTATATCATCTTCAACGCCTGGTTTGCGGTGGAACCCGAAAGGACTATCCTGGCCGCATCTATGCCGTATTCGTCAACGTGCAGGCCGCCGAACGTCTTTGCCTCGGTCTTGCGCTGCGTGTAGGTCAGTTCCTCGTTTTCGGGAGGCAGGGAAAACGTGAACACGTCAACGGGACTGTCCTCGTTGCCCGTGAAAAATTCGATAAGATAGGCTTTGCTGTAAAGCTGGTGATTGTCGCCTATGTTGGCGATATGCGTCTCTGGCGCGGGCTGACGTTGCCCCCTTGTGCCGAACAGTGCCCCCGTTACTCTTTGCAGCATTTACCGCCCCCTACCGAATCACCATGGCGGTGGTCGCGCCTACAAAGGTTCCGTGGGAACCGGGAAGGGGCGCCGGATTTATCAGCGTCAGATACCACGCGGCCAACGGCGTGATGACGTTGTGAAACAAAATCCTGTCCACATATTGAGGTGCCGGCGGAAACACCGGCGGGGCCACCGCAAGGAAAGTGCCTGGGGGTATCGCGAACGCCGGGGGGTGCGATATAAGCCCCGTCATAACCGAGGCCATCACCAGCGCCGCCAGGGTCTGCGGATTCGTCGCGCCCCTTAAATCGAACGACTGGAACCTGACCGACGAATCGAAGGTCACCATGGGATCCGGAAGGCTTGCCGGAGGGGGCGAGGTCGCGGCCCACCCGTAGGTTATGGTCGTGTTATCCTCAAGATACCGCCCAATCGCGTCGCCCATAACCTGCAAGTGCCTGGGCCTGTCAGCCTCGTTGGGAAAAGTGTTGTCGTTGTAGTCCTTAAGCGCGTCCTGTACCGCCCTGTCCATTCCGGAAGCGTTCACAGCCATATCAGCCCCCCTGCAACCTGACTATGCCCATGCCGGGCCCGCCGTGCGGAAATCCCCACGGACACACGGTTACGGCGTTTGGACACCATATGGAGGCATCCCCGCTTTGCAGTTTCAGCAACGTCGTGGCGTCGAGGGTAACGGTCGCGCCTTTTACCGTCGCGGACGCGGTTGCCTCCACTTCCACGTTTGTTCCGTTTACCGTGGCATCCCCCGTTGCCTTGACGGTGACGTTTACGCCATTCACCTCCACGTCCCCGCTCGCCTCCACCACGGTATTCCCGGTGGTTTTAAGCGTGGCGTTTCCGTCAACCTCGATTGCCGTGTCCTTCGGCCTTAGCAGTACCTTCCCGGGCCTTATGACTAATTCGGTGTCGAATATTTTTACCGTCGCCTTCTCCCCCGCAATCACGTCCATTTTCACGTCGTCGAAAACGGAAATGTGAAGTTCCGGATCTTCCTTCGGTTCCCCCTCGGTGCCGTAGTCAATCTCGACAAAGGTTTTCCCGTCGGGGGAAACCGCCCTGTGACTGCCGGTAACGTGATCGTCGGTCACGCGCCACCCGCTCGGCGTTATCCGTTCCCCTACCCTTTCCCTTCCCTCCACAATAAAGGGCGCGGTCTGGTCGATGGTCGAGAAACCAGAGAAGGGAAGGACGAAGCAGTCGTCGTAGGTGAAGCCGGGCATAAGCACGAAGACGCGGGCATGTACCGGGGGCAGGTTGCGTTCGCCCGAATTCCATTCCTTTTCCGCGTCGTCCCCGGACACGACCCATTCCCTGCTAGCCACCGGGACGCGCTCCAGGTAAAGCCCCGACGCGAAAAGAACGTCCACGGTGTTGTCTTCAGAGTGCGCCGCCTCAACCCTTCCCCACTCGCCCAGGCGTTTGCCAGACGGTAACGGCGAACCGGGTTTTTGCGGTTCGGGCTGTCTTTGGGCTTCCCGTTTTACGACGATATCCATGGCTTTCCTCCTACCCGTCCCTGTCCAATTCCCGGAATCGCCTTCCGACGTGTTTGAGCACCCCGTCAGAATCGGGAAGCATTCTCCCGTTTCCGTCGTACATCATGCCCCTCGACAACGCAAGCTTTATCTTGGGCGTTTTCCCGTAAATCCAGGTATGCTCTGTTCCGGTTATGTAGAACTCCCCGCCCTTGAATTTCGCCCGGCAGCCGACGCGGGGATTTGTTTTCGGATTGTTGAAATCGTTGCAGACGGTCATGGGGCCGGAATACATTTCGTCCAGCCTGGAATACCAGTAATGCGCCTTATTGTTGAGGTTGTTTATCGCCTGGGTCAGGCTGTCCATTTCCGCGTTTCCAGCGTTTCCCCGGCGAGCGTATCCGTTGAAGTTCAGTTCAAGCGGCCTGAAACCGTACAGTTTCTGCTTGGCTTCATCATGCCTCACAAGATTGTCGCTGCTTGTCTGCATCGCCCCCATGTAAAACTCCCTGCTCCTGGCCGATCCGATTATGTACGAGGCAAACGCCGTGTACACCTCTTCATCGCTTTGCTCAAGCGTGTAATCCGTTAGTGAAATCGGGCTGACGTGGTAAAGGGGCAGGCCCGTCCAGTCCCCGAAGTTCCCCCCGTCGTTTGGATCGCCGAAGGGAACCTGCCTCGCAATGATCCTTGGCTCGCCGTTCTCGCATCTGGAGAAGAACTCGTACACGCGGTCGGGCAGTATGTTCCGCCAGGTGTCGGCTATGACGTTGTTGGCGGCGTTGTAGAACACCATGGCGACGTTGTACCGTAACTGCTGTTCTCTGCCGTCCACGAGTATAAACATGTCCGGATCCTCTCCGATAAACTTGTTTATGATTTCGACAAGTCCCATCGGAGATATGCCCGTGCTGTACGTGGAGACTTCCTTGAAGTGCCGCCATGTTATCGACATGAATTCCCTTATGGTCGGCGGTCTGCCGAGATTGGAAAGCTCCACTGTCAGATCCTTCGTCCTGGCCATGGCGTGGGCTACGTTCTGAATCCTCACGTCCAGCGACACGGTGAACTCGGCTATTGCGCTGATTATGCTTTTCCCGTTGAATGTGACCGTCCGCTTCACCCCCTGCGAACTCATGGACATGCCGAGATGGCGGCGGCGGATTATGCCGACGAACACGGGGAAATCCTTGTCACCCTCGTAGATTTTGACGACGCTTCTTACCGGGATAAGGTCGAAGACCGTGCGGCCCTGGTTGTCCACCTCCTCGTCCTCCACGGTGAAGCCGAAGGATCCCGAAAGGTCGTCCACCGACTCGGTAAAGCTGTATGCCAGGATTTTCGTGTATGCGTCGCTTCGCAGGTCGGCGCTGTAGACAAAATCGGGAATTCTGGGGTCATAGCCGTTGATGGGGGTGAAGATTTCAAGTTTCGGAACCGGGGTCTGGTGTTCCACGCCCGTCCATTTCGTCTTGCGGATTATTTCGCCAGCCATTCGCTTACCCCGTCGGTAACCGTGATGTACCTGCGCTCGGCGGCCTCATGCATCCATCCGATTACGATGTTCCGCATCAGGCGTTCTAGTCCCCTTTTCATTCCACCATCCTTTCAAGTATCAGCCCTCTTATGAAGTCCACGCCGCGCTGATAGACCAAAGGCTTTAGGTTTATGTGCGTCTCGCCTTTACTGTCCGTCCACGTCTGTTCAATTACGCGGAAATAACCCCTGTCCTGGTATTCGCGATACGGGATGTTGCGGCTGTCCAGGACACCGCGCTCCCTAAGCAGGGCGAATATCTTGTTGCGGCCCCATCCCAGTATGTTCAACGCTGCGGCAACGTCGCGCATCTGGAGCGCGTCGCCGGAGTCGGCTACCGAATCGAAGAAGTCAACCTTGTGGCGGTCGGCTTCCACCTTGGCTTTCAGGTCGGCGATCTCGGCTTCATAGATGTCCTGCATTTGCCTTTGAAGCAGTTGGAGTTTAAGGACACGGGATTGGCTGGTTTCGGTACCTTGCAAGCTGCTCGCAAGGCCATGCTGGTTATTGGCCCGCTGCTTCATCGCCTCAAGAATTAGCGTAACCTGCCTTTCGTCAAGCAAAGTCTGCTTCCCGTTTTCAGTCCAACCAGCTTTTTGAGCATAATCGGCAACGGTACGGTATGCCGCGCCGGTCATTTCGGCGATCTCCTTCAACGTGATACGTTTGTCGTTCAAGTTTGCAACCCTGTTCATACAACCTCCTCCCCACAACAACAAAAAAAGGCCAGACTTTCCCTAAGTAAGGAAAATCTGGCCTCGCTAAAGCGCCTGCCGCCCTTTACGGGCGGTTATGTTTTTTGTAGTATACCCTGATTCGGTGTATGGTGTCAATCAAAACGTTCGGCTAATCCGAATATCCGTAGATATCAGACGGACTTCCGCGCTTTCCCTGCCGGCGCGACACCCTCCATCTTTTCAAACGCGGTTACGATCTTGTCCCAGGTCGCAAGTATGTCCCGGCGGGAATTGCTGTTGCCTATCTTCGTCCGCGCGAGGTTCTTCAACTGCTCCACCTTCTTCATGTCCTCCGCGCTGGGTTTGGCCCTGCGGAGAATCTGCGTGGCCTCGTTGATAAGGCCGTCAATCTCGCCGAGACTGTCGTAAAGCTCCCTGGCCTTGATCTGCCCAATGCTCCTCTTTTCCATGTGTTAGCTCCTTTCAAAAAAATATATGCGTACCCCGATGGGGTCTTTCGCCGTTTCCACCGCCCCTATACCGCAAGGGCCTTTTTCCTTTTCCGTATCTCCCGCTCAAGGCGGTTTGTCTCGCGGTTCTGCTTTTCCATCCGCCTTCCGGCCCTCACCCTGTCGATGATGCCGTCGGCCTCAAGCCCGCCGATTACGCCGCACAGCACCCGGGCAACCGGATCCTCGCTCGCGGCCCTATCCGGCGGGACGGGGCCGCCCTTCCCAAAGAAACACGCTATTCCCATGCCCTCCCCCTACGCCACGGCCTGCGAGCCGGCCGCCTTGCGGGCATCGGCCCACGCCAGTTTCAGGGCGTTCGACATCGAAAGCCCCTCCCCTTTCCTGTACGCCCACGCAGAACGCATCACCGCCGACCTGTCGTAGCGGCACGGGCGCGGGGCCTTGCGTTTCGCCGTTCTTTTTCTCCGGCGGCCAGTCGCGCCGTCGGCCTCGAAGAAATCGACGATGCTGTCAATAAAGAAAACGTCCGCAGCGGTGATGTTCCTAAACGACGGTCTGCTCATGCCATCGCCTCCTGGAAACGGTATGATTTTCGCCTTTCGACGGGGGTGCCTGTACCCACCAACGCCCATAAAGTAGGCCATATGTTCCGTTAGGTGCAGTTCCGGTGCCCTTTTAATGATGCTGTGCATTTCATCCCATGTGTCAAACTGCACATTGTCGTCGAATTGCAGCGTTCCATTCTCATCTATGTCGTAACCGTCCACCTCCGGGTATTCCTGATCCTGCGAACAGTACGCGCCGAACAACCGCCCGCTTTCCGGCCCGATATACCAGCCAATCAGCACCCGGTTCCTGCTTCGGTCGTGCAGGAACGTCGTATACCGACATCTCCTGACGTAATCCGCAGGAAGGGTGTCAATCCTTGCCCTGTCGCATTTTTCGGTAAGTTTCACTCTCATGTTTCCCTCCGCTCCTATTCACGTTACAGCTAGAATATATAACTTTTACGTGAGCATGTCAATAGGTAAACTCACTTTTTTTTATTTTTTTCCAGCTTTTTCTTGCTGAAATATAACGTATGAGTTATATTGTAGATGGAGGCACTTATGGGAATGACCGAACGAATCCGCATCCTTCTTGTGAAGCGAGGTAATATATCGGAGGCAGAGCTTGCTCGACGATTAGGCATGAGTTCCACAAATCTGTATAACCGTCTCAAACGGGATAATTTCACAGAATCGGACTTGAAGCGGATTGCCGAGGTGCTGGACTGCACGTTCAAGGCTGGCTTTATTTTGAATGAAACTGGCGAGGAGATATAACGGCTGGCGTATGGGTATTTCTTATAGACCGCTATGGATTTTGCTGGCTACAAAAGAACTGAAAAAGACCGATCTCATGGAGCTGGTCAAGCTAAGTCCTGCGACAATAGCCAAATTATCCAAAAACCAGACTGTAGACGGCAAAATCCTAGAACGGCTCTGCGCCTACTTCCAGTGCCAGCCTGGGGACATCATCGAGTACGTGCCGGAAAACGAGGGTTGAAAAACAGCCCAAAACAGGCCATAATCGTTGGTATGAACAACCCAATAAAGGGCAAGAGCGACTTTGAAAGGGGCGTAAGCTCGATTGGAGAACTCTTCCCTGCCACAATTCCCTGCTCGGGCTATCCTTCCGTGGAATCCGCATGGGAAGGCGTTGCAAACTCGTTCAGGCAAGCCGGGGACAGTCTACGATTTGCCATAAAAAAGTGTTCGGATGACAATCGGAAAGACAGGCAAGGGGGTACGATATGCCAAACGCACGAGTTACGGTAGCGCGTCATGCAAGGCAAGAAAGGGTCAAGGCAGAAAAGGCAGCACTTAAACAGCAGATGGCAATTATTAATGAAAACCGTCTGCTGAAAGAAAGGGTAGAAAAACTAGAAGAACGATGCAGTGAATTAGAAAACAAAACTATAGCAAGCAATAAACCCAAAGCAGTACCGCCGATTCGTGGAAATCCCTTGTTTGAAACCGCATGGGAGTTTTACAAGAGCAACCGTGAAGAATTGGTCAAGAAGTACTGCGATAAATATGTCGTTATTTCGGGCAACAGTGTGCTCGATGCTTACGAAGACCACGACACTGCATATTATGAAACGCAAAAGACCGTTCCCCTCGGTTCCTTTCTGATACACCATGTAACGGAGGAAGAAGAAATTTTCAGGCTATCCCCTTTGATTGGCACCTGAAATGCGGCATAATGCTCTAAGAAAAGAATTCAAAAGTCTTCCAAATGTCATCAAGACCGAGATCGAAGTATACAACCCATCTTTGGGTAAGCAAAAGCAAGTAAAAATGATAAACGCAATATGGGATACTGGAGCGACATTGTCAGCTATAACACCAAAGATGGTTTATGAATTGGGATTAATTCCCGATGGAAAGAAACCGGTAATAGGCATAAGTGGTCTTGTTTTAAAAGATTCGGTCAAAGTCTGCATCATGCTGCCAACCATGGAATTAACTATAGAGAAAGATATCGAAGCCGCAATTATTGATCTGAGCGGTGCAGATCTGCTTATCGGTATGGATATTATACAGCGTGGGGACTTTGCCATAAGTAACGGGGCGGGAAAAACACTGTTCACTTTTGCAATCCCCCCGTTTGAAGACAAGGTGGATCTTTACAAAAAGGCCATTGCCGAAAACAAGCGGCCAAAGTAGCATTCTCTTGCTTCCCCTGGACTATAGAGAAGGTGCGTTCGGTAAACATGCGGGAAAAGTACCAGGCAATAGGGATTTATAAACCAGCGGAGGTATTGGAAATCTATGAAGACAGTACAAGATTACCTTGGTGACCCCCGGCTCCTTAACGATCCTGACATGCAGGGGGCTTTGGAACCCGTAAGGGAGATACACGCCGCTCGCCTGAAAATCCAGGACGAAACGGCGGGTATGACGGTCGCGGAAAGGGTGGCTTTTCTTAACAAGGGAGCGGAGGCTTTTCTGGCACCAATGGGCAAATCCCTCTGTCACGATCTGGCGGGAAAGGGGAAACTGGAATTCACGCCAACGGCTGCCAGCGTTTAATTTACTCCCTTCCCTTTCGTGGCCTCCCGTGGTATAATTGGCGTAACATTAGAGGGAGCCGATTTTAATAAAGAGCCGTTTCCTTTTTACATGACTTGACTTTTTCAGGGGTTGGGACAATACTCCTAATTGGCGGGTGTCTTCGGATGCTGTCTGCACGGGGGCATGATACGGGTTGCTTTTAACATAGGCGATACCATCGGCCCCTTTTATTTTATTTATCACTTCGCGCTGTTTGCGTTGATACGTGGACACAGATACTTTATGCCCACCGATATCGACAACCACGGACATAATGGTGTTATACCTTGTCCCGCTATTGGCTTTGAATGATTTTATATAGACCTGGGTCCCGCCTTCGAATATCACGGTTATTGGATCGGATAAGGTGTGATGCATCGCACCCAAGAGCACGCTTCTGCCGCCACTGTCCCTGTCCCTTAGCTTCTGGTATTGATTCGCACCGATTTTCACCTCGCCAATCGGGGTGTTGATTTTGCCATTCGGGAACAGTGCATCAAAATTTTCTTTGGAGAATTCAACTTCTGGCATTGGAATCGCAAGCTCCTCTAATTTTTTTATTGCCGTTTCCTTTTCCGCCCCTGCATTGACTGCTCCACCTGTTATTGCAAAACGCCCTCCTTCGTCCCTTCTGATCTTGTTCTCGTCGAAGCCAGCTTTCGACATGAGGATTTCCCGTATTTCCTTGGCTACGCTGCTTTTTATCAAGAGCTTTTTCACAATACCTCTACCTCTGAATAGTAGCTAAAATTTCAGTCTTCAATTGTCACGTTGACATCCATCTTTTCGGCCAATGCCCTTATTGCATAAAGCAATTGCTGCCCAGTCGTGTCCGTCATAACGTTTGTAATAGCATAATTTATGGCATTTGTTTCATTAACCGCCTGCTGTTGTTCAGGCGTAAAACGTGACAATATGGCAATCACTTCATTAAATGCGTCGCGGGCTTGGGGATCATGGTTACGCCCGAAATCAAGAAGTCTTTGCTTTGCTCTATCGTCATCGTTTCTGAAAAGACCCCCTCCCGTAAAAAATGCCTCCCCTCCTCTTTGTTCTTGCCTCCTAGTTTGTATAAGCTCCCTGCCCATACGATCAACTTCCGCCATACGCGCCATGTGGTTAAATGAACTGTTAAAAGTCTCTTCCCCTACCGCCAGTCGCGCAAGTTCATGGTTATTGGCAGCTTCCCTGAATTCTTCGGCTGTTCCGCTTTCCAGCGCTTCTACAAATTCTCGTTCCATTTCCTCCAAAACTTTCAGAGAATTCGTGTGGGAAGGACTGGAAGGCTCCCCTCCACGCAAGCTTCTAAACTCCCTCTGAAGAGCCGGAAGGAACGTATTATCCCAATAACGCATCCCATTCTGTGTCCACCAGTTTGTAATAGCCGAGGTTATTCTTGCCGCCTCCATCTCGGCACTATCGGCAGAGGGAAGAATGGCACCATGTCGCTGTAGTACCCGCTCCAGGTAATTATCATCCATAAATTGCGGGTTATCCCGCCAGCCCGTAAATAGAGCATAAGCATTGGTGTAGTTTAGGCCGAGGGTTTCCCTCATGCGCTCGATAATCCCCTCCATCGCGCCGCCTTCCGCATTACTTGTAAGATCCATGAAGTTGCGAAACAGCGCGGGAGTAACCCCCTCTTCCATAAGTTTCATCGCATAAATATAACTGGTATCGTCTCCGATAATCTTTCGCGCCGCTCGCAAAGCTATGACATCCGAGGCCGAGGTCAGTGCCGTCGCCGCCTCCAGCCCTGCGTTCATCTCGGAAAGCCGCCGCGCCCCGTGTTCCCCCTGCCATAACGGGTTGTCGCCGCCCGTCAACTGCGCCAGCATGGTAAGGTTTTTTGCGACATCCTCGGACGAGCGCACAAACCCCCTGCTTATGCCGTCCTCCATGACGCGCTGCATGGCGCGAAGATATTCGTTGAACTGCCCCGAACTCATGCCGGACGCATTTAGGCCAGCCCATGCGTCGCCTAGCGCGTCACCGGCGTTGAAACGGGCGGACATGTTGGCCAGCGAGGAAAGTGCCCCCCTGTCCGCGCCCGTGCGACGCTCGAAATCGAAAACCCGACGCGCATTGACCTCTGCCATGGCCCTGTCCAGTCCCTGTTGCGCGGCCTGGTTCATGGCAGCCATACCTTCCTCTGCGGAAAAGCCGAATCTGGCGGCGGCATCGGCGGCGATTCCGAAAGACTCCCTTACCGCGCCTGGGTTTCCGATAAGAGCGGCAAGTTCCATGGCCTGACCCGAACGCTGTTGCCACAATTCGGCTTTGGCTATGTCGGTAGCCTCAAGGTTTGTTTGCCCCTGCCGAACCGAGTTGAACACGCTGGCACCAAGATTGATCGCTCCCGCTGCCAGTATCCCCTTGGGGCCTAAGAACGCAAGTAGATTAGACATCCCGGCAATGGTGTCCGCCGCGCCGCCAGCGAGGTTGTCCTGTCTGCGTCGCTCGGCAAGCTGTGCCCCGCGTATGTCGCCGCTTCCGTACTGGGCCACGATCCCAGAACGATCCAGTGAACCCGTCCACCGACTTAGCCCAGAACTTATGGCATTGGAAATATGCCCAAGTGCGAGGGACATCACCCCTCCCTGCACTCCACGGCCCATCAGGGAATCATCCCTCTGTCCAGCGGTATTGCGCAGATCAGTCGCGTTTGTCCCGATCTGCGAAGACTGCCGAAGAAGCTCCTCGGTATCGCCTGTTCTGTTCGCTTCCAGCAGTGCCTCGGTGTTTTTTCTTAGGGTATCGCTAAGGGTATCGATCCTGGAAAAATATTTTTCCTCGCCTTGTGTAAGGGATCGCCCTTCCGCCTTTTTGTCCATCATTTGCAGGAATTTGGGATCCTTCATCATATTTCCCGTATCCCTGTCCAGGCTGGCTGCGGATGTTTTCAGTTTCTCGCGGGCATAGTACAGCTCCCCTACTTTTGAGTGCTCGCCGTCTTTTCTTGCAACGGCTATACGTGTGTCCAGGCTGCGGATAACTTCGTTCAATGTTTCCGCGCTGGAAACAATGCCGCCTAACGGGTTATGGGTTTCGACGTGATTGGGTTTATGCTGGTCTGGGAATTGTTCATGCGGTTCCGCTTCGCGTGGCGGTTCGATCCTGGGTGGCGGTTCCGTTCGCGGTTGCTCGATCCTGGGCGGTGGCTCCGCTTCGCGTGGCTGCTCGATCCTGGGTGGCGGTTCCGCTTCGCGTGGCTCCTCGATCCTGGGCGGCGGCTCCGTTCGTGGCTGCTCGATCCTGGGTGGCGGTTCCGCTTCGCGTGGCTCCTCGATCCTGGGCGGTGGCTCCGCTTCGCGTGGCGGTTCGATCCTGGGTGGCGGTTCCGCTTCGCGTGGCTGCTCGATCCTGGGTGGCGGTTCCGCTTCGCGTGGCTCCTCGATCCTGGGTGGCGGTTCCGTTCGCGGTTGCTCGATCCTGGGCGGTGGCTCCGTTCGTGGCTGCTCGATCCTGGGTGGCG
>Ga0209755_10001143_pt1 | contig 43554 bp, 37 predicted proteins | sample TergutCo191P1_FD_187301 | JGI IMG/M metagenome (GOLD analysis project Ga0209755, IMG submission 187301) | Cornitermes sp. P1 segment gut microbial communities from Petit-Saut dam, French Guiana - Co191P1 (SPAdes) (version 2) | ecosystem: Host-associated > Arthropoda: Insects > Digestive system... | reverse complement strand
CTCAGGCATCATGGACCACTTTGCTTAAAGATATCCCCGGAATTGAGACTATCGCTCTTGATTCCGGGGATTATTATGTCATGGTCTGACTTTTAACTACTGTATAGGTGGGGTGTGACTAGTAACCTTGTGCGCTATTAGCTTACACAAACCCTTTGATGTGAACTCTATCAATTGCCAAATAAGTATACAGCGGCCTTCTACGTATGTTCATCCGACGCCTAACCAGCTACCAATCATCGCCCTCAAGCTGCTTTTCATTTTGAAATTGCTGATAATTCTTATACTGCGGAGAATCAAGCGCAGTCTGGCAAGCAAATTCTCTCCCGCAATAATCACATACCCCGGTCTTTTTATCAATGCTCACAGTGACAGGGGCGTTGCAATGTGGGCAAGAAAGTGAAACAAAATTGCTACTCACGAAACTTCCTCCTACTTTCCGCTCGGTGCAATCCGGCAATTTGACTGCAAAATAATAGAACCATGACCCGAAAATTGGGCTGTAAAATCAATCCAGCTGGTTCCGCGCTGCCTAAAAGTTGTATACTGCAAACCCGTAGACCAGGCGACCAGATGGTTTACATCGACATTTATGACCTTTTGGCCATTAAGATTGATTTTCTGCAAAACGCCGCAAGAGTCCACCATACAAGACCCGGTTCCTGAAGTCTGCAAAATAACAAGAGGAATCCCGCCGGAAACAGCCCCCGCCCACGCACCTTGCAGCACCTCAAAACTGATTGCCATATCACAAGCCAGAAAAGCACCGCCAATTATGTTCCACTGCTGAGCAGAACTATCATCGCAAAACAGCTCAATAATATCCCCGGGAACACATGGCGCAACAGCGAGCCTTGAAGGCTGCGTACCCCGGACAACAGTGAGCAGCTTATTGGCACTGCTAAACATACTGACCTTTTTACCGCCGGCCCGCCTCTGCCTCTGAGCATTAAACACCGTTTCAAAAGACAAAGTAGGATCAGAATAAACCATTGTCCCCGGCTCAATACAAATTTCCTCATTCTGATTGAGCATCACCTCAATCACCGGAAACGGAGCCCCATGCTTCTTCTCATAATTCATATAACATACCTCAGCCTCTCATTATTTGTGGAATAAATCCCATTACTCCCATAGGATGACTATACCAAATTTACCGAAAAAGTCAATGCCATGGCCATTATTTTTGAGTTCTTAAGAGCTTTTAAGCATCTGGAGCACCCCGGCCTCATAGCACTCCTGCCTCAAGCCCTAAATAAAGAACCAAACCAGCCGGACACGGGTGCTGCTCTGTGGGAAAGTGGGGCGGCCGCAGTCCCGGAACACAAATTTAGCAATGCTCACAAGCTCCCACCAGAGTAGACGTGACTGACGAAGGCCGCCCCGCTTTTTCACAGAGCAGTACCCGTGCCCGGCGGATGGTTTTAGATGGCTTACCAACGCACGGATTACACACCGCAAAAAAACAAGGCGCACGTTCCCCATGCGCCTTGCCACCAAACTAAAAATATTGTAACCTACACTACCTATAAAGCGGCCCAAAAGCCTCACAAGCACGGAAATCCGCACCCTCTTTATCCACAGTGCCGAAAGAACTCCAAACAGCAGGCCTGAAAACCAGATCCTCGCAAACATTGTGCATCGAAACAGGAATGCGCAGCATAGAACACAAAGTTATAACATCTGCACCCCTGTGACCGTAACAAAAAGCACCATGGTTTGCGCCCCAGTTAGCCATTACGCTGTAAACATCCTTAAAAGCACCCGCGCCGGTGAGTCTGGGAGCAAACCAAGTTGACGGCCAGGTAGGATCGGTGCGGCCCAGCAAGGTATCATTGACCTGCTTGGGAAGATCTACAGTATAACCCTCTGCAATCTGCATGACAGGGCCAATGCCGCCGACTAAGTTTAGGCGGATCATAGTAATGGGCATCACACCCTCAGTTTCAAACTTTGAAGAAAAACCGCCGCCGCGGAAGTACCCATTGCTGCCGGGGCACCACTGGGTATTGTCGAGGCAAGCCTTAATATCCTTCTCTGTCATATCCCACCAAGGCTTCATCATGCTCCCGCCATCCTCATCCTTCACGGCACCTGAACCATCGAGGGCTGCGGAACCTGAGTTAATCAGATGGATAAAGCCGTCCGCCGCCTTGCCGTCAGGCTTCCAGCCTGTTACACGCTCCACGGCATCGGGGCTCCAGTAAGTGCGCACATCGGCAAAGACAGAAGCATCGCCATTCATCAGGTGCGTAAACAGCATGGAAACGCCGTTGAGGCCATCATTTTCCGTAGCCATAATAGTGGGCTTTCTCTTGCCGTTCCAGTCAAAGGTGGAGTTGAGAATAGCTTCCATAAAGTCGCCATTGGGCTTGTAATCAGTCCACATGCGCTGCCCCTGAAAACCGCCTGCGATGGCATTGCGGCCCAGAGCCTCCTCGTTAAAGCCCATTGCAGAGAGCTTGGGATTGCCTAGGAGAATATCGCGGCAAATAATTGTCATTTTCACGACAAACTCCCACTGCTCAGCTTTTTGCTCAGCAGTAAAACGCTTCTCGGGCACATTGGGGTCAAAGCCCTCTTTGCAGTTTTCCTTAGCCCAGGCCAGAGCCTTCTCAAATTCTTCGGGATCATATATTCCCAAATCCACACGGCGGATAATTTCAGTCATATCCACCCACTCGGCGCGAATGCCAAGATACTTCTGGAAAAAATCAGGGTCGCAGAACGAACCCATAATTCCCATCGAAACAGAACCAAGCCCCACATAGGCCTTGTTTTTCATCTGACCCACAGCAATTGCAGCGCGGGCAAAGCGCAGGATTTTTTCCCTTACATCCTCAGGCACTGAAATATCGCCGGCATCTTGGACATCGCGCCCGTAAATGCCGAAAGCGGGAAGGCCGCGCTGAGCGTGAGCCGCCAGAACTGCCGCCAAATAAACTGCACCGGGGCGCTCAGTGCCGTTAAAGCCCCAAACTGCCTTTACAGTATCCGATGAAAGATCCATGGTCTCACTGCCGTAGCACCAGCACGGTGTAACGGTTAGGCTGCCTATAACATTTTCGCCTGCAAACTTCTCAGCGCAGGCACCGGCCTCTGCACCGCCGCCGATTGTGCTATCTGCGATGGCACACTGAACCGGAGTGCCGTCGGCGTATTTGAGATTTTCGCTAATAAGTTTTGCGGCTGCTTTAGCCATGTTCATTGTCTGACCCTCAAGGGATTCACGTACGCCTCCCCAGCGTCCGTCAATGGTCGGACGGATTCCAATTTTAGGATATACCATCTTATTCCTCCTAAGTAAAATTATCTAATGCCATAGAGCTGCCACAAAGCGTGCGGACATAAAACTCGCCCCTACATATGGAAACGGAAGGTTTGGGCTCCATATGCAGGGGCGGTTGGCCGTCCGCGTATTTTATTACGACAGCCCCGATTTTCTAAAAATATTAATCGTAAAGAAGTATTGCGATTTCAGGATCATCCATGTTGGTAGCATCCCACCAGCGTGCGCCGGTATCAACGTCAGAAACGCTTTCGCCGCGGATAGCCCTTACAGCCAGTGAAACAGCATAGTAACCAATCATGACAGGATCTTGAGTGATAGCACCCATGAAAATGCCTTCGCGTACAGCGTCTTTTTGTGCTGTGCCTGCGTCAAATCCAACTATCAAAACGCCGTCAGGAACTGAAGCGCCGCCTACGATAGCATTGATCATGCCAACTGCTGCGCCTTCGTTTGAGCAAAATACGCCCACGAGGCCCGGCAGTGTCAGAACGCCGCCAGCTGCTGTTGTCATATCAACAGTGCTGGGGGATGCGCCGACTACTACATTGATTTGAACCGCTGCATCCGCAGCGCCTGTGTTAATTGCAGCAAGGCCGCCGATGATAGCTACGCTATCGTTAACGCCGCCTGCAAGCTCATACATTCTCTCAGCAAAGCCTCTTGTCCTGCCTGTGATGGATTCACTGACAGCATCTTGAGAAAGCACTGCGATTACTACTGGGTTAGCAGTTGTAGCTGCTGCGATTTGAGCTTGGATTTCAGGGAACATGTGGTCAGCGCCGATTGCTGCTGCACCTTGGTTGTCTGTGGAAGCGTTGGCTAGAACTTGTCCTGGAGGTGCATCAGGTACACCTGAGTCAAAGCCTACAACAGGGATGCCGCGTGTTTGGGCATCTGCAAGCTGCACGAGCAGTGAATCTGTGGCAAGAGCTGCAAGGGCGATGCCATCAGGGTTTTGAGCAAGCCTTGTGTTCATCATTTCAACTTGAACATGGATGTCGGCTTCGCTCTCAGGGCCTTCGAAAGTGATTCTCACGCCATATTCTGCTGCTGCGCGGCGTGAACCTTCGTATACTGCCTGCCAGAACTGATGCTGGAAGCCCTTGGAGATAACTGCGATGTAGAGATCATCGCCTGTTGCTGGTGCCTCGGTGGCGGGAGCCTGGGTATCCGCAGGTGGCGGAGTAGCCGGAGCTGGGTCTGCGCATGCCGCAAGTAGGGCTACGCACATTGCGAGAGTTAGTAGGATTGCAAGAGTTTTTTTCATTTTTGTGTGTCCTCCTTTGATTTTGTGGTCGTTTTCACTATTATTTTTCTTTCTTAACCTGATTCGCCCTAGATGTACGTTGTATATCAAGAAACACAGCGCCAATTACGACGACGCCTGCTAAGAAGACTTGCCAAGGGGGCGCAAGGCCCAGTGAAACCAGGCCGACAGCCAAGACGCTCATTATAAAGACGCCTATTACCGTGCCTGTGACGGAGCCGACTCCGCCTGAGAGTGAGGTGCCGCCTATTACTACAGCGGCGATGGCATCAAGCTCAAAGCCCTGGCCTGTGCCGGGAGTCATGACGAAGTATGCGGCTGCGAAGAATATGGAAGCAAGCCCTGCGGAAAACCCGCTTATAATGTAAGGAATCATTTTCCAGTTGCTGGCGTGGACGCCCGAGAGGCGGACCGCTTCCTCATTAGAGCCTATCGCATAAGTGTATCTTCCAAGTTTCGTCTTTTTTAACACTATTAAAGTTATTATGAGGTAGCCCGCCAAGAAAAACACTCCCATGGGTATGTCGCCGCTTCTTATGAACACCCGGGCAAACCATGCGTTAGGGCCGTCGCCCAAGGGCAGGGGAAAGGTCTGGGTCTGGACATTTGTTATTATTGACCCAAGCCCCGTAGACACCATCATCATGCCCAGCGTGGCGATGAAGGGAGGCAGTTTGAGCTTGGTAACTAAAAGGCCGTTGAGGGTTCCGAAAGTAGTACCAATAAGAATCATTATCACCAGGCAGAGCCACAGGGGCACACCCAGGCGGCTAAAGAGCAGCCCGCCGATTACGGCAGCGCACATCATAACCGTGCCAATGGAAAGGTCTATGCCTCCTGTTATAATGACGAAGGTTACGCCAATCGCCAGAAAGCCCACGAAGTAGGAGCGGGACAAGATGGCCAAGGTGGACGGCATAGAAACGAAATCCCTGCCGAATATTGCAAAGAATGCGTATAGTAAAATAAGTGCCCCAAGTGCCAGCAGTTTTTGCAACTGTATTTTCTTCAAAGTATCAATCATTTGTTACTCTCTCCTCGAAGTTGTGGATTTTTAGTTGTGGATTAACCTTGGCTTGCTGCGCTAAGCGTCTTAGCTGCGGTGAACCAGCTTGGTAGCCAGTGTCATAATTGAGTGCTGGTCGGCCTCTTCAATCGGGAGGGTGCCCGAATGTGCGCCCTCGCACATGACAAATACCCTGTCGCACATGCGCAGAAGCTCCGAAAGTTCGGAAGAAATCATTATTATGGACTTGCCGCTCTCTGCCAGAAGGTTCATCAGCTTATAAATTTCGCTCTTGGCGCCCACGTCAATGCCGCGTGTAGGCTCGTCGAAAATAAGTATATCGCAATTTCTAATAAGCCACTTTGATATGACGACTTTCTGTTGGTTGCCGCCCGAAAGATTCTTGACAAGCTGATCTACAGACGGAGTCTTAATATTGACCTTGCCGACATATTCCTCAGAGATACTGTGGATTTTCTTATCGTTTATAAAGCCGGCACTTGAAAAATCATCAAGTGAAGCCATAACGGCATTTTCGCAAACGCTCATGCCCACTGCTAGGCCGAAACGCTTCCTGTCCTCTGAAAGATATCCGATGCCTTGTTTTACCGCATCGCTGGGGTCTTTTATGTTGACCCTTCTGCCATTTACATAAATATTGCCGCTCCATCTCTTGTCAGCGCCGAAAATAAGACGCGCCGCCTCAGTCCTGCCTGCTCCCATAAGCCCTGCAAATCCCAGGATTTCACCCTTGTGGAGTTCAAACCCTATGTTGCGCACGTCCTTGGAGCTGAGGTTTTCGACCTTTAGGACGACAGGGGCATCTTTAGCTACAGTGCTGGCCTGCTTAGGCTCCTCGTAAGTGACCCTGCCTATCATCATGTGGATAACTTCGCTAATTTCAATCTCGGAGGTATCCTTAGTGCCGACAAATTCACCGTCGCGCAGCACAGTGACCCTGTCGGTAATCCTCTGAATCTCATCCATCCTGTGGGATATATAGATAATCCCGACGCCCTTGGCCTTTAGCTCAGCTATGATGTCAAAAAGCACATCAATTTCGCTATCTGTCAAGGTAGAAGTCGGCTCGTCAAATACAATGACTTTAGCATCAAACGAGATGGCTTTGGCAATCTCAACAATCTGCTGCTTGCCCACAGTGAGGTTTTGCACTTTCTCTTTGGGATTAATGTTTACGCCGAGGCGGGAGAAAAGCTCTGAGGACTTTTCATTTATCGACTTTTCATTAAGCAAGAAGCCCTTGCCTTCACGCCCGATAAAAATATTCTGAGCAACTGTCAAATGGTTCATCAGGTTAAGCTCCTGATGGACAATTGAAATGCCGATATCCTGAGCATCTCTGGGGTTCTTAAACTTAACTCTCTTGCCGAAATAAATTATTTCACCCTCATCAGGCTGGTAAATCCCGGTGAGAATTTTCATCATTGTGGACTTTCCGGCACCATTTTCGCCGATAAGTGCCAGAACTTCTCCGCCCTTTAGATTTATGGAACATCTCTTGAGTGCATGAACGCCCTGAAACCGCTTGTCGATGCCAAGCATTTCCAGGACATATTCGCCGCTCACAAAGTTTTTAGTCATATACGACACCACCTTGTATCTTAGCCCATAACCGTGTCTCAAGCTCACTTTAGCACGGTTTCTAACTTTATTCTATCAGTATTGCATAAAGCAGGGCAAATTAATATAGTAAAAATTGTTGCAACTATATAAACAATAATTGCTATGTCACACTTTGTTAAAATTTGTGAAATCAGTTGCCCTTTTTCTGTACTCGGTAGGGGAGATGTTTTCGCTGTTTTTGAAAACTCTGCTAAATGTAAGGGCGTTTTCATATCCCACATCCTCTGCGATCTCCTTAATGGTCTTATCGGTTTTTCCCAAAAGCTCCTTAGCGGCGTTAAGCCGTACATCAAGGAGGTACTTCATCGGGGAAATGGACGTGACTTCCTTGAAAATCCTCACAAAATGATGTTTGCTCATATGGACATTGCCCGATATTTTATCAAGGCTTATGTCGCTGCGGTAGTTATCTTCAATGAACTTCTTGGCCTTGCCGCACAGGTCGGTGTGGTGGGGATTTTCTATTTTTATGTCGTACAGGCGCAGTATGTAGTAACAAAATATTGTGGCGATGCTGGTAGAAATTGCCTTGTAGTGGGAGTTTTTATGTGTGATTTCATCCTGCATCACAGACAGGAAGGACTGGAGAACGCTGTCATAGCTGCCCGCCTCAATAACAGGGCTGGCATTTTCGGGGATGAGGCAGCCTTCTGAAAACCCCTGGATGTTGAGGTTATCCACGGCGAAAAACAAAATGGAAAGTTCATCGCTCAAGCTCCATTCCTCATGAGAAACGCCGGAATTATACACAACTATATCCCCGGCCTTAAAGGGAAACTGCCCTCGGTCTGTGCGGGTCACTCCGCTGCCGCCTGTTATATGCATTATTTCGCAAAACCCGTGGTCGTGCATCCCGTTAGACCAGTTCCCGCCGCAGTTGAGAACCCCTGAAAAAACAAAATGCGGCCTGAAATTCAAGGCCTTCGCATCATCGGGATAAAAATGCCGGTGCTCATCCATAAAGTACCCTCCACGCCCCTGCGATTATACTTCCTTAACACATTCTTAATATTATCAAAAAAACAAGAACATGTCAAAAAAATGAACACTTTTTTCTAAAATAGAAAAAAGCGTTGCTAAACCATCCGTCGGACATGGGCAAATGCTCTGTGAAAAAGCGGGGTGGCCTCCGTCAGTCACGTCCACCCTGGCATAGACTTGAAACCACAGACAAAACTTGTGTTCCAGGACTGCGGCCACCCCACTTTCCCCCAGAGCACCCGCCCACGCCCGACTGGCCTGCAAATGAGCGGTTAGGTTTCCTGTGCTTCCTCGGCTATTCAATTACTGTCCAAAACTTTGCCCATCACGCAATGGGGATTCTTTGTGCTTTGAATTTGGAAATGCGTATTTTCTAACTTTATCTTTTTACTGCCGTAAATGTGATAAGAGATTTTTGGCTACTATCGCCATATCCAAATACATGGTTAATTTCAGAAAAACCTGCGTGTTTAAGCATCATTTCAAATTCCGATATTCCGTACCAGTAAAGTATAAAGTTAGAAATCTCCGTCTGTTGAATTAACCCATTTTTAAGCAGTTCGTACCTATGGATGTATGATGTTTTTTGTGAAACCCAGTCAATATTTTGGCTGTTAATAGTAAATAAAATACCTGTGTCGTCCCCAAGTTCATACGATACTGTTTCAACCTTGCCGCTAATAAAATCTTCTGGTAACAATAAATCTAAAATAACCGAGCCACCTACTTCAAGGTGGTTGTAAAATGATGTTAAAACGTCTTTGATTAGGCTTTTCGGTAATAGACAAAAACTGCCTGTGGGCATAATTATTGCACCATACTTGTTCGGTAAAGACATCTTTGTTAAATCCTGCTGATACAACGCCGAATCAACACCGTGCTTTTCCAAATTGACTTTGCACTGCGCCAACATTTCAGACTGAAGACAAAGTCACCCTGATTTCCTCTTCTGGATTCAGGGTGACTTTGTCTTCAGTCTGAGCAGAACAAAACCGCGTAGCGGTTCGTTCTGCTTATTTGGTGCGATTTGAAAACGGAAAAAGCCCGCACAAATAAGGGGTATAAATCCTCCTCTGTCGGGCTTTTATTAGTTGCTGCTGTTATCTTCTTACTCTTTGTTCAACTGTGCTTGAAGTTTAGCAAGCTGCGAGCGGAGTTCTGCGTTTTCTGCGGCCACTCCCTGCCAATGTTCATCTCTTCGCCTTTCCGCATTGCGAATAGCCTGTGCCTCATCATGCTTTGTCTTAGACCGCATTTTTTCCATCTGTATAAACTCATCAGAAGCCGCCACATGGCGGCATGCCTGTAATGCTTCGCTCATAATCGGCACCCCCAATTTTTCAATCTCTGCTAATTCTTCCTCTGTTTGTGCATTAAATAATTTTAACCATAAATCCCTACCGCTATCCTTACTGTTAAGAGGCGGTAACTTCGGCAATTCGTAGAAGTATAATACTTGTTTGTCTGTTAGCGGTTCGTGGGTGGTGGTTTCCAGGCATTGAAATTCTGAATGAAATTTTTCGGAGTTTGGAAATTGGTTGAAGCCCAAAATACTTATGACGATCGTGCGGGGCAGTAGTGCATAATCATCGCCTTCGTTTATGGATGTTGAAAACTCTCTTGCCCAATAGAACAGGCTACGCTCGGGGTAATTGCCCTCGTCTGATACTTGAACCTCTAGGTCAACTTTTTGTCCGTTTACTGTCATGTTAATATCAAGTCTGCAAAATTTCTTGCCTAATTCTTCGGGTGATATTTCGGGATTGTTGATATTAAACTGCTCTATGCTCTCATATTGTATGCCTAAAAGTTCGGCAATGAGCTTTTTTAGCAAGTTTTGATATTTCGTAAAGAGCATTTTGAATAGGGTATCGGTTGTCATTTTGTATTTTAACCTTGTCATGGGGTCACTTCCTTTATAAGCTAAATATAGCATATTTAATCGCTGTTTTCAATATTGAGTTGTAATAAGGACTTTTTCGCTTTCGCTTGGCTTTAACGCGCAAAAAACCAATGATTAGGGGTGTATCACTCTTTGTAAGGCACATTTCTATGTGCCGCCTCCCCAAGCGCCCGCCGTCCCCAAAAACCCGCACGCAAAAATTTGAGGCTTGAATTTGACAAATTAACTATGTTACTATTTAGGCTGGAGTAATTTAGTTTTCTGCGTTGCCTTGTTCGTTTCGAACTTGGATGCGGTATTTATATTTTCGGAGGTGTTAATTGTGGTTTCTCAAAGGGATGAGATTGAGAAAACGGTTAAAGAACATCAAATTGACAGGAAAAGGTTTTTTGAGGCTTCTAAGCAGTCTTATCAACAGATAATAAAGAAAATTGAAACAAAATTCGTTCAGAAATCAAAACATTGCGATGGCATACATTGGGTAAATTTGGGGCGTTATCGCCCAGAACTTAAATGCACCTATGTTGTGCTGAATGACTGGTCTGCTTGGATGAAAGAACTTCCCGATATTATTCCTTTGTCTGATACCTCTGTATATGTCCTTTTTGAAGAAGCGGGAAGTCGAAAGTATTGGTTATATGAAGCCTATCTTCATGAGTTAATACTTGTGTTAAACGAATCTTATTTGTGGGGAGATTTTTATATAGTATCGAAAAAATATGATTGGTTGATTAGTTTAGACCACCATGATTGCATTTCTTATGTTGGCGAAAATCTAATAATGGATACCGTTACAGTATAGCATTACGCATTCTAAGCATTTGCAGCAACGCCGATTGTGGTAACCGGGATTTTGAACGGCCTAGAGCATATCAACACTAAATGATGGATGCTGCAAGCTAAAAATAAATAAATGTGTAGATTGCAGTGAATTATTTTTGGAATAATGTGTAAATTCGTTCTTGAAATTTAAGCAAAAACGTGTTAAAGTGTATGTGGTATGTATCCATGATTGCTGGCGCAGACTATTTTTGTCTGCGTCAAACTTATAAAATAACGAGGTGATTCCGTGTACAGAACAGCACTGGATAAACTTATCGCTTGGAAAAATAATCCCCACCGCAAACCATTAATCATGAAGGGTGCAAGACAAGTGGGTAAGACTTGGTTGATGCATGAGTTTGGCAAAAATCATTATACGGACTATGTTTACTATAACTTCGATGAAGAGGACGGGTTGAAGTCTATTTTTGAAACCAATAAAAATCCTCACAGGATTGTTGAGCTGCTTGGGATGCTAGGTGGCCGAAAGATTATCCCTGGCGAAACCCTTATTATATTTGACGAGATACAGGAGTGTCCTTCTGCTCTTAATGCTTTGAAATATTTTAGAGAGAAGGCTAATGAGTATCATGTTATCTCGGCTGGGAGTTTGCTTGGGACGTTGTTGGCACAGCCCAAGTCATTTCCTGTGGGGCAAGTCAATCTGTTGGAACTTTATCCCATGATGTTTGATGAATTTTTGGCGGCGATAGATGCTCCGCTATATTCATTCTATAAACAAATAAGAAAAGGGCAAACTATCGAAGATGTATTTCACAGCAGGCTGCTGGAGGCGTACAACTACTACCTCATCATAGGCGGCCTGCCCGAATGTGTCTATGCGTGGGTTCATGAAAAAGATCCACAAAGGATACAGCAAATACAAAACGAGCTGATCACCATCTATGAAAATGACTTCGCCAAACACAATGGCAAGGTCAACAGCGGAAGAATATTGCTCGTGTTCCGTAGCATAGTTTCACAGCTTGCCAAGCCTAATGAAAAGTTTATTTATGGCGCACTCAAGGAAGGGGCTAGGGCGAGAGAGTTTGAAGAAGCTATCGAATGGTTGGTGTCTGCAGGTATGCTCAATCGTGTTTATAATGCTTCTAAACCAGAGCATCCGCTCAAAGCCTTTGACCAGCTAAATAATTTCAAACTATTTCTATTCGATATAGGTCTGTTAAAGCATATGGCAGGCATAGACAACTCAGCTATTCTACTAAAAAGCGATTATCAATTCAAAGGGCCGCTGACAGAAAACTTTGTACTCCAACAACTACAAGGGAAGTTTGATGTTGAGCCGAGATTTTACGCAAGCAAAAATGGGGAGATTGATTTCCTTATTCAAAATGGTATGGAGATTATCCCCGTAGAGGTTAAAGGCGGCGAAGAAAAAGGAGCGGCTAGTTTTAAGGCTTATATAAAGCACCGCCAGCCGCAGACGGCTATTCGGTTTTCTAAGCGGGGGTATGCAAGGGATGGGGCTATTACCAATCTGCCGTTGTATCTTGTCGGGAAGATACACGAAATGTTAGATTAAAGCTAGATTGTGGAGGTACAACGTTACAGAGGCAGTGATTGAGTGAACGTCAACCCCGCCATCTTTGACAATACATGCCCACCGTGGTACTCTGTGAAAAACAACAAACAAAAAAGGAAAGCACACAGTATGACCCTAAACATAGTCCTTGTTGAACCACAAATCCCTCAAAATGCAGGAAACGTAGCGCGCACATGCAGCGTGACAGGAGCCCGCCTGCACTTGGTTGGCCCAATGGGCTTTGTGATTGACGACAAAAAACTAAAACGTGCAGGCCTGGACTACTGGCATCAGCTTGACATAACCCACTACGAAAACCTTGGCGAGTTTTTTTACAGAGTCACAGACGGGGCCCTAAGTGCGGAGGAACCCGCGCCCGGCACATCCGCATATGAATTTTACTATATCGAAACACATGGCACAAAACTTTATACGGAGCCCGCCTACGGCGATAATGCCTATATTTTCTTCGGGAGCGAAACAGTGGGGCTAAATCAAGACCTGCTCCGCCGCAACCCCTCACAATGCGTGAGAATACCAATGCTGGCAGGTTCCAGAAGCCTAAACCTTTCAAGCTCTGTAGCCGTGGGAGCCTACGAAGTCCTCCGCCAATGGAACTTCCCAGGCATCTCATAAACAGCCGCCGCACCGCACTCACATCCGGCCAAGTGGTACTATCACGTCAGTTAAACCGCACAGAGTTTGTTGCACGTTGTCGAAAACCTTTTGAGGAATAACATGGCTATGTACATTTACAACCATTGCCATTCATTGTGTGCTATGCAAAACTTACAAATTTTTATAAAACAATTGTCAAAACCAGCAATTAGTCCAGATTATTGGACATCAGTTTGTGATATACTGTGAATATCAAGCAGAAAAATACAAAGCACAAAGGTAAATGAAAGGGGGCGTCTCGAATATCTTGTCTCTTGACGAGGGGGTTTTCTTGCGTTATACTTTGGAGTACCAAAATGAATTGAGGGGTCGCTATGAGTTCAGATTTTTCAATTGGCGGTTTAGCCACAATTGGTGAACATAGTGTGGACAAAACTATGCCGGTTCTGCGTCGGAAGCAAACTGGCAGCTATTATACGGATGGTGGTTTGACTGCCATAATGATGGATGAGCTTGTAAAAAGTTTACCGCCAGTTAAGCGCAACCGTTTATATGATTTAAAGTTTCTTGAGCCTTGTGTTGGTGAGGGGAGTTTTGTTTTTGCCTATCTATCTGCTGCTAAAAAACTTGGCTTTACAAGGGAACAATATCGCCGTTTGCTTGACAATATATATGTATGTGACATAAATCGAGCGGCATTGAAATCATATCGCTCTATTTTGAGCGAGTTGGCTATGGTATTCTTTGATATCTACCTTGACGACACTTATTTTGCTGAACATATTGGCGGAGCACTATTGTTTAATCTTGAAAGTGATATACCATCGTATATTCCCATAGAGAACGTGTTCCCCGACACTTCGGCGAACAGTTTTGATATTGTTGTTACAAATCCACCTTACAAGAATCTTAAGGCGGAGCGATTACACTACCCATCCACGGAAGATTATGACGCAGACAAAGCTCGCTACACAAGGATTTCCCGAGAAGCTTCGCGATGTCTGAATTATTCGGTCAAAGGCGTAAACAACATCTATAAGTTTTTCATAGAAGAAATCATAGAACGCTATACAGCCAAAGAAGGCATTATTTCTCTGCTCATCCCTTCGTCTATATTAACTGACAAAACGTGTGAGCCTTTGCGCAAGCGGATATTCAATACTGCAGCAGTAAAGTCAATTAAGATTATAGGAGAAGAGAGCGAGGTTGTGGATTCACAACAGGCTTTATGCGCCTTACTAATACACAAAGCAATGACTTTCAATACGATTGATATTTGCAAAGGTTACGGCTCACCAATGGAGAAAATAATAACAGTCGAAACATCGAAAGCCGTTGATGCTAATTTAGGATATTCCATTCTCGCTCTAGAGCCATCAGAATATCGGAAACTGCAAAAACTTAAGTCATTTCCTCCAATCAAAGAATTGCCATATATTATTAATATGCGTGGGGAGCTAGATTTAACCACCAATAGAGGCAGCATTGTGTTAGAGGACACAGGTTATCCGTTGCTGCGTGGTAGGAATATAGGGTTTTATAAATTACTTGGTATTCCGTCGGAAGAATTTGTTGGGAAGAGTTTCGTTGCTGCGAGCACAAAACGGAGCTATGTCGAAGGCGAACGTTTGATTTGCCAGCAAATTGCCAATATGTCAAAAGAGCGCCGCCTTACTTATGCTATAGCTCCTAAAAACGCAGTGCTCGGAAATTCGTGCAATTTTATATCAGTACAAGAGAACAAACATGGTATAGATTTATACTTTCTGCTCGGTTTGCTGAACTCCAGTATAATGAATTGGTATTTCAAACTTCAGAGCAGTAATAATCACATTAACAATTATGAAATAGATACATTTCCCATTCCTGTTCACTTTGAACGTAAAGGCGAGATTTCGGTATTAGTACAAGATTACCTTGCCGATATGAGTCGCACGTTATTACTTGACAGGATAGACGAGTTGGTCAGTGAGGCATTCGGGCTTATAGAGAAAAAAAACATAGTGGACGTTTCAATTTTTCCAGACACAACGGCCTTTGACAAAAAAGTCGTATCTATTGTTTCGGAAAAGAACGAACGACAGAGTCGCGGCGAGGTCTTGAATCACACAACGTTTAAGCTCAGCGAGCTAGATTTAGAAATGGTTCGCGCGGTGCCACAAGGAGGTAACTGGAAAAACATACCTGCCGAAACGGTAGCCAAGTCGAAGCGCTTGGAAAGAATTACTCAAACAGGCGGACGCACCACGCTTTATGGACGCATTGATTACGAAAAGCCTAGTTATACGATAACTACATATTTCAGTCGTCCAGGAAATGGTACGTATGTGCACCCTATTCACGACAGAGTCTTATCGGTTCGGGAAGCGGCAAGATTTCAGTCTTTCCCTGATTCGTATTATTTTTGTGGAAATAAGACGCAGCTGTTAAATCAAGTTGGCAATGCAGTGCCGCCGTTGTTCGCTTTTCAAATTGCGAAAGTGTTGGTCGATGTTGTAGGTTGCGAAAGCTCAATTGATTTATTCTGCGGAGCTGGTGGTATGACGCTCGGCTTTAAGCATGCGGGAATAAAGTCGGTATTAAGTACGGATGTTGAACAATCGGCTTGTTTGACGTTGAAAATCAATAACCCCGAAATTCCTGTTTTATGTGGGGATGTAACACAAAAGGATGTAAAGGAACGCATAATAGAGGTGGCTCTTGACAGTAACGTAGATATGATTTGCGGAGGACCGCCTTGTCAAGGGTTTTCTATGGCAGGGCACAGATTATCTGATGACCCGCGCAATCAACTTTTTAAGGATTTTATAGAAATTGTCAAGGAGGTTAAACCGAAAATCGTTGTATTTGAAAATGTTGAGGGTCTATTGACATTTCAAGGCGGCGCAACATATCGCCTTATACATGATATGTTTTCTAGTGTTGGATATAATACGGAAGGTAGGCTTATGCAAACCCAGATGTTCGGGGTTCCGCAAAAAAGGAAGCGCGTTATTTTGATTTGTGTCCGCAAAGATTTGAAGTTTCAGCCGAGCGAGCTATATCCTAAGCCTGTTACGAGCGAACAAGCTATGCAGATAACTGCTCGAATGACCATTTCTGATTTAGAAAATGTAGTATGTGGAGATACTGCGATATATGATAAAGCCGAATGCTACGATTATGTCGCCATGCTTAAAGGCGAAATGGAACTGGAAGAGTTCCTTAATAGTTTAGGTAAAACAGGCATATCAACTGCGCAGGATTTTTGCCAACTCAACTTGTTCGATATGACATAAAAACAACTTCGGGGTATTACTTCAGGTAAAGTGCTGACACATTAATCATTAGCCTGCTTTGACTGCTGACCATTATATCATTTAGTTTTTTACGGCAATGACTATTCGATGCTCCGGAAGCTAAATCTTCACAGAGCTTATTTAGTACAAGCTTTTCCGCATGTGATAAGTCGGGGTTTATATTACGGTTTGTCTTTTCGCTGTATTCAGTGACAGCAGTGAGTGCTATTCGTTTAAATCTTTCGAATTCATTAGCACTACGTTCTGTTCGGTGGCGTGGAGTCATAGTGAATGAACCATCTGATTCGAAATTGTAGACGTGTTCAAAGCTGTCTGCTTTTGGAGCAATGAGTTCATTGTACAGGAACGCTTCTCCGAGTTCTTCTGTTTTGTCAATTATCGTTTTGAGTACAAACATAAAGTTTGTCATATTTTGTTTCAATATATCTCGGAAGTGGGTGGATACGATATTTGCGTGTTGTATGTAATTTTCCTTGATAAACTCACAGATATCGGACGAATACCAAGACATAGGATACACGCCAGTTGCCGACTCCACATCAAGAATTTCATTTATATCCTCAACAAGCAGACGGTCGCGCTTTGTAGAGTTGTCGCCGAAAGACATAGGACGAAGATAGTGCGGATCGTGAACAAAACCGAGTGATATGGGGCCGATATGGTCAGCACTAACGCCCTCAAAGAATCCGCTCCCCATAAACATATTTGCGGCGTGTAAATTTCCGTCGCTCCAATACTCATAAGCGCGGCGGTCTTTTGTGTAACTTTTTAGATTTTCGCGGGAACGTCCTTTGTCTTGTTCTGCACGGCAACAGCGGTTATATGAGTGAAACCCGTCGTAGCGATCGGGGAAATTTGACATTACGCCAGGGCTAAGATGCTTATTACCATCTATTCGGCACATTCGTTCGCATATAACGATGATATCATCTTTTTTTGCGTCGTCTATGTTTGAGAGCTTAAACTTATGTTTGAAGAAAATATGCAAGCTATCCTCGTCAACGTCGGTTTCTAATATTTGTTCCCATATGTCTTCGATATGGTCACATTCGCTGAATTCAAAACCAAATTCCTTCTTTAGCGATTTGAGGAAGTTAACACTAGGGTAGTGGTAATAAATCGACATACTAGAGCCGCATATTTGACAAATGTGCTGTTTTGTCGGATGTATTTCGCGCATCACTTGTGCATAGACCCCTGATTGGACGGGTAGACCAAGTTCACGAGCCTTATTCTCAGCCCACACCTTTCGAGCCTTGCCCATCTTACTCTTAGCTGTTGCAATCCAAGACAGAGTGCCGTCACGCTTGCGTTCTATAGGCAGCCCTTCGTAATTAGGGTGTCTTACAATATCTTCCATATAAGACTGGAAGTCGTGATTCCACGACCGTTCTATTCTAGCCATATAAACCTCCCTAGAATCATGAAATTTTATTGTAATTATATCTGAAATACCGATTTTTTACAATAAGCTAACAAAATTTGAGTTTCACGTTTTTTTGCTAAGCAAACACTGCACGGCTCTTGTTCACCACTTTGTGTTGATGAAATGCTGTTGCGGCGATAAACGCAGCGTTTTTTGTGCCTATCCCCATCATGAATTTAATAGGGAGTAGTTAAGGATTGAAGTTTTTTTACTTGCAAACACCCGAATGTCCTGTATTTCCAACTAATCACATTGGCTTGTACATCGTAAAATGGAAAAACTAAAAGATAACAAAATCACCAAAGCAATGAGCAAAGTGCAGTGGTTAAATTTTATCAAGTCTTTATAAACCAAATTCAGTTTATAGCAAATGTAGAACAAATGTGGAATGACAAACCTTCGGGAAGGTAGTACAATTAAGGTACTACATTTCGGAGGTTTTGCTGTGAAAAAACAAGAAGCGTTATACAAATACTTCGGACACACATCCTTCCGGCCTGCCCAGGAAACCCTTATTGATGCGCTTTTAGCAGGGCGCGACGTTATGGGGGTAATGCCGACAGGAGCGGGGAAATCCCTATGCTTTCAGATTCCCGCACTCTTATCCGAAGGTGTGACATTTGTGATCTCACCCCTTATATCCCTTATGAAAGATCAGGTCAACCAGCTTAGGGCAGGCAAAGTCCCTGCGGCATTTATAAATTCATCCCTGACGAAGGAGCAGTACCAGCTAGTGCTGGACCGGACTGTGGCGGGGATGTACAAAATTATTTACGTGGCCCCGGAAAGACTTGAAACTGTTGATTTCCTCATGTTTGCGACGGAAATGCCCGTATCCCTAATAGCAATCGACGAGGCTCACTGCGTCTCCCAGTGGGGGCAGGATTTTCGCCCCAGCTACTTGAGGATAAAAAACTTCATAGAAAAACTCAGCCCCCGCCCGGCCATAGGAGCATTTACAGCGACAGCCACCAAGCATGTAAAACGCGACATTGTAGAGCTTCTCGGGCTGCGTGACCCGCTTAACCTGACCACAGGCTTTGACAGGCCGAACCTGTATTTTGGCGTAGAGCAGCCTAAAAATAAATCGGCTTTTTTCCACGAATATGTAAATGACCGTAAAGAACACACAGGAGTCGTCTACTGCGCGACCCGCAGGGCGGTGGATTCGGTATCTGCCGAACTGTGCAGGCGGGGCATTTCGGCTTCCCGCTACCACGCGGGGCTTGATGCCGAAGAACGCCGCCGCAATCAGGATGATTTTATCCAAAACCGCATAAAAGTAATGGTTGCCACAAACGCATTCGGAATGGGAATAGACAAACCTGATGTGAGATATGTCGTCCATTACAACCTGCCCAAGAATCTAGAGAGTTACTACCAAGAAGCCGGCAGGGCAGGGAGGGACGGGCAGCCATCTGAGTGCATTTTGCTTTTTGCCACTGAGGATATACGTGTGGCTGAATACCTAACCCAAGACTCCGGCCAAAATCCCCTTCTGACAGAACACAAGCGCAGCAAAGTCAGGCATCTCGACCAAGAGCGCCTTGACAAAATGATCAGATATTGTGAAATAGACAGTTGCCTGCGTGCCTATATTCTCAAATATTTCGGAGAAAAACAAAAAGGCAGGTGCCACAACTGTAGCAGCTGCAACCGCCCCAGATGGTGGGAGAAATTCAAAACCACACAGACTGTCTAAACATAATGAGCTGGCAAATATGCCTTTGCAAGTAGAACTCTCCTATAGAATATTAGCAATATCTTGAGCACCATGCAGTATTCGGTAAATGAAAACAACTTTTTCGTCTTCATCAATTGTATAAAACATAACATATGACCCATACACGACAACGTGGCGGTATTTAGGGTTTGCATAGTGTTCTGAAAAAATCTCAGGAGTTTCACCGATAATTCCAATATACCGCTTTAGCTCACTTTTGAACTTAACGGGGGCACTAACAGAAAATTGAGCCAGATATTTATTGATGCCCTTTCTGTCACTTTTTGCAAATGTGGAAACACTTATTCTGTATGTCATCTGACAACCCCGCTAGTCAAGCCAAAACTCATCAAGGCTTATCCACGTCGATGGTTCGTCTTTCACTGCTTCCACTTCAGCAAGCGACTTGGCGACATAGCTTTCCCACGCCGCTTCTTTTAATGCGTCATATTCAGCAATACTAAGAATGACACTCTCGCCCTTGCCACTGTTATCTGTAATCACAACCCTATTATGAGACTTTATCATATGAGAGATATTTGCGTAGGACGCACCCATCTCATGAGCTGTTTTAATTTGTGTACTCACAAGTATCACCATCCTTAATCAACGCTACAAACTGCCTAATTTACTTTAGTTAAAACGTTCTTGCTCAGGCAATCTTTCTTATAAGCTACAATATACCATGTTTTCGCTCAGATTACTATAACGATTTTATTCCACCAGCTGTTACATCACACGGGACAGTCGGGCACAGAGCACCCGCCCGCGTCCGTCGGATGGTTTTGAATTTGTGCGGACTGACACACATTGCTTGGGTCAAAAACATTCACATTCCAGCAGATTTATGATATAATGCAATCAAAATATAAGTGGAGGACATTTAAGTGATAAAAGTAAATATTGATGGCGCGGCGGGATTTTTAGACCAAAGCGCTTTGCAGAAGGTAGATACGCAAAAAGCCATAGACACGCTTGGGACGCTGTACGAAAATGGCTGGGTCAACCTGCCGGAAACTTATGACGCAAAACTTTCAAGCGAGGTAAAAGAGATAGCAAAAAGCATAACAGAGCAGTCCGAAGTGCTTGTAGTGCTCGGCATCGGCGGCTCTTACCTCGGTGCGCGGGCGGCCATCGAATATATTATTTCGCCCAACTATAATGCCCTTCCCAAGAAAACCCCTGATATTTATTTTGCAGGAAACAACGCCTCAGGTGAATATCTCCAGCAAATATTTGACCTCATAGGCGGGCGTGATTTCTCTGTAAATGTGGTTTCAAAGTCAGGCTCCACAATTGAAACAGCCATCTCGCTGCGCTTTTTCAAAGCCATGCTGGAAGAGCGCTATGGCCCTCAGGGGCTAAAGGAGCGCCTTTATGTGACAACCGACAAGGGTTCTCCGCTGAACATAATGGCCGAAAACGAAGGTTACCGCCACCTCATTATGCCGCCTGAAGTGGGGGGCAGGTACAGTGTGCTAACAGTTGTCGGCCTGCTGCCATGTGCAGTGGCGGGAATTGATATAGACGCGATGATGGCCGGGGCAAAAAATGAGCAAGAAAATGGCCTGGAGGCAGAATGCCTGTACGCAGCAACCCGCCAAGTTCTCTACCGCAGCGGTAAAAAAATAGAGTTGCTGGCCTGCTTTGAGCCTGCATTCCGGTTTACAGGGGAATGGTGGAAGCAGCTCTTCGGCGAGAGCGAAGGCAAGGAAGGGATAGGAATATTCCCCACATATGTGGACTACACCGCAGATCTGCACTCGATGGGGCAGTACGTCCAAGAGGGTGAACGCACATTGCAGGAAACATTTGTGACATTTGAAAAGCCCCGCGCAAACCCTGTAATCCCCGGAGGCCCCCTGCACATAGACAAAATTTCACAAATCGCCGGAATGGATTTGCACAAAATTAATACCTCGGCTTCCGAAGCTGTAAAGAAAGCTCATATTGACGGGGGAGTCCCTGTAATTGAAATCTGTGTCCCGGAGCTCTCAGCGGCATCCTTCGGTGCCCTTGCATACTTCTTCAAGCGCTCTTGCGCAATATCTTCACTAATATCCGGCGTAAATCCCTTCGGCCAGCCAGGAGTGGAGGCATACAAGAAGAACCTCTTTGCAATTTTAGGGCTTTAGACAGTGTGCGCAAGAGCCGGAATGTACGGGCATTTTGGGCTCATATCCACACTATTTAATACGAATATAAGAATTTATTCAAATTTATATTGAATACAATGTAAGGAACTGGTAAAATAGCATCAAGTCATTTATTGACACAATTACAAATATATGAAATGAAATGGAGTGGTTAGTATGGTTAGGATAATCATGGGCCTAAAAGGCGCAGGGAAGACCAAGCAGCTAATAGAACTCGTTCAAAGGGCATGCGAAGACGAACAGGGTGATGTTGTCTGTATTGAAAGAAGCACGAAGCTGCGCTACGACATCCCGCACAAAGTAAGGCTCATCGACGCATCGCAAGTTGGGTTTGACGGTTATGATTTTCTAAAGGGCTATATCAGCGGACTGTATTCAGCCAATTACGATATAACGCATATTTTTATGGACAGCATTTTGCGGATTATCGGAGAGGACTTTGATGATAGGCTTGAAGATTTCGTCAAATGGTGTGAAGAGTTCGGCAAACGCGAGGACGTGAAGTTCACGATCTCAGTAAGTGCCGACATTGCACTGGCCAATGACAAAATAAAAAGCTATTTCTAAGCGGATATAAGCAAATAGACGTATACACTATACAGCAGGGCAGACTATGTCTGCCCTGTACGGTATGGCAAAACATTTTCGCCGCTGCGGAGGGCATATAATTGAGTGCGCTTACCATAGATGATGTAATTAAAAGTTTGGAGCCGGCAGGACAAAAGCCCAGGCTGCTTTTGCATACCTGCTGTGCGCCCTGCGCCACATCTGTGCTGGAATATTTAGCGCCGCATTTTGCCATCACAGCCATATTTTGCGAGGATAATATAAGGCCGCAGGCTGAGTATGAGCACCGTAAAAATGAGCTTCAGAAACTGCTGAGGCTGCCTGGGTATGCCTTCGTCGAAGATTTAATTTGCCCCGGCTATAAAGAGCGGGCCTTGGATGTCATAGACGAAAGTTCACTAAGTGCCTGGGACGGACAGGAGGGCGGAGCCAGATGCGCTGCCTGTTTTGAGTACCGGCTGCGGACAGTTTTCGGCTATGCGCAGTCAGGCTCCTTTGAATATTTTGCAACAACCCTGACAGTCAGCCCTCACAAAAATGCCGCGCTTGTTAACGAAATTGGGAGCAGGCTTGCAAGTTCCGGGGCAGCAGGATACCTGGCCTCTGATTTTAAGAAAAAAAACGGTTTTGCCCGCGGTGTGCAGTTATCCAAAAACTTAGGGCTATACAGGCAAAACTACTGCGGCTGCACCCCCGCCACCGCATCCTCTCCCGCACCCCGCGCGTAAAACTTAAAGCTGCTTTACAAAGGGAGTTATAAACTTGAACAGAACATCGGAAAGCATTGAAAACTCAAGAGTCATGTCGCCGCTCCTCATGTATTTGTCGGCGGCATTTGTCGCATCGCTTCTAATCTCAAATGTAATAGCAAACCACATGCTGGTATTTATCCGCTGGCCCATTGATGCCGGCGCACTGACATTTCCCATAACATATATCCTCTCAGATGTTTTCTCCGAGGTGTATGGCTACAAGTGGTCGAGGCGCATTGCGTGGACAAGCCTTGCAATTAACGCCGTTTTTGCATTAATAATAATTTTAATAGTGCGCTTGCCGCAGCCTGAGTGGTATGATGGCACATACTTCACCAACGCCTTGGGCAACTCCTGGCGGATAGTCGTTGCAAGCCTTGTGGCATACTGCGTCGGAGACTTTGTAGACGATAGGATATTCCGTCATCTGCGCAACCGTCACAATTCAAAGGCCTTGGATACCGAAGCGGGAACTTCTTCAAAAAGAAACATGAGAGGCTTTGCCTTTCGGGCACTCGCTTCATCACTGGCAGGGCATATTTTAGACACAAATTTATTTATTTTCATAGCCTTTGCATTTATAGTGCCGTGGAACGAGCTTCCTGCAATGATTATAATAGGCATTATAATCAAGTGGGCTTACGAATGGGCGGTTCTCCCCATAACATTTAGGGTTACAAAATGGGTGAGCAAAAAGGAGGACGCATATGCGGATTCTAATAACAGGCAGCAGTAACGGCATCGGCCTTGCAGCTACGCAGAAATTCCTGGACGCAGGGCATGAAGTTTTCGGCATAGATCTAACGCCCTCTCCCATTAAAGCTGAAAAATACAGCCACCACATAGGGGATGTGAGCAAACCGGAAACCCTGCCGGAACTTTGCGGAATCGAAATCCTTGTAAATAACGCAGGAGTTCAGGACACCGGGCTAGGGGATATAAACACAAATCTTCTGGGCGTTATAAATACCACTGAGAAGTATGGCTTGCAGCCCAATATAATTTCGATACTAAATGTGGCCTCGGCATCTGCTCACAGCGGCGCGGAATTTCCTTATTACGCCGCGAGCAAGGGCGGGGTGCTGGCCTATACAAAACACACGGCCCTTGAAGTCGCAAAGTGGGGGGCGACCTGTAACAGCATTTCCCCCGGCGGCGTGACGACACAGCTAAATGCCCCTGTGATGGAAGATGCGGAAAAATGGAAGCTAATAATGGATGAAACGCTGCTGCGCAAATGGGCGTCTCCGGAAGAAATTGCCGAGTGGATTTACTTTCTCACAGTTTGCAGCAAGAGCATGACAGCACAGGATGTTTTGATTGATAACGGAGAAATGGCAAAGGCGAATTTTGTCTGGTAAAAATGCTTGAAGTTAAGGCTCCAAGCCCTCAGTGACGGTAACGCCCGGAGCTGGCGGCTGTGCAGCAAAAACCAAAAAATACCGAAAGGATGCTCATTAGATGAAAGTCAGAAAAGCTGTTATACCCGCCGCGGGGCTGGGTACCAGGATGCTTCCGGCCACAAAAACCGTGCCTAAGGAAATGCTCCCACTAGTGGACAAGCCCGCAATTCAGTATATAATCGAAGAAGCGGTTGCTTCGGGAATTGAAGACATTTTGGTTGTAACCAATAGAGCCAAGAGCGCAATGGATGACTACTTTGATTACACTCCCGAACTTGAGGATGTGCTAATCCGCGGCGGTAAAGATTCTGAGCTTGAGGCCATCAGGCATTCAGCGGACATTGCAAACATATTTTATGTGCGCCAGAAAGAAACCAAAGGCCTGGGTCACGCTGTATGGCGCGCCAAAAGGTTTGTGGGGGATGAGCCTTTTGCCGTACTTTTGGGCGATGACATAATGATGGGGGATGTCCCGGTGACAAAGCAGCTCATAGATGCAGCGGAGAAGTATGATGCGGCTGCTGTCGGGGTGCAGAAGGTTTCGGCGGAGGCAATTTCCAAATATTCATCTGTTAAGGTGTCGGCACTCGAAGAGCGGATTTACAAAGTTTCAGACATGAACGAAAAGCCCGGCCCCGGGCAGGCTTTTTCTGAATTTGCCATATTGGGCAGGTATATCCTGACCCCTGATATTTTCAAAATCCTCGAAAACACAGCCCCCGGCTACGGGGGCGAAATCCAGCTTACAGACGGCCTAAAAACCCTGTGCAAAACTTCCCCCATGGTAGCGGTCGATTTTGACGCAAGGCGCTACGACACAGGAAACTTGCAAGGTTTTCTGGAAGCGACAATAGACTTCGCACTAAAAGACCCCCACGTAGGAGACTGGCTGCGGGTCTTCCTAAGAGAAAAAGCCCTGTAACCATGCTGCTGGTTGACGCATCCGAAAAAGCGTAGGGCAGGCATACCGCCTGCTGGCTACGCACTACGCAAATTAAGTAGAAGTAAGAGGCAGAAACCATCCGTCGGACATGGGCAAATGCTTCGGGAAAAAGCCAAGCGGCCTCCGTCAGTCACGTCTACCCTGGTGGAGTTTTGAAATCCATGCAAAATCTGTGTTCCAGGACTGCGGCCGCTTAACTTTCCCCCGAAGCACCCGCCCACGTCCGACTGGTCTGTGAACCATTAAACAACTCGCATTTGCCGAAACGCATATGTTTACTGTAAATGATGAGTTTAATGAGTTTTATTGCATTGGTGCGGAGGTTTGTTCTCATTATGAGAACAAACCTCCTCGCCGTCAAAGTTTCTTATTTCGATATTTTGGTATGAAGATTTCAGCTTGTTTTCTCAGATTTTGTTTTGCATGTTTCTTTTGACCCTTTGTTTGTTAACGGAATGTTTACCGCAGCTAAATAGGTGTATATGATAAAATTATGTCCTGAGCCGTATTAACGGCTGCGGGTTCATCGGCGTAATCAAATAATGCAATTGTTTTAAGTTCAAAGTTACCGGCATGCGCAAGAATCAACCATATGTAAAATATTACAAAAGGTGTTGACTAAAATGCAAATCCGTGACTCAATCTTATTAGCAGAGCAGAGCAGAGCAGAGCAGAGCAGAGCAGAGCAGAGCAGAGCAGAGCAGAGCAGAGCAGAGCAGAGCTAATTCTTCTGCCATTTTTGGTGACCCAAAAACGAAATAGAAGAGATAAGAAGGTTAAACCTTGTGATTTGTCACGGGGTTTAGCCTTTTTTGTGATGCTGGCAGTTGTGACGGCGCAAATTAAGCAAAAAGCAGGAAGGAGGCAGAAAGCGGATGTTTTCCGCGATGGCCAGGCGCATCTCAACTTAAAGCATCAAAATAACGTTAGAAAGGAAACCCAAATAATGAGAAATAAGTTAACGAGAAGTCTTTGCATTTTATTGACCATGGTGTTCCTATTTGGTATGATTAGTCCAGCTTTTGCCGTGTTAACAGATGATTGGGCGGAATTTTATTCGGACCCGACTGGGCAAGAAAATGGAAATATGGTGCTCGCCTCGGAACCGCCGGCATGGGCGGATGAAGAAGTGTTGCTAAATTCGGAACTGAATATGTGGGCGGACAGCGAAATGCGACATAACTCGGACTTAGTCATTCAAGCGGGCGCAATTCCGGCTCTGTATGAATGGATATGTGATACGCTGCCCATGTTTGGTTACGATCCTGAAATTGATTCCGAAATTAATGTGAATTTCCGCGGCATGAGAGCCCTGGCGGCAAATCAGGTGGTCGTGATTTTCCAGGGCAATAACCACACAGGCGGACAGGTGCCGGCAAATATAGTTATTAATACGCCGGGTTCATTTACTTTTCCCCAACGCGGCAACCTTGTGCGGACGGGTTATACATTCATGGGATGGAGGCACGCCGCCCCTAATGGAGTGCTCCATCGCCCCGGAGCTATATATACGCTTTCGGCAGGTCGCACGGGAACCTTTACCTTAAATGCAGAATGGAACCGGCAGCCAACAGTGACTCCAACTCTTACGATAAACCCATCAACCAACTGGACTAATGTATCAAACGCAGGGAGCATACGTGAAGTCACGGTTACGACGAATCAGGTGGGATGGAATGTAAGTAGTGACAGAGACTGGCTGGGCTTGAGCCGCCCCTCTGGTACTTCGGGGCAGCGTGTAAGACTTTATGTGCAACAAAACCCCACAACATCATCACGTACAGCAACAGTTGAATTTACTGCATTTGGCGCGCCGGTACAACGCATGACAGTAACCCAGCAGGCCGGTGCGGCGGCTAATCCGACTCTGACGTTAAATCCGTCAACTGCGTGGAGCAATGTATCAAATGCAGGAGCTGCACGCGATATAACGGTAACGACAAATCAAGCGAACTGGAGTGTAAGTAGTAGTCAAAACTGGCTGGTGCTAAATCGCACCTTAGGTACTTCGGGACAAAATGTGAGACTAACCGTACAGCCAAACCCTACAACAGCAGCCCGCACTGCGATAGTGACATTCGCTGCTGGAGCACAGACACGGCAAGTGCAAGTGACGCAGTTGCCGGGTACGGGTAATGCAACTTTGACGCTAAACCCCACTAGCTGGAATCCTAGTAGTGGAGCTGCTGTCGCGTATATATCTTTAACGACAAATGCAACATCGTGGTTTATTTGGGGCAACCCTGAATGGGTGTTTGCGAGGGCAAATGGTCCAAACTCAGTCAGATTGGAAGTTTCGGCAAACACCGGGGCAAGCCGTAGTGGAGTAGTAACAATAAGTTCAGGAGGGGTATTTCGCGATATTACAGTAACGCAGGCCGGAGCAGCTGTGAATAATGTAATGCTGACATTTAATGCTAACGGCGGCACGCCTGACACAACTACTTTGTCAAGACAGCCCGGGCTAACAATAAGCACCTTGCCTGTAACCCCGACCAGGGCGGGCTTCACCTTTGCAGGCTGGTTTAACACGAGCGCGGCCACAGGTGGCACGCAGATAACGGCAAATACAGTTGTACCAAATGCCAACACAACATACTGGGCAAGGTGGACAGCAAATCAAAATGTTACAGTGACATTCAACGCAAATGGCGGAAGCGTCAGCCCTGCAAGCCGCAACATACAAGCCGGCACAACAGTTGGGACACTGCCGACTCCTACCAGAACAGGTTTTACCTTTGTAGGCTGGTTTACAGCTCAGACAGGCGGCACGCAAGTTACGGCGAATACTGTAGTAAACGGTAATGTCACATACTGGGCAAGGTGGACAGCAAATATTGAATCTGTTAACTCCGCTACAATCAGCGGTACTCCAAGAGTTGGTTCGGTGCTCACAGCTAATGTTTCCTTCACAGGCACGGTCCAGAGTCCTGTTCTAACATTTCAATGGCAAAGATACGCCGGAAGCGGAGTTTGGCGTGACATTTCGGGAGTCAGAGGCAGAGGTCAGTCATTTACACCCACAGAGGCAGATGCAAACGAGTTTATCCGCGTAGTTGTTGGCGGCACCGGTGTAAATGTAACAACAGCTCAAAGCATTTCCCCTTGGGTAAGAATACAGAGACAAGTGACAGGAATCCAAGTTATTGAGTGTTTCGGCAGAAATGGGTACGTAGATGTTTTTGGCAGCGAAACGGCCACAACTGTTCAATGTGTTGGATCTCGAAGTGTGCGAAGGCCGATTTGGGAGTTTGTACATATAACAGGGGATATCTATGCCATAAGAAATGAAACCACCGGACGCTATCTGACGGAAACAAATGGCAATTTGCGCCATGAGGCCAGAATATCAGGGAGCGGGATTAATTATAACAACAGGCAAAGATGGCACCTGATTGGGGAAAATGGGGGATGGTTTAGGATTCGAAGTGTTTCAAGCCCATCTATGTATATAACTGAAGGTGCGCATATCTTAGGAAATAATCCAAATCTGTCGCTCTCGGCACTTAATACAGGCAATAATAGGCAAAGATGGTGGATAGGGCATATTTGGCACACCGACGGAAGGGCTGCTTGTGAAATAACTGGTGAAGAGTGGGCTGGTTTTTGGAGAGGGCCAATTAATATTCAATCTCGCACGATTGGGGAGCAGCAGCCTGGATTTAATTTTAGAGCTAGAATGGACTTTGCTCGCAACGTATGGGCTGTTCCGCTAGACATAACTTTTATTGATGTCTACAACGGTGATGAAATTGCACCAAATGCACATATTCGGGCATATGGGGGAACGAGATTTGAGATTTGGCGTGAAACGGGTTGGGATGTCGTCAATCCAACTCTTCTGGGTATTGCGGATTTTGGGAGCCGTGTATTTGTCGGAACAATTCATGCGGGCGGTGCGGACAGACGCATATATAGATTTGTAGGTACTGGAAGTCGCTCAAACATCATGGCGGTTTTTTCTGGAAATAACGAAAGAGCAACAATGGCAGCTATACATGAGCTAGGGCATGCCTTAGGATATTGGGCTCACTCACCCACTCCAGACAACACAATGTACAGGGGTACTACGTCAAGTAATAATCACAATGAACTACGCCCTGCTGAAATAGAGCATTTAAGGCAAATTTATCGAATGTTCAGATAGTCAGTGCAAGTGAAAACTGCATATATAAAAAGTTATAACAAACATTTATGTCAAGGAGGAATCGTGATGAAAAAAAAGGCTATAATATTGATGATAGTCTTGTCGGTTATGGTAACTATAGTTCTTACGGCTTGTAATGTGTTGCCGATATATCCCAAAGAGCAAATTGCTAATACCTTGATAGGTGATACCTCGCTTATCGCATTAAGTGCCAATCTAACATTTGAAGAAACGGCAGAAATGGCTACGGATGTAGTAATTGCGCAATATGTAACACGTAGGCCATTTGGGCAAAATTTTACGGAATTTGAATTTATTGTGCAAGAAAGAATTTTTGGCAATGCCGCAGATAGAATATTTGTTTATGTGAATCATCGTATTTCATCCTCAATTATGAGAGCAGATGGCACGGTAGATGAGCCGATGTTTACTGATGCCGCAGAGTACCTATTAATGCTCTACAGAATTGATAATGTTTATTCAACTGCGCATGAGGATGGTTTTTGGTTTATTAGCGAACTTGTGCTTGATTTGAGCAACCCGTTAAGAAGTACAATATATGGAGAACCGTTGTCGCAGCATTCAACGGGAATGAATTTTAACAACAGGAATCTTTCTAGGGAAGCGATAACAACGTATGTAAGGGAGTTAACGCGCAACAACACCCCCTCAAGAGAGCCAATTAGATCGAATGACATTAAAGACATCATAAAGGCGTCACCCCATGTTCTCGTAGTTGAAATTAACGAACCAAGACGTTTGGCACAGTACGCTTTTCAGTCAGATTTTATGTTAGCTACAGACATTTTCTTTACCACTGTTGTAAGGACATTGAAAGGAGATAGGGAACCCGGATATGTGGTTAGAATGGTGTTCTTTGCGGATACTGTACAAACAGGCGAAACGCACATTATCGCTGCTGTGCCAGTGACTGAATCCAATCCATACTTCTATGACTTAACCTCCCGCTACAGTCTGTTCAGAATGGATCAACTTGATGAGATTCTGGAGATTTTAGGCTATGTTCCTGAAGAGCCAACTCCACACATCATAACTATAGCAAGTGGTGGAATTGGAGCCGTCGCAAGTCCTGAGGGTGCCGTGCTCGGACAAAGCGTGGCCATAAATGCAGGTGCTGCGCCGGCAGGGCGGGCTTTTGCTGGGTGGACGTCTGGGCAGGGGGTTGTCTTTGCGGACGCAAATGCACCTAGCACTACTTTTGCCATGATAGATGAGCCGGTGACGGTAGTGGCGAACTGGGAAGAGGCTGTTTTTGAGCTGGATGTGACGGTGTATGCGCAAACGCTCTCATCATACTATTACGATCCCGACACTAACTTTATGACGGTATATCTTATAGGTTTTGCAACGGAAGTCACGTTTAAGCCTGTTGTATATCGGATAGGTGCAAATGGTGAGCGCATAGATGCGGCTAACAATATAGTGGCGCATACTGATTTCTTCGTAGGGTTTTACGATGGAGGATGGGACGTTTTTGTAACGGCAACAATGCTTGACGGAACGTTTCTATCACGTAGTTTTGGGTATGGAATAATAACTTTTGGGACTCCCATGAGGTCGCCTGAAGATTTGGCAGAGTATTAACCGCTTTTTGGGGCTGCCGCACTAATCAAGTGCGGCAGTCTCAGGCTGAAGGCAAAGTCACTCTGAATCCCGAAGAGGAAATCAGGGTGATTTAAGACAAAGCACCAGCGAAAACCTCTATAATCACTATTGCTTTTCTATACAATCGTCTATATAATTATAGGTATGAAGTTTGAATGGGATAAAAGCAAAAATGAGCTCAACCTTGAAAAACACGGAATCTCCTTTGGCGAGGCTAAGTTGGCGTTTTGCGACAGCAAGCGTATTATAGCCGAGGACATTAAGCATTCAGACTCCAATGAAAAACGCTATTTTCTGTATGGTGATACCGGTCGAGGCATCGCCACTGTAAGATTCACAATAAGAGATCAAGTAATTCGGATTATCGGTGCCGGATACTGGAGAGAAGGGAGAAAGCGTTATGAGCAACGTTAATTACACAAATGCACCACCAAATATTGCTGATGCGATAAACAAGTCCGTACAAATTGACGATGGATTTTTACCATCGCCTGAATATTTTGCAGAAAAGCTCGCAAAAGAGAAAATCAGCTTAAATATTGACGCTGAAACTGTCATTAAATTCCGAATCTACGCGAAAGAGCACGGATTGAAGTACCAAGCACTTATGAACCAAGTCCTCAGTGCCTATGCTCAAAAAAGGCTTTAGTAGGTAGAAACCATCCGCCCACGTCCGACTGGTCTGTGGACCATTAAACCTTGTGATTTGTCACGGGGTTTAGCCTTTTTTTGTGATGCTGGCAGTTGTGACGGTATATGCGCCAACGCTCTCATCATATTTAGATGATTAATAAAATTATGAAAGGCGGGAAATTACAATGACGAGGAAATTAATTATACCGGCACTTCTTGTGCTTTTACTGTTAACGGCCTGTAGTGTATATGCGCAAAACAGTACAAATAATTCTTCGGATGTTTATGAGGAACCCGTACGTACGGAGTTTGTACGTTATAGTCCGTGGTGGGTGTCAGCCATAGATATAATGGTTGCACAGTATGTTGGCCGTCAAAATTTATTTATGAAAATAGGGTGGACAATTTATCATTTAGCAGTGAAACTGATTTTCTACTAATACTTCGCAGAATATCAGGGGCGTTTTATTCTGACTTTAATGATGGGGCATTTGAATTAGTTGGCGGTATTGTTATCGATCTGGGCAATCCAACGGCAAGTATGATATTCTTTGCTGATACGGTACAAACGGGAGAGAAACACATTGTTGCAGTTACACCGCTAACTGATTGTGGTTATTTCTACGGCTTTACCTCCCGCTACAGCCTGTTTAGAATGGATCAACTTGATGAGATCCTGGAGATTTTAGGCTATGTTCCTAAGGAGCCAACGTCCGACGCCATAACTATAGCAAACGGCGGAGTCGGAGCCACCGCAAATCCTTAAGTTGCCGTGCTGAGGTAAGCACGGCTCCCCCTGCTCAATGCAAAAAAAGGGATACCGCTGATGATTTGTTAGATCATTTTGCGATATCCCTGTTTTTTGTAGTTAACCTGCTGCGAGAGCCCTTTCGAGCCATACAGCTGCGACATCTATAGCCTCGTAGAAGCTACCTTTCTCGCTTTTTTTAACAACCCTGTCCTTAGACTTCAAATCAGGGTCGGTATATTGAAGCGAAACCACGATCCTGGTTGCCAAGTCAAGGTCGCTCAAAGACTTAGTCTCTGTTATCTGGAGCATAATGATATACTTGTCTGACATGCTGCCGTAATAAATAAGATTATCTTTTCTCCTAAGCGGATGACCTTTGTATTCCAAAATCTTCTTTTTGTCCTTTGCTGCTGGTGCCATGGACAGTCTCCTCTCGTTATGTATGTCAGCCTATTTGTTCAAATACGCCGTGACAAGCTCCTGCAAGAGCTCATCCCGGTCCAGCCGGCAAATAAGGCTGCGTGCGCCGTTATAATTGGTGATATAGGTGGGATCTTCTGACAGGATGTAACCCACGATTTGATTGACAGGATTGTAGCCCTTGAGTCTAAGAGCCTCATAGACAGTAGAGAGCACCTCGCGGGTATCAACGCCACCGCTGACTACGTTAAACTTCCTTGTAAAATCATCCACAATGACCACTCCTTTCGCCAAACGCCCATGCATAAAACAACCAGCACTTGCCGGCTGCCATGCATAATCTGCGCAGAATCTTCCAACTCTCTACACTTATTATAGCAAATTCAAAGCCAAATGGATATTACAAATACATGACAATTTTTAATGCGCAGCGCTTCTTTACATACAGCCTACAATCCGCAGACCAGCCGGGCATGGGTGCTGCTCTGTGGGAAAGTGGGGCGGCCGCAGTCCTGGAACACAAGTTTTGTAAGGCTTTCAAGTCTTTTCTAAAGTAGACGTGACTGACGGAGGCCGCCACGCTTTTTCACAGAGCAGCGCCCGTGTCCGGCGGATGGTTTTAGACATGCGTCAATTGCAACAACACACGCACCGCAGTAGTCACATGGGGGATGTGTGCTCAGCTTTCTGAGGGAATTTCGGCGACGAGACCGAAACTGACCGAAGTAAGATGAGCGCATATCCCCCATGTGACGGCTACCTATAGCACCTGGCCAGCCACTGGGCAAATTTACAAGCTATTCATCTGATCCTTTCCAAATGCCATAGGAAGAAGGGCAGAAATAGAATAACTGACATAGCGTCCATCGGCGCGGGCGCTAAGAATCTCAAGCTCAGGGGCGAACTCCAGAAGAAGCTGACGGCAAGTACCGCAAGGGAAACAGTAAGAACTACCCTCTGAAGTGATAGCAATACGCTTAAACCCCCCGCTATGACCGGCCGCCACCGCCGCCGCCACAGCACCCGCCTCAGCGCAAACCGTTGCGCCGAAAGCAGCATTTTCGATATTGCAGCCAGCAAACACCGAGCCATCCTCGCACTCAATAGCAGCACCGACCTTGAACCTAGAATAAGGCGAATACGAATTTACCATGACCTCCCTGGCCAAATCAATCAACTTTCTATCTGTCATAATATCTCCTCCAAATAGTATTTGTATAGGTAAGTTAACAACTCACAGCAGGACAGCGGGATTGCCTTGCATCCACGGAGGCCCTGCGCCAAACAGCCTGCCAACATTACTTAAAATAATAAATCCCGCTCTCGAAAACCGGCTGGTGCTTATTGCCATAGATGTTGTGTGCAATATGCTCAGAAGCACGCTCAGTATGTGCCATCTTGCCGAAAACCCTGCCATCTGGGCTAAACAGCCCCTCAATTGCATTTACAGATCCATTGGGGTTTATGGCCGTCAACATGGACGCAGTGCCGTTTACATCGGTATACTGGGTTGCGATTTGACCGCTGGAAGCGAGACGCGACACCAGCCCGGGGGTTGCGCTCAGCCTCCCGTCACCGTGGGAAACAGGCAAAATATGGACATCGCCCACATTGCTCAAGCTCATCCAAGGAGAACTTACTGAGCAAATCCGGGTGTGAACATATTTGGACTGGTGACGTCCAATAAGGTTTTTAGAAAGGGTGGGGCTATTTTCGCCAGGTATTAAAATTTGGCCGAAAGGCACAAGGCCTAGCTTAATGAGAGCCTGAAAGCCGTTGCAAATACCCAGCATTAGGCCATCTCGCACATTAAGATGCTCAGAAATAGCCTCACAGATGCTCTTCTCACGGAAGATTAAATTTATAAACTTCGCCGAACCATCAGGCTCATCACCTAGGGAAGAGCCTCCGGGGAGCATTACTATCTGACTTCTCTTTATCCCTTCCGCCACTGCTGCTACAGACTCCCTGAGCAGAGCCGGGGTCATGTTTCTCACTATGAGGGTTTCGACTTCTCCGCCTGCGCGGGAGAAAGAGCGCGCTACATCCAGCTCGCTGTTAGTGCCGGGGAATGTGAGGTTGAGCACCCTGGGCTTTGCAAATTTCTCGGAGGCCACAATTGCAGGGCGGATATCATATGAAGCCTGTACCACAGAACCTAGTGGCTCATCCGCTGTTTTGGTCGGAAAAATAGATTCCAGTTCATTTTCCCATATGGGCACAAGGGAGCCAATCTCAATTTCCTCATAGCCTATTTTAATAACCTGCCTGCCTGATGTCATGCCCAGAGTTACAGCTCCGCTAACGGGCTTCGCCACTTCAGCGATTATGGCACCCTGGGAGGTTTCAGAAAGCAGTTTGGTGTCGAAGCTGCTGTCAAACTCAAAGCCCAGTTCGTTGCCGAGGGACATTTTGAAAATGCCCTCCAAAATCCCGCCGTCCGTGACGGTCCAGGCTGAGATAATTACCTTCTCCTCAATGAGGCGGTGGATTGACTTCCAAGTTTTCTTGAGCTCTCTGAGGTTCTCATTAGCAGGAAACAAAACTACATATGAGCCGGCCTTCTTAAATTCCGGGGTTATAATATTTCTTGCATCACTTGGGGCAACGGCAAATGAAACCAGTGTGGGTGGGACATCCAAATCGTTAAATGAGCCTGACATGCTATCCTTGCCGCCGATTGCGGCAATCTCTAGGCCCATCTGCGCCTCAAATGCTCCAAGCAGTGCGGAAAAAGGCTTGCCCCATCTCGTAGGCTCACCGCGGAGCCGCTCGAAATACTCCTGAAAACTCAAGTAGGCCTTACCGGGGTCACAGCCTGCGGATACCAGCTTCGCCACGGAGGATATAACGGCGGTTTTAGCGCCTATAAACGGATTTTGAGATGAGAGCACAGGGTCGAAACCGTATGCCATCACAGAACAGGTGGTGGTTTCGCTGTAATATCTGACAGGGAGCAAAGCAGCCATCACTTGAGTGGGCGTAGCTCCTGTTTTGCCGCCGCTCTTCATGAGCACACCGGAAGTGCCTATTGTGCCATCGAACATCTCATAAAGCCCGCGCTGTGAACAAAAGCGTATATCCCCTACAAGAGCCTTAAGGGTATCGCCGAAGTTTAGCGCCGCCGCAGGGCCGGGTACAGGCACAGGTGATAACGCTGCCGCAGGTGTAGCCGCAGCTACAGGCAAGGCCGGAACATGCACGGCAGCTTGCTTTGCAGCGCCGTTTGTGGAAAGAAACTCACGGGATAAGTCCACAATGGTTTTCCCGTCAAAATTCATTACCATCCTTCCTGAGCTGGTTACATCTGCAATAACATACGCCTCAAGGCCTTCACCCTCAGCTTTTTTTATAAAAGTATTCACATGCTCAGGGGCAACCACTATGGCCATGCGTTCCTGGGATTCAGATATGGCGATTTCAGTGCCGTCCAGCCCGCTGTACTTAGTGCGGACTAGTGAGAGGTTTATATCAAGGCCATCCGCCAGCTCACCGACAGCCACGCAAACTCCGCCTGCGCCGAAATCGTTGCACTTCTTAATCATCTTGGTGACTTCCGGGTCGAGGAAGAGGCGCTGGATTTTGCGCTCTTCCACAGCGTCGCCCTTCTGGACTTCCGCAGCCATTGTTACAAGGGATTCGATGGTCTGTGACTTAGATGAGCCTGTAGCGCCGCCGATGCCGTCCCTGCCTGTCCTGCCGCCGAGCAAAATAACCTTATCGCCGGGGGCGGGGGTCTCACGGATTACATTTTCAGCCTTGACAGCGCCTACAACAGCCCCGAGTTCCATGCGCTTGGCGATGTATCCCGGGTGATATATCTCATGAACCAGGCCTGAGGACAGACCAATCTGGTTGCCATATGAGGAATTGCCCTGGGCTGCGGTAATTGTAAGTTTTCTCTGGGGCAGCTTGTTGGGCATGGTTTCGGATATGGGAGCCCTGGGGTCGCCGGAGCCTGTAATGCGCATGGCCTGGTATACATAGGCTCTGCCGGAAAGAGGGTCACGTATGGCACCGCCTACACATGTGGCAGCACCGCCGAAGGGCTCAACCTCCGTGGGGTGGTTATGGGTCTCGTTTTTGAACATGAGAAGCCAGTCCTCGGTGCGGCCGTCAACTACCGCGTCAATGTGGATTGAGCAGGCATTTACTTCCTCAGATTCTTCAATATTAGTCAGCAGCCCCCTAGTTTTAAGAGCCTTGGCTGCAATAGTTGCGATGTCCATGAGGGTTTGAGGGCGGTCTGCTGCAAACTCCCCATAAGCCTCGCGCCGCGCGCTTAAATATGACTCATATGCCTCATTTACAAATGGGTCGTCTATTTTTATATCGGTTAAATGTGTAAAAAACGTAGTGTGCCGGCAGTGGTCTGACCAGTAAGTGTCCAGCACACGCAGCTCCGTTATTGTCGGGTTGCGCTTTTCTGCATCACGGAAATAATCGCGGAGCATCCGCAGGTCAGGTGCGTCCATAGCCAGGGAATAAACGCTAAGAAAAGCCTCCAGCTCCTCATCGGTTGCATCTATGAAGCCGATGAGCGTTTCAGCAGGGGCGGGTTCCGGGTGGCGGGGCATCAAGGTTTCAGGCCTTGTCTTATCCGCCTCGCGGGACTCCACGGAGTTAATTAAGTAACCTCTGATTTTCTCCATCTCCCCGTCGGTTATGGAGCCATACATGGCATAGACCTTGGCGGTGCGGACTGTAGGGCGGGGGGGGGGTTCACCCAGGGTCAAGAAGAGCAGCTCAAGGCACTGCTCACACGAAACGGCCCGCTGGTCATACTGGCCCGGCAAGGCCTCCACTACCAAGACGCGGACATTTTGACCCAAATCAGGGGGATATGTGTCGTAGTACAGATCGGTCTGAGGCTCAGAAAACACTGTGGTGCTTGCAGCTTTGAAGGCCTGCTCCGAAATGCCTTCGATGTCATACCTGCTCAGAATGCGCACTGACTCAACAGATGTCAGTCCGAGATATTCCCGGAGCTCATTAAACGTGCCTATGGCTTCAAGTGTGAAATTTTCCCTTTTTTCTGTGTAGCACCGAAATACCTTCATGGTTCCTCCTGTTAGTTGAGCATCATTAGGTTTATAGACCAATCGGTTAGGTTGTGAAAAACACTGGTTTGGCTGGGATTTGCTCCCGTAATTGCCCCGATGGGGGAGTAGATGGCGTGTCTTTTGTACAAAATCGGCGCAAAAGGCGCGTTGAGCGTGATCTCATTGAGCAGCCGCCCCGCAGCCCAGCGGATTTCACTGTCGGTTTCCGCTCTTAAAAAGTCCGCAATGAATGGGATAAAGTGGCTGTTTGCAGTGTAACCAAAGTTTAGAGGACCGGCCAGGAGCAGGGGGGAGAGGTCAAAATCAGCACCGAGCTGAATCTCGCCGTAATACATGTCGAAATTGCCCGAATTAAGAGCCTGAATGAAGCGATCCCAAGGCAGTTCGCGGACTACAACATTTAGGCCGTTGCGCCTGAGAGTGCCTGCAATCTGATGAGCCGCGCTGACCTTGTGAGAGTTTTCTATATTTACAATAAAGTCTATGGTAAATGGGGTGTAGTTGCCGAAACCGTCACCTACTTCAAGAAACATGTCGCTATTATAGTCATAGAGTCCGGCTCGGTCTAGCAGCTCACCGGCAATCATCTGGGCAGGGAAGCGGCGGTATTCCCACTGGGTATCGTAGAGGTGAAATGCCGGGGAGAGAGCCATGGGAGAGGCTAGGGTGAGCCCAGGCCGCTTTATGTTCTCTACGATATACTGCCTGTCAATCAATTCGCTTATAGCTCGCCTTACATCGGCATCCCGCAGGGCGATGTGGCGTGTGTTAAACCCAAGAAACTGGATAATGGAAGTTTCAAAATACCGGGTTTCCCTCAGACGGTTGAGCCTTATTTCAAATGCGTCATGGGGGTCGTCCCACAAAAGGCTCAGCTCACCTGTATCAAACAGCTCCGTGAGCTGCGTATCGGCACATTCCCTCAGGTGTATTATATAGATGGGCAGGTTTTCGTAGTCTCTATGTCCTTGAAACGCTACTAAATTCATAGCCCCCTCATAGGAAAACCTAAAAGGCCCTGTGCCGGGAGGCAGGTTGCTTCCGCTGCTCCCGCTTCTTATCACAGGAATATCCAGCAGGTGGGTAAACCTGCTGTTAGAATTGCGGAGCTCTATCAAAAATGTCAAATCGCCCGTGGACTCAACCCGCAAAATAGAGCCTAGGCGGTTTACAAAGCGTCCCCGGACCATCGCCTGCCTGAGAGAATAAACCGCATCCTGGGCAGTCATCCTGCCCCCGTCGCTCATGTTTATGTTAGGCAATAGCTCAAATTCAAAAAGAATGTTATCCTCGGTAGACCACTCGCTGACCAGTACAGGGTGGGGCATGAGGTTTCCATCCAGCGAGAAAAGGGTTTCATGGAGAAGCGAGCTTACTACAATGTTCTCGCGGGTGAGTGTTGTAATCGGGTTTAGCGAGCTGCCGGGATCGTAGCGCAGGGTAAACCGCCCCGGCTGCGGAGGGCTTATGACAGGAGGGGTGTACAGCATCTCACCTTCATACTCTTCATGGGGGATAGGCTCAGGCTCAACGCTGGCAGCAGGCTGGGGAAAGCAGCCCTGCAAAAATATTGCAGGCATGAGTATGAGCAGTATTAATAATCTTTTCAGATGATTCTTTATCAATTGTTGAAATCCTCTATAATAATCATGGCAGCTTGACTGCCGCGTTTGCCCTTTGTCTTTCTATATGACCAGTACTTATCGCAGCTACAGGATGTACACTCGTCCGAAACCGAGATGTCCCCGAGCCCTGCCCGCAGCAGAAGGAGGCGGTTTGCTTCTTTTAGATCAACAAAAAACTTATACCCGGCTTCTGTAATGCAGTTTTGCGCCTGAGAGCCCAGAGCTTCACGCAGTGCCTGGGGGACATCTGCGTCTGTTTCAAAGCAGCAGCTTGATATGCAAGGCCCTATTGCAGCGCAGATATCTGAGGGGTTACAGCCAAATGCCTCGCCCATCACCCTCACGGCCTCTCCTGAAATATCCGCCGCTGTTCCGCGCCATCCCGCGTGGACTGCGCCTATGACTTTTTTTACAGGGTCAAAAAAGAGTATGGGCACACAGTCGGCGGTGAAAACCGTCAAGGCAACATTGGGCTCATTTGTAACCAGCCCATCGGCTTTTCTGCTAGTAGGGGAGGTTAAGCACCCCCTGTGCTCCTTGGTGACAACCTCCACATCAGTGCCGTGTACCTGGGCTGAAAAAACTATATCACCGGGGGAAATGCCCATGCCCGTGCAGAGTGCATCATAATTTTTAAGCACGGCTGACCTATCGTCGCCCACGTTTAACCCGAGGTTGAGGGAGCTGTAAATGCCTTCGCTAAAACCGCCGTAACGTGTGGTGAATGCGTGTGTAGCCTTTATATTCGGCGCGGAAACAAACATTGCGCCGGAGCCGCTGCGCCATATATTTTCCGTATTTCCTGATTTATTATGCACAGCCTTACCCTTACGCACCGCGCCCGCAGCAATCCTTGTACTTCATAGGCAGGCCGTTGGGGCGCTTCTTGCCGCAGGGACAAGGCTCGTTGCGGCCGATTTTTTGACCTTTTTTCAAAGGCTGGCGTTTTTGCGGGCCGCCCACATTTTGAGCCTGGGCACTCATGTTTCTGGCAACGCCCCTGCGCTTTAGGGATTCGTCTTTTCTAAGGCGCACTACAAACATTCGGCGCACAACTTCTTCCTTAATGCCGTTAATCATCTGCTCGAACATGTCAAAACCGTCGCGCTTGTATTCGTCAACCGGGTTTGTCTGGGAATAGGCGCGCAGGCGCACGCTGTCCCTTAGGCTCTCCATGGCGTCAATATGCTCCATCCAAAATTCATCCACGACACGCAGCATTATAACGCGCTCAAGCTCACGCATAATAGGCATCTCCGTTCCCGGAGCGTTGCCGAGTTCGGCTTCCTTGGAGGCATAGGCAGACAGAGCCTTATCTTCAAGGATCCCCACAAGCTCTTCCTTATCGAAGCCGCTATCAGGCATTTCGACCTCGCCTTTTTTTAGAAATAGTGCTTCAAGGGGGAGGGTGATTTCTGAGAGCACTGAGGGGTCGTTTATAAGTGCATTGTGGCCGAAGCCTGAATCCACAGCGGATTCCACGGTTTCTGATATCATGGACTTTATGTTAGATGTAAGATCATCGCCGTCCAAAACCTTACGGCGCTGGTTGTAAATAAGGGTGCGCTGGGTGTTCATTACATCATCATATTCCAAAACAGCTTTACGGGACTGGAAGTTGCGGCTTTCAACCCTGCGCTGCGCCGACTCAATAGCGTTAGAGAGCATCTTCTTATCAATGGGCATGTCCTCTTCAAGGCCTAAAGAGTCCATCATGCCCATGATGCGCTCTGAGCCGAAGAGGCGCATTATATCGTCCGTCAGGGCTATATAGAATCTTGTTTCGCCGGGATCCCCTTGACGGCCTGCACGGCCGCGGAGCTGATTGTCGATACGCCTGGATTCGTGCCGCTCTGTACCTAGTATGTACAGGCCGCCTGCGGCCCTTACCTTTTCACCTTCAACTGAGGTAACTTCGCGGTGGGCAGCAAGCCTTTGAGCAAACATTGTTCTTGCGGCGATTATCTCTTCATCATCTGTTTCGGCGTAACCGGTGGCTTCAGCAATTTGCTCCTCGCTCATTCCGGCTTTTTTCATGTCATTTTTGGCGAGGTATTCGGCATTACCGCCGAGCACGATATCAGTACCGCGGCCTGCCATGTTTGTGGCGATGGTGACGGAGCCTACCTTACCTGCCTGGGCTACTATCTCAGCCTCTTTTTCATGCTGCTTGGCGTTTAGGACATTATGGGGCACGCCTTTTTTCTTCAAAAGCGCAGCGAGCAGCTCACTTTTTTCTATCGACACTGTACCGACCAGGACAGGCTGGCCCCTGGAGTAACATTCTTCAATCTGAGCTATAATGGCACTAAACTTGCCCATCTCGTTTTTGTACACAACATCGGGGTTATCTATGCGCAGTAGGGGGCGGTTTGTCGGGATTTCGATTATGTCCAGCTTATAGATTGTGCCAAATTCTTCAGCTTCTGTGAGGGCTGTACCCGTCATGCCTGAGAGCTTTTCATAAAGGCGGAAATAATTCTGGAATGTTATTGTAGCTAGGGTTTTGCTCTCACGGGCCACCTCGACCCGCTCCTTGGCTTCAATGGCCTGGTGCAGGCCTTCAGAGTAGCGCCTGCCTTCCATAAGTCGGCCTGTGAACTCGTCAACTATGATTACTTCGCCGTCTTTTACCACATAGTCCACATCGCGCTTCATTGTGCCATAGGCCTTGAGAGCCTGATTTATGTGATGAGATAGCGTGCTGTTTTCAAGATCTGCGAGATTTTCAAGAGCAAAATGCTGCTCAGCCTTGGCGATGCCCTTGGCTGTCAAAGTGGCTGTTTTGGCTTTTTCGTCAACAATATAGTCGCCCGTTACACTGTCATCCTCATGGGCTTTTTCATCTGTGGTGGCAAAGACAGTTTTTTTGAGCCGTGCCACAAATTCATTTACCTTGTTGTACATATCGGTGGACTCATCGCCTTGTCCGGAAATTATAAGGGGAGTTCTGGCCTCGTCTATGAGTATGGAGTCAACTTCGTCCACGATGCCGAAAATATGGCCTCTTTGAACCATGTCCTGCTTGTACAAAGCCATGTTGTCACGCAGATAGTCAAAGCCCAGTTCATTATTTGTGCCGTAGGTAATATCAGAAGCATAAGCCGCACGGCGCTCATCAGGGGTGAGCCCGTGTACTATAAGGCCCACTGTGAGGCCCATGTAGCGGTGAACTTTGCCCATCCACTCACTGTCGCGCCGGGCGAGGTAATCATTGACGGTAACTACATGAACGCCCCTGCCGGCCAGGGCATTTAGGTAAGAGGGGAGTACAGCGACGAGGGTTTTACCCTCACCGGTTTTCATCTCCGCAATTCTGCCCTGGTGGAGCACCACCCCGCCGATGAGCTGTACATGGAAAGGCCGCATCCCGAGTACGCGGTCACTCGCTTCCCTTATGGCTGCAAAGGCCTCAGGCAAGATATCATCGAGGGTTTCCCCATCCTCAAGCCGCTGCTTAAACTGCTCGGTTTTGCCTTTGAGTTCATCTTCGGAAAGTGTGCGGTATTCATCTTCCAGGCTTTCGATTTTTTCTATAATGGGCATCAGAGTTTTAAGTTCCCTGTCATTGGGAGTGCCGAAAATCTTTGAAAATATTTTGTTTATCATTACTTGAACCTTTCGAGTATTCAATAATCTTCTTATCCAATTGTATATTATACCATCAAAGAAAGAAAAAGTAAAACTTAACAAAAAAAGAGAGCCCCACACCAAAGTAGAACTCGGTAGTTTTGCAGCAATGAAAAGATGAGAAAACAGAAAGTATAGATAACTCAGCCCTTTCGGGCATTTTTTTGCGACTTTGAACAATATATTTACTTGCTTAATTATGCTTAATGTGATATAATGACCTTATCTTGAGCGCGGAGGTAAGCATTTTGTATCTAAGCATTCAAAAGCGTGATGGCAGGGAGTACCTCTCCATTCAAAAAGGATACTGGAAC
>Ga0209755_10001142_pt1 | contig 43555 bp, 45 predicted proteins | sample TergutCo191P1_FD_187301 | JGI IMG/M metagenome (GOLD analysis project Ga0209755, IMG submission 187301) | Cornitermes sp. P1 segment gut microbial communities from Petit-Saut dam, French Guiana - Co191P1 (SPAdes) (version 2) | ecosystem: Host-associated > Arthropoda: Insects > Digestive system... | reverse complement strand
TTTGTGGCGGTCCATGTGCCGTTTACAAAGTAGTGGACGACAGGTGCGCCGTATTCACCGATGACGTTGATGTCGGGGGTGCCGACCGAGCCGTAAGTCCATTGTGTACCTGCGATTGTGATAAGACCTGTGGCGCGGATGATTTCGAAGTCAGCCGTGAAGATTGTTTCGGCGTATTGGTCTTCGACACCAAGCAATGTGAAGATTGCGGTGTAAAAGCCTGCGTTCCATTTGTTGCCTTGGATGACTACGGTATAGCCTGCTCCGCCGTTAAGTTGTGCGGGGAGTGTGTCGCCGTATGTGAAGATTTGTCCGTGGATTTCGTCAAGCCATTCTGGACGGGCGTGGTCGGGAAGATACGAGATTTCAAAGTCCCAAGTGGAAATGTGGGCGAAGTAGTTGTCGGTTTGTTCCCAAGTTGCGCGGATTGTGTATTGTCCGGCTTCGGTTGGGACGGCGGTTGTCCATGCGTTTTCGCCGCGAACGGTGTATTCAATCATTGCCGCGCCGTATTCGGGGGTGACGTTTGTAAGGCTGTACAAACTTGGGGTTTCGTCAAATTTCCAACTTTCGATGCGGATGACTCCGATGCCGTTGGTTTTTGCGATTACAAGTGCGTCGACCAAATCAAAGGTCAGTTCGTTGTAAAAGTTGCATGCGGGCATGGTGATGCGGATTGTGTAGACTCCGCGGGTATTGGGTTTGGAAACTTCGGTTGCGCCTTGGAAAAATTTAACGACGGGGGTTTGGTTGTATGCAAAGGCGTTGTCGAACAACACATTGATGTCATAGGAGTTTACGTCGTCAAGGTGCTTTAAGTAGTCAGGGATCGTGACAAGGATGTCGTTTTGGTCGATGTCGCGTTTTTGGATTGTGAAGGTTTTTTCGAATACGTCGGTGGTGCCGTATGTAAAGTTACCACTTGTGGCGAAACGGATACGGATTGTATGTGTGCCAGGTTGTGTTGGTTGCGCGTTGCCCCAACTTCCGTTGACGCGGTATTGGATGGTTGTTTCTACTGTGTCGTCGGAGAAAGCAATGGTTGGGGCGGCTTTTTGTTCGCCGTCGTATAACCAAGCCCAAGTTTCGTTTGCGTCGATGCCGTTAAAAGTGATGTCTGCGGTGCCGGCTTTGCGGGCGACATTGACGCTTATGTTGCGGGTGACGTCATAGTAGTTGCCGTCCACATCGCGCCAAGTTGCCGAGAACGTGTTATTGCCTGCGTTGCCTACGAATTGGTCGGGATTATCCCATGTCCAACCCAAAGGCAATTCGACGGTTGACAACATGTCGCCGTATGTTGCGGTGAAGCCGGCGGGGGTTGCGATTGCGGAGTTGTCGCCGCGGACGATTTCAAAGTTGTGTGAGACCAAACCGACCGTTACGCCGTCGATGTTGATGATGTCTGCGGTCATTGTATAGTTGCCGACTTTGTTTGGTAAGGTTGTCATGCCGTTGTATTTGATTGTGGCTTGCGATGCAGGGATATTGACGTTGTGTGTGACGCCCCAAGATGCGGTTGCGGATGGAAGCGTTGGGATTGGCATTGTGCCTGTGGTATATGGGAACAAGGTTTCACCTGTGATTGGTGCGGGATAGAATCTTGCGGTGTAGGTGGATTGTCCAAGGTCGCTTGTGCCCAAGGTAAGTTTGCGGATTGGTGTGCCAAGGCTGTCCCATTGGACGAAGAAGTTGTTGGTCTTGGCGGTGGCGGTGACTACGTCGTCTTTTTTGGCAAGGATTTTTTTACCGCCGACGGGTACGATAAGGTCGGTTGGGAGCATGGATTCGTCTACGGTACCGCGCGCCGTGTCGTTGGATTTAAATGTTACGTCGCCGGTGACTTCGGTGTAGGTGGTGCGATATGAGATGCCTTCAAGGACGCAGTTCGAGCGAAGTGTAAAGCCCGATGCGGTTGTGTAACCCATTGTGTGAGAGCGAAGAGTAATCCAAAAGCCTCCGTTTTGTGCGATGCGTGCAAGGTGGTTGTTGCCATTAAAACCGCTGTCGTGCAGGGCGATTGTTCTTTGGTGGAATGCCCAAGATGTTGCGTTGTTTTCGCTGTTGTTGTGCACTGCGTAACTTCCGTCGGTTGTACCCCACCACATTTCGCCGTTGCTTTTTGTGTTTTGCGTGCGTGATGTTTCGTAGATAAGGTCGTTGGTTGCATAGTGGGAGTTAAGTCTTTTGTTGGACGCGTTACCGCTGTTGGTATTGTGCGAGCGTGGGTTGTTCAAGACTTTGTGACCCAAGTCAAGGTATGATTCCGAGCCGCTGTCGGATGCGGAGGCGACACCACCCCATGTGCTTTGTACACCGATTGCGAAACTTACGTCAATTGTAAATGTGTCGATTGCGCCACGTTTGATTGCTTCTTGCAAACCGCCCGAGACTCTTACAAAGACTTGCAAGGATGTGTTTGCATAGGCGTTACCTGCACCAAAGCCTTTGTCGACGACATTGTGTGATGTGAAGGCAATTGCGCCGCCCGAGGTTGTATTTTTAGGTCCGCGGTTGTAAGAACGATAGTTGTTTGCGGGGGTTACGGGGTTGCTTGTTGCGCCGACGCTTCCGTCAAGTTGGTCGAAGTTCACAAGGGACAAACGGCGGACTTCGGCGTTGCCGTTGGCGCTTTCGGTTACGCCGTCAACGCCGGGTGGTGGAGGTGCAAGATATGCGGGCAAATCCGTTGCGCGACCGAACAAGCCGGGCAAGTAGTTTGCGCTCCATGTCCATGGTGCGGATTTGAAGTTTGAGAACGGGGTAACTTCGCCTGCGCGGATTTCGGCGGCGGTGCGTGCAGTTCCGGCTTGACCGTTACTTGCGGTGATTGACATGGCGCTGTACGCAATGTTGTCCGCCATGACGGTGCTTACGATAACGCCACCGACGACACGACCTATGGTAGTTGCGGAACCGCTTGTACGTGTGATGCTTTGTTGAAGTGCCATATTGTTGCGGATTGTTGACGTCGAAGTTGTGCTTGCGCAGTAACCGACGATACCGCCGACGTTACCTGTACCACTTACGGTACCGATGGCATAGTTGGTGCGAACTATTGGACTGGTACGTGCGATGACGCCCGCGATACCGCCCGAAGCGGCACCGCTTGCGACGACGTCGCCGTTAAAGTAGCAGTTTTCAACACGGGCATTTGAATCGATGATACCTACGATACCGCCGACTTCTTGTGCGCCTGCCACCCTACCTGTTACGTACGAGTTTGTGATAGAGCCATTGATGATGTTACCTGCGATTGCGCCTGTGGAATAGGCTCCGCCCGTGATGTTGACGTTTTCAAGACCAAGATTTGTGACGCTTCCGCCGTCGATTTTACCGAAGAATCCAACCGAGTTATGTGTCGCGGAAATTGTTACGTTGGAGATGACTTTGTTGTTGCCGTCGAAGTGACCTTTGAATTGCCTTGTGTCAGGGTTGTTACCAATCGATGTCCAATTGCCGGACAATGTGATGTTGTTTTCAAGGCGGTAGTAAAGACCTGTGGGTTCGGTGCCGTTGTTGACGCGGGTTGCCAAGGCGCCGAGTTCCGTGGCAGTTGAAATTGTTATTGGGTCGATTTGGGTTCCTGTGCCGGCGGCGCGCACGATAGAAGACGAGCGCAAACCTGCGCCAGACAACATGGTAATACCCATTGCCATTACTGCTACCATCAACACGCCTGCAAACGCAGAAACGATATATTTAAATTTTCTCATACGAAAAGAATCCTCTTTTTTTTATATAAATTGATAAAATATATTATATATGAACACCGAAGTCTTCGAAAAGCCTCCGACATTAAATGTATATTACACTATAAAATAGAACTTGTCAACACCTTTGTTGTTGTGGTACAATGCGTGCACGCGCTCGTGGTGGAATGGCAGACACGCAAGACTAAGGATCTTGTCCTTCACGGGGTGCTGGTTCAAGTCCAGTCGAGCGCACCAAACATACAAGGAACACATTATGAAACAGAACAAATACGACGAACGGGAATTTTTTGAAAAGTATGTCGCAATACCGAGGTCGCGGGACGGGCTTGATTGCGCACGCGAGTGGGGCGAGTTACGCGGTATGTTGCCGAAGTTGGAGGGCAAGCGCGTTCTTGATTTGGGTTGCGGGTTGGGTTGGCATTGCAAATACGCCGCAGAGCAGGACGCCGAGTTTGTTGTGGGGATTGATATTTCGAAAAAGATGCTTGAACGGGCGCAAAAAATCAACGGGCACCCAAAAATCAAGTACATGAGAAGCGCGATTGAAGACTATGCTTTTAAAGGTAAATTCGATGTGGTTATAAGTTCTTTGGCGTTTCATTATCTTGATACTCCGTTTGACGAGATTTGCAAGCGGGTGGCGAGTATTCTTCCAAAGGGTGGGCATTTTATTTTTTCGGTAGAGCATCCAAGTTTTACAACGAACGACGGATATTATTTCGACGAGAGCGAGCGCGATACCAACTTTTACGGCGAGGATGTAGAAAAGTATCATAGAACGATGACGACGTATTTTCGGGGGCTTTTGCAAAACGGATTTTTGGTGCAGGATTTTTGCGAGCCGCAAAGCAGCGTCAAAAAGGAAGACGATTTGCAACGAGAACCGCTTATGTGCATATTTTCAGCAGTTCGCATATAAGACAATGTGAATAAAACTTATATGCGTTTGGCGGCGGTGGAGTACGCGCGCAAGTGGGCTTTTGCGCGCAACCCAAAGTATATGGATTTTTCGAATCTTGGTGGAGATTGCACAAATTTTGTTTCGCAGTGTCTTGTGGCGGGCGGTTTGTCGATGGATTATCGTGTGCCTATGGGTTGGTTTTACAAAAGCCCGAATTCGCGGGCGGCGGCGTTTACCGGTGTGCAGTTTTTGTATAATTACCTTGTAAACAACAAGCGTGCGGTGGAAGTTGAAATTTCGCAGGCCGAAATTGGCGATGTTATTCAGTTGTCTTTTGACGGGGAAAAGTTTGGGCACAGTTTGATTGTGGTGGAAAGTGGCGCCGACCCAAAGGTTGCGACGCATTCGTACGACACATTTGGGCGCAAGTTATCAAGTTATTTTTACAACACTGCGCGGGCGTTACATATTACCTATTTTTAGTTTTAAGGACGTGAATCTTTTGTTCGTATTCCAAGATAAGTTCTTGTTCCAACTTTAACAGGTCGTACAGACAAATGTATGGATAGTGCGGACTTGTGGGGTTTTCTTTGTTGTCTTCATAGATTTGTTGGGTGGATTTGGCAAGCATGCGTTCGTCGTCTTGGGTGTCGATTTTGCCGAGGATTGTTTTGCTTGCGTCCAAAGCGACGCGGGTTTCAATGAAGCGCACAAAAATGTCTTTTAAAAAGTCGTAAAATTCATAGTCGTTTTGCGACACCAAAGTTTGGATGTGGTGAATTAAAATCTTTTGGGTTTCGTAAAAACTTTCGATTGCCGAGCGGGCTTTGATGCTTTTGGACGAGCGGAACAAATTTGCCAAATCTTTGTATTCGAACGCGTCGGCGAAGTCGCGTTTGATGTCGGTACATGTCAAGATTGCGTTGAAGCAGTTTTTGTAACGTGTCAGGTAGATTTCTAAAATGCCGTCGTCGCGCAGGATTTGGTCAAGTTCTTTTTTCTTTTCTTGTTTGTATTTTTGTCTGCCGAAAAGGTATTGGACGAAGACCACCGTGATTATGATGCTTAACAATTCGGTGTTAAGGTTTGCGGGATATTGCGAGAAGTCGTTTTTCAATACTACAAAGTGGATAATTAAAATTATTAAAAGTAAAGGCATTGTGATAATGAATGCCGGCGATTGAATGAACCCGAGAATTTTCTTTTTCACGTGTTGATTGTACAAGACTTGATTTAAATTGTCAATGGGTGTAAGATTTTGGCGTGGAATTGTTGGCGCCTGCGGGTGATTTGAACAAGTTGAAACTTGCGATAAAGTACGGAGCCGATGCCGTGTATTTGGGCGGAGCGAAGTTTGGTTTGCGCGCGACGGCGGTTGTAGATGATTTGCCGGAAGCCGTGAAATTTGCGCACGCACACGGGGTTAAGGTTTATGTCACGGTGAATATTTTTGCGCGGAACCATGATTTTGTCGAAATTAAAAAGTACGTCAAGGATTTGGAAAAGTTGGGGGTGGACGCGGTGATTGTGTCCGACCTTGGGGTTTTGCGGTTGGTACGTGAAAATACAAAGTTGGATGTGCATATCTCGACGCAAGCAAATGTTTTGAATAAGTACACAGCCGAAGAATATGTCAAGTTGGGTGCAAAGCGGATTATCTTGGCGCGGGAGTGTTCGATAAGTGAAATCAAGGAAATCGCGGGGCATTTGAAAGGGCGTTGCGAAATAGAGGTCTTTGTTCATGGGGCGATGTGTGTAAGTTACTCGGGTAGGTGTATGCTTTCCGATTACACTACCGGACGCGGGGGTAATCGGGGCGAGTGCGCGAACTCGTGCCGGTGGAAGTATGCTTTGGTCGAAGAGAAACGACCCAATGAGTACTTCCCCGTCGAACACGATGCGAACGGGACTTATTTGTTGAACAGCAAGGACTTGTGCCTAATTGAACATTTGGACGAGTTAGAAAAAGCGGGCGTCGACAGTTTGAAAATCGAGGGGCGAAACAAGTCGGAATACTATGTTGCGGCGACGGTGAACGCGTACAAGAGGCGGGATGCGGGCGAAGTCCAAAAAATACCGCATAGACCTTATACTACGGGATTTGTGTTTAAGGACGATACGATGTACCCAAAAGACGCGCAACCGTTTTCGACGCATGAAGTTGTCGCGAAAAGTTTGGGCAATGGGCGGGTCGAACAGCGTAATGTCTTTTGTGTGGGGGACGAGTTGGAAATCTTGTCTTGGGGCGAAAACCATAACAAGGTCTTTAAGGTCACGCATATCGAGGGTGCGACGCGAGCGAACAAGGCGGGACATGTTTATGAAGTGCGGGGCTCGGTCGAATTACAAGTTGACGAGTTTTTGCGCAAAAAGATTAATTGACAAGGCGTGGGCAATTATATATTGTGGGTATATGGAAAGAAGAAGTGTAGGGGTAAAAGCAGAGTTTATTGAAGTCGGGGCGATTGTTGCCGTGATGTTGTTGGCGTGTTTGGCTATGCCGCTTTTGTTGCACGGAAGCACAGGTTGGGTTGCGGTAAACAACCAATTTATTGTGGGTCCGATTGTGAATTGCGCGCTTGTGTTGACGGCGTTGCGTGTGCGTGGCGTAAAATGTGTTGGCGTGATGTGCTTGCCAAGTGTTTTAGCGGTGACGGTGGGCTTGATTGGCTTTATGGGTGTGTACGCGATGTACATGATACCGATGATTTGGCTTGGAAATGCGGCGCTTGTGTTGGGATTTAAATATCTTCATGTTCACAAGAAAATCAATTACGCAATTGTTGCGGTAATCGGGATATTGGCAAAAGCCGCGATTATTTTTGGCGGGTTTCAAATTCTTGTGGCAAGTGGCGCGATTCCAACGGGGGCGGCGTCGGCTATGTTTCTTGGGATGGGCGCTTATCAAATTCTGACCGCAAGCCTTGGGTGTTTGATGGCTTTTGGGATTTTAAAAGTCCTTTGTCGAAATCGTCGCGTATAAGGCTTGGGATTGTTTCGGTTTGATTTTGGTATCTGCCCTTGTATTGGGTTTGTTCTCCAAGCAATGTGTGATACCAAATTTCGCAAATTTCCATGCCGGGGTAAACTTTGGTGCCTTTAAGTCTTGACGCGATTTCCAAAACCCAATGACCGTTAAAACCCGTGTGCCCAAGCGGTGCGGTTATGTGGGTGTCAAGACCCAAAGTGCGCGGGTGTATCAAGCCGTCGGTGTTGTCGGTGATATTGTTGGTAAGTTTGGGGACGAGGCCCTTTGTGTTGGTAGTTTCCACGGTGCGACCAAGATAAAGTTGGTTGGGTTCAAGTTCGAAACCGCTTTTTGGGATTTGGATTGTGCGGGTTTTTGGGGCGGTTTTCATATCCAAGACGTCGTCGGTGTATACAACAAGTTCGTTGTGCAAACGTAGCACGTAACCGGCGGAGCGCAGTTGTCCGGGACAAAACGGGCTTATTGCTATGTTGCCTTTTTTCATTTGTTGTGTTATTGCTCCGTCCGACAAAATACCGCCTTTGCTTTTGTTAAGGGCGTTGAAGTACAATTGCGCGACTTCGGTGTTGGGGTAAACGCGCAATGGTTTAAGTACGGTGATTGGCAAAAGTCCGTGGGCGCTTTCGTCCAAGCACGCCATTTCGCCTTCGTGGATGTACATGCCAAGGCGACCGGTGGAAGAGCGACCAGAGCGTTCGGGGTAATACTTGTGCTTGTCAAAGGTGATTTTTTCGACGGTGGAGCCAAGGTAGAATATGCCGGGTTGTAAAACCAAGCCGTGTGTGGGGATGTATACGGATTTGCCGTCCACCAAAAGTTGGTTGTCAAGATGTAATTTGTAACTGTTGGGTGTTAATTGTTCGGGGTCGAAGGGTTCGATTTTTATGGTGCCGCGCTTGATTTGTTTTTCGATTTCCGCTCCTGATAAAATCATTTTGCCAACCTTATGATGTTTTCGATGTCGGTCATTGTCAATTGACCGTAGCCGCCAAGTGGGATTTTGGGTTCAAGCGCGACGGTGGCGACTTCGATTGCGTCTTTGACATCGATGCCGACTTCTTTAAGCGTGGTTGCAAGACCAAGGGATTTGTACCACTTTTCCAACTTCGCGATTGCCAAGGCGACGGATTTTTCGCCCATGACTTCGTTTGCAAATTGTTGGACTTTGGTTGGGCGGGTCTTTGCGACGTGTTTCAACCATGCGGGGAAAATGATTGCAAGACCTGTTCCGTGGCTTTGGTTGTACTTGCCGGAGATAAACGCCATTTCGATTGGGTGGGCTTCCCATGCTTGGACGTTGCGACCAAGCGACAGCATGCCGTTGTGTGCCAATGTGCCAAGCAGGCAAAATTCCGCCATGTAGGCGTAGTTGGCGGGGTCTTTGTAGGCTTTGGGCGCGATTTCAAGGACGGCTTGGATTGCGCCGGTTAAAAGTTTGTCGGTTGCTACGACGTGGTCGTGGGGCGAGAAATATCTTTCAAGCATGTGCGCCAAAATGTCGGATGCGCCGTATGCTACTTGTTCGCGGGGCAAGGTTTCGCAATAGTCGGGATTTACAAATGCAAAGCGAGAGCGAAGTGTGTCGTTGTGCAAGCCGTATTTGATACCTGTGGCTTCGTCTTTCATGACGGATGCGCAAGAGCCTTCACTGCCCGCCGCGGGAATCGTCAACACGACGCCCAAAGGTGCCGCGGGGTTTGGGAGTTTTTTGGTCTTGTCGGTGTAGTAACTCCAAATGTCGGCGTTTGTAAGACCTGCACAAATGCATTTGGCGCTGTCGATTACGCTTCCGCCGCCGATTGCAAGGACAAGGTCGACTTTTTCTTTTTTGGCAAGAGCCAAACCGGCAAGCGTATGTTCTCGAAGTGGGTTTGCCACTACTCCGCCGTATTCGACGTATTTGATTTTATGGTCAGTTAATGCCTTCGTGATTTTGCCAAGTAAACCCGAGCGGACGATTGAGCCTTGACCGTAGTGGACAAGGACCTTCTTTGCGCCCAATCTTTTGATTTCGGCGGCTATGACAGATTCATCGTGTTTGCCGAAAATTAATCGGCTTGTGTTTTCGTATATAAAATTTTCCATGCTTTTATGTTATCACAACGTTATGCGATATGCAATATCATTGCGGCAAATCCGAAGTAAACCAAAAGCGACAGAGTGTCAAGGATTGATGCGATAAGTGGTGCCGCCATGATTGCGGGGTCGAATTTAAGTTTCTTTGCAAGCATGGGGAGTAAACAGCCAAGGGACTTTGCCATTACAATTGTGCAACAAAGCGAGAACGTGACGACCATGGCGATTTTGGCTATTTCGCCGGTGACCGAGCCGGACAGGATAAGACCTTCCAACAAGATGATGCGCAGAAAGTTAAAGATGCCAAGACCAACACCGATTATCAGGGCTACGCGGATTTCTTTCCACCATATTTTTAATACGTAGCCTTTGGGGATTTCGCCAAGCGCCATACCGCGCACGATTTGGGTGGAGGTTTGCGAACCTGCATTACCACCTGTGCCCATAAGCATTGGGATGAACGCAATAAGCATTGGTACCGCGGCAAGTTGTGTTTCAAACGCCGAGATAATCCCGCCCGTGACCATTGCGGACACCATAAGTATAAAAAGCCAGACGATACGGTTGCGACTGTGGCGGAGGACGCTTGTTTTTATGTATGGGTTTTCGGAGGTCTTAACACCCGCCATACGGTGGATGTCTTCGGTGTGTTGTTCCGCGATGATTTGCAACACGTCGTCGACGGTGACGATGCCGACAAGTTTTTCTTCGCTGTCGACTACCGGTATCGAGATGTGACCGTATTTACGGAAGATGTCCGCGACCGCTTCTTGGCTGTCGGTTGTGTGGGCGGAGGTCGGGTGTTCTTTCATTATGTCTTTGATTTTGGCGTCGGGTTTGGCAAGAAGCAAATCTTTGACGGAGACGACGCCGATAAGGGTGCGCTTTGCATCAACGACATAGCAGGTGTAAATGGTTTCTTTGTCTACGCCGTGTTGGCGGATGATGTCAAAGACTTCCGAGACCTGTTGGTTTTCTTTTAGTCGCACGTATTCCACCGTCATAATGGAGCCGGCGCTTCCGTCGGGGTATTTCAAAAGGTTGTTGATGTTTTGGCGGGTTTCCGCGTTGGCGTTTTTCAAAAGTTTTGTGACGACCTTTGCGGGCATTTCTTCAATCAAGTCCGCCGCGTCGTCCGCAAACAGGTCGTTGATAAGCGCGCCTTGTTCACGGTCCGACAAGGTTTCCAAAAGTTCTTGTTGTTTATCTTTGACGATATAGGAGAAGACGTCGGCGGCGATGTTTTTGGGGAGTAGGCGGAAAAGTCGGATGTCTTTTTGGTTGTCAAGGTCGTCGAAAGCCGAGGCGATGTCGACTTCGTCCATGTCGGAAATTTCCGCCAAAATGGTGGCGTTACCCGGCCATTGTTCGCGTTCCAAAAGTTCCAACAATGTTTCTTTCACAAGGCATTATATGATATACTTTGGTTATGGACAATCGAATTATTAAGGTTTTGGAATTTTACAAACTTACGGCGCGATTAAAAGACGTGGTGCGCGAGGGTTGGAAGCAATGGCATGTGTCGGCTCCGCGTGTCGAGAGCGTCGCGGAACATGTGTACAGTAGTTGTATGCTTGCGATTGCGGTGCACAGCGAATTTGATTACGACCTTGATATAATGCGGGTTGTGTATATGCTTGCGGTGCACGAGTTGGAAGAAACAATCATCGGGGATATAACTCCGTTTCAAAATCAAGATGTAAAGAAGCAAGGGCGAATTGCTGTGAAAAAGATTTTGGCACCACTTAAAAACGGTGCGGAAATCGAAGCGGTAATTGCCGAGTTTGAAAACGGGAAAACGTGGGAGGCGCGCTTTGCAAAATGGGTGGACAAGTTGGATGCGGGAATCCAATGCAAGTTGTACGACATGGTGGGACACATTGACGTGTCCGACGAAAATATCGATATACAACGCAGGTGTAATTTGGCGGGGCGTGCGGAAGCACAGGGGCTTGCGGGCACGGCATTTACACTTTCCGACAGTTGGCTTGAATATTGCATCGAAAGTTACGGGTTTGACGAGAACTTTATTTCACTTGCACGCGGGGCAAGAAAGTTGTAAACTTGTTATATGGAATTAAAAGGCACACAAACGGAAAAAAATTTGCGCGAAGCATTTGCGGGCGAAAGTCAGGCGCGCAACAAGTACACGTACTTTGCGGGGAAAGCGAAAAAAGAGGGGTTTGAACAAATCGCCAGCCTGTTTTTGGAAAGCGCGGAAAATGAAAAAGAGCACGCCAAGATTTGGTTTAAACTTTTAAACGGGATTGGAAGCACGGAAGAAAACTTGAAAGCCGCGGCGGGTGGAGAAAACGAAGAATGGACGGGCATGTACAAGAAATTTGCAGCCGACGCCAAGAAAGAGGGCTTTGACGACATTGCGTTCTTGTTTGAAAAGGTTGGTGCGATTGAAAAGCACCATGAAGAAAGATTTTTGGCTTTGCTTAACAACTTGAAGAAAGGTCAAGTCTTTGCGAAGAAAACGGCGCAGACTTGGATTTGTCGAAACTGCGGGCACACATATGCGGGCAAGGAAGCCTTGGAGCAATGCCCCGTTTGTGCGCACCCGAAAGCGTACTTTGAAATTAAGAGCGGAAATTATTAAGGGGCACGCGTGAAAGCGATTTTGCCGGATTACAACAATAACATTGTGAACGTCTCGGCGACGCTTGCGAATTATTTGGGCGCGCCGGTTGGAATGCCTACGATTAAAATTTTGGAAGACGAGTTAAGCAAAGGTTACACCAATGTGGTCTTTATTGTAATGGACGGCATGGGTAAAAAGATTTTGGAAAAGCACTTGCCCGAGAAAAGTTTTTTGCGCAGGCACATTAAACAAACCGTGACTTCTGTATTTCCAAGCACAACCACAAATGCGACCACAACTATATTAAGCGCAACTACTCCGTCACAGCACGGTTGGTTTGCGTGGGCGATGAACTTTGGCGAGCGCACAGTTCGACTTTTCCGCGACAACGATTATTACAGCAACGAGACTTTGGAAGCGGGCTTTGTGCGTGAGAAGTTGCCTTACAAGAAGTTTTTTGAAAAGACGGGCAACGATATTCAATGCTTTACCGTGGTGCCGAAAAAGTTGGGGCACGATATTTCGGCGGGGCATCATCGGACCTTTGAAACCATGGAGTTCATGTTCGAGGTTTTGGGCTCGGTTTGCAAGACGCCAAAGAAAAAGTTTGTATATTCGTATTTCAGCGACTTTGACACCATGATGCACAATTACGGCACGCAAGGTAAGCAGGCGCACAAGATGCTTGTCAAATTTAACAAGTATGTAACCAAGTTAAAGAAGGAGTGCCCGAATACCTTGATTGTTGTTACGGCTGACCATGGGCAGGTTGACCTTACACAAAATGGGCACGTCGAGATTTACAAAGACCGCGCGATTATGGATTGCTTGTCGCACAATTTGTCTTTGGACCCACGGGGTGCGGCGTTTCATGTGAAGTCCGGGATGAAGGGCGCGTTCAAAAAGGCTTTTGAAAAATACACCGACGATTTTTATTTGTTCGAGACCGATGTGTTGATTGAAATGGGCGTTTTCGGCAAGTTTTCAAAAGCGGGGTACGAGCGTTTGCGTCCGTTCCTTGGCGATTATATGGCGGGTGGTAAGGACACGGGGAAAATGCTTGTGTTTGCGGCGGGCAAAGAATACACAAGTCAAGGCAATATTTACAAAGGTCATCACACAGGCATGACGGAAGACGAGATGTTTGTGCCACTGATAATTATATAGTTATTTCTTTTTCTTGTCTTCTTTGGGGACTTCGTGGTCGACGCGCAGAAGTTTTTTGACGCTGAATTCCGTTTGCACAATTTCCGCAAAGTCTTTTGGGTTAAGCGCGCACACCGCGAAGATGACGCCGTCGATTTCCGGACATTCAAGGTATTCTTTTACGTTGCTTGATGTAATTTGTCCGCCGAATACGATTGTGCAGTTTGCCGCCATTGGGTTGCCGGTAAGTTTGGCTACGGTCTTGCGCATAAAGTCGGCGATGATGTTGCTGTACTCGCCCGTGGTGTAAAAGCCTGTGCCGATGCTCCAAATTGGCATGTAACAAAGCACGATGTTTTGCAGGTCGCGGATACCGATAAGGCAGTCGCGCATTTGACGTTCGATAACAATACGGGTTTGGTCATTGTCGTATTCAAGCAATGTTTCGCCAAAGCATACAATCGGTGTGATTCCATTGGCTTGGCAACGCTTGATTTTTTCGTTGATTTGTTGGTCTGTTTCGCCGGCTACACGACGTTCAACGTGACCGACGATACAGTACTTTGCGCCGACGTATGCAAGTTGTTCCGCCGTAGTTTCGCCTGTATGCGGTCCGGGTGGGTTTGCGCTGCAATCTTGCCCGCCCAGACGAATGTTGGCGGGGGCGATTTGTGATGCGCCTTGCAAGTGAATAGCAGATGGGCAAACAACAATTTCGTATTCTTGGCGAAATGTGCCAGAGTAGCCGATAAGACCTTGGAAGAAGTTTTCAACTTCCGACATTTTGGTTTTGTAGGTTTTCCAACTTCCGATGAAAATGGTTTTTCTCATGACTTACTCCTTTAAATTACTTGGTTAATGTTCAAAAGTGCCGCGACGCCGGGCAAGATTTTGCCTTCCAAAAGTTCCAAACTTGCGCCACCGCCCGTGGATATGTGTGTGAATTTATCCGCAAAGCCGAACTTCGCGACCATTGCCGCGGTGTCTCCGCCGCCTGCGATTGTGATGGCTTTGGTTTCCGCCATGGCTTTGCCGACTTCGCGACAGCCGTTTGCGAACGCGTCCATTTCCGCGACGCCCAAAGGTCCGCACCAAATTACTGTGCCGGATTTTTTGATGACTTCTTTAAATGCTTCAATTGTTTTGGGACCGATGTCAAGACCTTCCCAGCCTTCGCGAATTTTTGCGGTTTCAAATGTGCGGGTGTTTGCGTCGGGGGCGTATCTGTCCGCCGCGATACAGTCAAATCCTACGATAAGATTGATTTTGTTTTTCTTTGCCGTAGCCAAAACGTTTTTGCAATATTCGATGCTTCCTTCGTCAACGATGCTGTTGCCGATTTCGCCGCCTGCCGCTTTGACAAACGTGTAAGCCATGCCGCCGCCGACCAAGATATTGTCGGCGCGCTTCATAAGGTTGTCCATGACGCCGACTTTGTCTGCGATTTTTTTACCGCCGAAAATAATTGTAAGCGGGCGCTTTGGTTTTTCCATTGCTTCCGACATGATTTTGACTTCGCGTTCCATAAGGAAGCCTGCGACCGCGGGCACGAATTTCGCGATGCCTTCGGTGGACGAGTGTGCACGATGTGCCGCACCAAATGCGTCGTTGACATAGTACTCGCACAAATTTGCAAGTGCGCGAGAGAAACCTTCGTCGTTTTTGGTTTCTTCTGGATAAAAGCGGATGTTTTCCAAATACACGATTTCGCCGACGCCAAGTTTAGCAACAGCGGCTTCGACTTCTTTACCAATGCAATCGTTTACAAGCGTAATCTTTACGCCCGCAAGATGTTTTTTCAATCTTTCTACGATTGGTTTGACCGTCCATTGTGTGTCGGCTTTGGATTTTGGGCGTCCAAGGTGGGTCGTTAAAATGACCTTTGCGCCTTTGTCAAGGCAGTAGCGAATCGTGTCCAAACTTTCGCGGATGCGAGTATCATCGGTGATATTCCCCTTCTCGTCCTGCGGTACGTTGTGGTCCACGCGTATCAAGACCCGTTTGTTCTTGATGTCTTTTAAATTCCTTATTGTTGCTTTTTCCATGCTCGATTATAACCGATTGTTGTGGCTGCTCCAAACGAATTTCATCAATTATTACGGGGGTTTCGTCGTCTCCGTCGCGGTTGTCGTAACGTTCAAGCGGGCTTGGTTCCAAAATTAAATCTTTGGCGCGCATGTAACGTTCCAAAAGTGGACTTGCTTGGATTCGAATTGCTACGCGTTCGTTCATATTTCCACCCTGTTGCTTATCGCGACGCCAAGTGTTACTTGGTCGGCGTATTCCAAATTCGTTCCCATAGCCAAACCTTGCGCAAGTCGTGTGACCTTTACACCGCTTGGCTTTAAAAGTGCGGCGATGTAGTTTGCCGTGGCTTCGCCTTCGACGTCGGGGTTTGTGGCAATGATGACTTCGGTGATTTTTTGTTCGCGCACACGGGTGACAAGGCTTTTCAAGTTTATGTCGTCGGGACCTTTTTTATCAAGCGGGGAAATTACCCCGTGCAAAACGTGGTAGGTGCCGTTGAAGACGCCGGCTTTTTCGATTGCAATTACATCGCGCGGGTCGCGCACAACACAAACAAGGGGGTTGGCTTCTTTGCCGCGGTTTTTACAGACGTTGCATGTGTCGTCGGATGCGAAATTTCCGCACGTTTTACAGAACTTGACGTTTTGTTTGACCGCGGTCATGGCGGCGATGAATTCGCGCGTGAATTCGGGGTCGGCTTCAATGATTTTGTATGCGTATCGTTCCGCGGTTTTATAGCCTACCCCGGGCAGGTTGGTAAAACAGTTTATTAAACGGTTTATGCAATCAAGGTTGTTGTACATTTATTATGCCTTATAGAGTTCTAATAGTTTGTCGTTAAGTTGTGGTACTGCGGTAATTGCTACGGCGCAAAGTGCGACGATGTTCAGGATAACGCAAATCCAAGAGAAGAAACGCAAGACTTTATTGGGGCTTTTAAGTTTTAACGAGCCGGTGAACATCAGCAAGCAAGACATAGCGATAAGTGGCAACGAGCAAAGCGCAGCCCACCAATAACCGCCGGTGAAAACTTGCGAGAAGAACAAGATGAAGTTGTACGCAATTGCGGTGCAGGTCAATGCAAAGGCGAAGAACAAGAAATATTTTTTAAGCCTCATAAGAAATGCGAAATTGATAATTCGTTTTGCTTCCTTGGTTTCCTTTTTAAGGTCGCGACCAAGAGGTGCTTTGCAACGTGGGCAAACCGAAAGGACTTCGACGGATTTTGTGAACTCGACATCTTTCCCGCATTTTTGACAAATTACGCGTTCGCGAAGTTGTTGTTTTTCTGCGTCATTACGGACGGGAACGGACCCGCCTTTTTTCGCTTTATTGATTTTTTGTTTTTCCATGATTGCATTTTAACTTTTTTTGTGTTATAGTGTCAACTAATGTACACCACAAAGTTATCACATTTGAATATTAACACGCAGAAAGGGCTTGTTTCCCGTCCTTTTGCGCGTTCCAAGTCAAAGTTTGGGCGCGTGTTTGTGGCGGTGGCTTTGGTTCTTGTGCTTGTGTGTGGTGGGTTTGGTTGGTATTTTTTGTCGCAACGTGACACCGTTCCGCCCGGAGATTTTATTCAAGGCGACGGGTTTTACATCTATCGCGGCAATTCAAGCCAAAAAGGCTCTACCACAATTACTGTTCCGGCAATGTACAAAGGCTTGCCCGTGACCGAGATTGCGTCTTTCGCGTTCAAGAACTTTACAAAGTTAAAGGTGGTGCATTTGCCCGACACGATTTTGCAAATTCATGACAACGCTTTTTATGGGTGTATCTCTTTGCAAGGTATAACTATTCCCGCGGACGTGGCTTTTTTGCCCGCGATGACGTTTTACAATTGCAAAAGTTTGAAAGAGATCACGCTTTTGCATGGCGATGTTGTGGCGATTACTAATATAACTTTCCAAGGGTGCACAAGTTTGGAAGCGATATGGGTATTTGATACAAGTGTGCAAAGTAAGTACGATGTCTTGCGGTTTAATTCGCCGCCGTCGCCTTGGTTGCCTTATCTTTCCCCGATGATAATTTGGCCAATTGGGAGTTGACCGTAGCGACGTCCAATCGTGCGACGGCTACGGTACAATCGTCTATTGCAATTTTGTCGGTTCGGCGGATACATTCCGCGATTATTTCGTCCGCGATTTTTTGTGGGGCGTTGGTTTGTAAATTGTTGATGAAGTTACCAAGCGCCACACGATCCCCGAAACTGTCGGTGACGCCGTCGCTGCAAATCACCACCATATCCCCCGCACCCAAATGTGCACGCGTGATTTTGGGCACCATTTCTTCAACAACGCCCAATGGTAGGCTTCCCGCTTCGATGACCTCGATTTCGCGGTTACGCTTTATGAAGCCTTCCACACCGCCGACTTTGATAAAGTTCACTGCGCCGTCGTTCAACGAAAACACCGCGATGTCGATTGCGGAAAAGGCTTCTTGGTTGGTCAAAATCAAAAGTTGGTTGACCGATTCCATGATTACTTCGTTTGGAAAGCCCGCTTTGTAAAAGTTTTCCACCAAACTTATCGCAAGAACCGAAGCACGATGGGCGCGTTCCCCGCTGCCCATGCCGTCGCACAAAGCCATGAGTGTTTTGTCCGACGTGATTTTTAAAAACGAAAAGGTGTCGCCGTTTTGTGGGTTAAAGTCTTTTGCGACTTGGGCGATTCCAAAAAGCAATTGGTAACGGGGCGCAGTTTTTACCGACACGATTGAAAAGCCCGCGGTTTCCGCGTCGTCGATGCTTTCGATACACAACCGGTGACCGGCGACGGTGGAAATGACGCGCTCTATCGCCGTGTTTTGTGCGTCGCCGCGTGTGACAAGTACGGATACGTTGTACTCGCCTTGTTTGTTGCGCGTGATTAAGCAATCACTTGCCACTATACCCGCACATAACAATGCGTGTTTGATTTCCGCCGCTTTGTCTACGTCAAAGACAACTTCCCCGCCAAGTTCGCCCGCAAAGTTTTTACATAACTTGTGCAGACCCGACAACAAACCCGCCATTAAAATCTTGCCCGCGTCGGTTTTTAAACGGGATTGTTCTTGGGTTTGAAGTTGCGACACGTAGGCGTTTGCCATGTTAAGTACGGCATTAAGTTTGGTGCACTTGACCGACATGTCGGGCGGCATGTCAAGGAAGTTTACGCTTCCGCGTTGCAAGCCGATAAAGCAAAGTTTTTCAAACGCGCGGTCGATGTCGTGGCTTGATGTTGCGTCGCGGCGACATTTTGGGCGGTTGGGACAAGAACTACACACATTATCCACAATATGGCGCGCGATAAGTTTGGAACTTTCTTCTTGGGTTGCCGACCCCGTAACAAGGTTTTTGTAGATGTTTTGCATTTCGTTAAATACGTTACTTAAATTGTCCAATCGTTTGTATACTCCGGCGCGGTTTTTGTTTATCGTATTTTTAGAAACAAGATAGCCGGACAAAATGCTTTTTGAAAAGTCGAAATATTTTTCCAATGTGCGCGGGATAACCAAAACAAACAGGCATGCCAATACAAGTGGCAACACGTCGTAAAAACCATAGCCGAAGTAGGCTTGGAAGTAAAAACCAAGAACTACGTCGGTGACCATGACCGCGATGATTGAAAGGTACTTTGTGCGAGTGCGAAACGAAACGGCGGATAATGCGATTACGACGTAGACGCCTACGTAAATCAAATCAAGTTGCAACAATGCGGCGCCCAAACCAAGGCATGTGGCGGTAATGAAACTTGCGCGCGCGTCGAACATTGTGGCTGTGATTAAAATTGCGGAAATCGTGACAAATCGGTGCAGTGAAAAGTAATCGTTGTCAAAGCCCATTAAACCAAGCGACAAGATGACCAAGAATACTCCGGCGCAAATCTTTTGGTCCAATGTCCATGGAACTCGGTTTTTGCGGGTGCGGGCGGCGTTTATAAAAACCAAACACGCGCCCAAGAAAACCATGCCTATGCAAAGGCTTGTCAGGCTTATGTACAAATCCGTCAAGTTGTCGCGGGCAAAAACTACGCCAACAAGATTTGCGACGATATAGAAAAAGAACACCAAGGAGTACTCCAATTTGGGTTTTTGTTTTTGCCTTATTTTTGGTAGCGAGAACGCCAACGCAAGATAAATTACAACGGAGGCAAGACTTGATATAATGTGGGATTGACCAAAGTTTACAAACAAAGAAAACAAAAAAGCAAAGGTTGCGTAGATAAAAACGTCGTGGCGATTACGCAACAAATATGGGGTGGCGAATAAAAAAGCAAAGGCGAAGGGCGACACGCGGTTATCTATTTTTGCAAAAGTCAACACCAAAAGTGCCGCGATTACCGCGACGGTGAAAGAGACTTGTTTTAAAAGTTGTGCCCGCTTGGCTTTTGTCACAATCCAACGTAGCAAAGTTACGACAAAATATTTTAGGGACATGTGGCGAATAATGACGAAATATGGGGAAAGGCTTGACGGCGGATTTGGGGAAGATTATCATCGTGAAATGAAATCTTCGGTAATCATGTTTGCAAAGTTTGTCGCGTTTTCTTGTGGCGCGGGAGTTATTCAATTCGGCACTTTCACGTTGCTTAACGAAGTGTCGGGGCTTAATTATTGGGCGTCGTATTCGATTGCACTTGTATTGTCTGTCATTTACAACTTCACGATAAATCGCAGGTATACCTTTAAATCCGTCAACAATATTCCAATTGCGATGGCTTTGGCGTTCGCGTTTTATTTGTTGTTTGCGCCTTACACGATTTGGCTTACCGATTATATGACGGACGGGGCTTTGTTTGGGAAAGGGCTTGGCGTAAACGAGTACGCCGTGATTGTGATTTGCATGGTGCAGAATCTTATTTTGGAATTTGTTTGGTGGCGGTTCGTGATTTTTAGAAAGTCCATCAATTCACGTTGTAACGATTGTACAAAGACCGAATCAAGAAAAAAGTTAAAAAGTTGCAAAATAAAAGAACCACAACCATGACTTGGAAAACGTAAGGGTCGGTAAAGTGCGCCAAAGCGATTATTCCAAGACCCAAGATTCGCCCGCAAAACAAAAACATTTCGGACAAGACATTGTTTTCTGCGACGAATTGCGGACAGTTCAATCGCACGGGGATGTTGACGGATAACGTGCTTGTGACTTTTTTGGGTATGACGCAGATTGCTCCGTAACCAAGTTGGAAAAGTAACAATGTGACAAGGCTTATTTCAAAAAGCAGACCCATTGATAATAGTAACGGTAACAAGCAAGTTATAAAAATTATTGCGATTTGAGCGGGTTTGGGTTTGATTAAACGGTAGGCGAAGATAAGGATAATCGCAGCGGCGGCGAAAATTGTTGTGAACATGCCAAGCATTGCGTTTGCGTTGTCGTCCACGAACACCGTCATTGTCAAAATTGTAACGCACATTGTGGACAAGCAAATAAAGCCCCACAAAAAGTTTATCCACAAATTTATCATTACGGGGCGCAAAATCTTCTCGGCTTTGGCGGTCTTTATAAAGTTACGCAAAGACATGTGCTGGCGCTTGTAATCCGCCTTTATAAGGAGCGAGAACACAATTAATAAAACTCCGATGCCAAACGTTATAATTGCCGCGGCAAAGAAACTTACGTAATCGATTATTGCGCCAAGGGTGAACGGGAAGATAATCTTTGCTCCGCAGTCCATGATGTAAAACCAAGACATAAACTTTTTCATTTTGTCGCCGCCCATGATTTCGCCTTCCAACAGGTGCATGCTTGCCCAATAGATTCCTTGCGCAATTCCCCCCACCGCCGCAAACAACATGTAAAGTTGGGCAAGGTGGTCTTGCAAAAACAAAATCAAGCAAATTTGCCCAACCAATAAAAGCGTGGAAATGCGTAGGAACAAAACGCGGGAGAAGCGCTTGACCAAATAAGACGAGCCCCAAAAGAAAACAAAAATTCCGATGTAAAAGACGATGTAGAATAATGCTACCGATGCGATATTGCCGCCGGTGATTGTGAATAACTTTGCCGTCAAGAAAACCGACACGAACAGATTAAACGCGAAAAAGCACACATGCGTGCCCAACATTCCTACGGTATTTCTCATGACGTAAAGGTATAATACAAAGCGTGATATGTCAAAGTTCTTGTTGATAAATTCGTTCTATTTGATTTGCAATGGCAGTGTATGTCGAGTTCGTGGCTGCGCTGGCGTTTTGTTCCAATGTGCCTTTAAGTATGCTTAATGCAAGGCGCTTTTCGGTTTCGCGTTGCCTGTTGTCTTTGATGCCGGATATCTCTTGTTTTAAGGCAAGATATGCACCCGTCAATTCGCTTCTTGCGTCGCGGCAGGTAAAGTTAACAATTCCTTTGTTCCAACTTTCGTCTTTGCCAAAGGTCGCGGACTTTTGCGCATAGGTGGTGTCGGCTTTTATGCGTGCCATGATAAATTCTTCGTTAAGTTGTGATAATGGTTTTGACATAATATGTCATTATAACATGGGCTATACAACTTGTCAAGGTGTAAGGATTTGTGGTACATTTGCGTATGGGACTTTTTTCATCCGACAATACGCGCCATGTGCGACGATTACAAAAGATTGCCAATCGCGTCATGCTTTTGGAAGACGAATACAAAAGTAAAACTGACGCGGAGTTACGCGCCTGCACCGACCTGTTTAAATCTAGGATTGCAAAGGGCGAAACGGTGGACCAAATCTTGCCGGAAGCCTTTGCGTGCGTGCGTGAAGCGGCGGCACGGGTTTTGGGGCAACGTGCGTACTTTGTGCAAATTCTTGGCGGGATAGCGCTTCACCAAGGTCGTGTTGCCGAAATGAAAACAGGTGAAGGTAAAACTTTGACAAGTATTTTTCCGTGTTATTTGAACGCGTTACAAGGAAAGGGCGTGCACGTTGTCGAAGTTAACGAGTATCTTGCAAAACGTAACCAAGAATGGATGGGCAAGGTGCACAGATTTTTGGGGCTTACCGTGGGTTACAGCCGCAGTCAAGATTACGGCGACGAAAAGCGTGCGGCGTATGCGTGTGATATTACTTATGTAACGTCAAGCGAAATCGGATTTGATTACTTGCGCGACAATGTGGCGCACGATGCAAAGGACAGGGTTTTGCGCGGCATGTACATGGCGATTGTCGACGAAGCGGATAGTATCTTGATTGACGAGAGCCGTACTCCGCTTATCATGTCAAGTCGTACCCAAGACAACAGCAACCAATACAAAGTTTGCGACAAGTTCGTACGGACTTTGCGCGAAGAAGATTACACCGTAGATTTGAAAGAGCGTGCGGTGCGTTTAATGGAAAGCGGTATCGAAAAAGCCGAGCGTGCTTTTGGTATTGATAATATCAGTAGCGCCGAACACATGGAGTTGAACCACTTTATCAACAATGCGTTAAAAGCGCATTTGGTGTTTTTCGAGAACGACGATTACATTATAAACAAGGAAAAGGAAGTCGTTTTGGTCGACCAAAATACGGGGCGGCAAATGGTGGGGCGTAGATATAGTGACGGCTTGCACCAAGCAATTGAAGCCAAAGAAGGCGTGCCAATTCGTAACGAAGACAAGACCGTGGCAACGATTACGATACAAAACTTGTTCAAGTTGTATTCCAAACTTTCGGGCATGACGGGTACCGCGAAAACCGAAGAGCAAGAGTTTATAAAAATCTATGGCGTCGACGTTGTGTGTATTCCCACAAACAAGACCACGATTCGCGAAGACGCGCCCGACGTTGTGTTTACAAAACTTGAACGCAAGATGGAAGCAATTTTAAAGGACGTAGAATATTGTTATCAACAAGGGCAACCCGCGTTGATTGGTACGACTACGATTGAAAAGTCGGAAGATATTTCAAAAATGTTGAAAACAAAACGTATTCCCCACAATGTCTTGAACGCCAAGCACCACGAACGCGAAGCCGACATTGTTGCGCAAGCGGGTCGCGTTGGGCAAATCACGATTGCGACAAACATGGCGGGGCGCGGTACAGATATTTTGCTTGGTGGCAATCCGGAGTATTTGGCAACCCAACAACTTAAAAAAGAAGATTATACCGACCAACAAATTTACGAGGCTACGTCCCATCAAGATACGACCGACCCCGAAATTATAAAGTTGCGCAAGTACTATAAGGAACTTTACGACCGCCATAAGGAAAAGACCGAGAAAGAAAAAGAGCAAGTCGTCGAATTGGGCGGGCTTCACATTATTGGTACCGAGCGTCACGATAGTCGCCGTATCGACAACCAATTACGCGGGCGTTCCGGTCGTCAAGGTGACCCCGGGTCTACTATCTTCTATATCTCGTGCGAAGACGAAATCATGAAACGCTTTGGTAAAGACGTCATAGGTGGGTCTTTGCGGTTCTTCCGCATGGACGATATTCAAAGTAGGATGCTTACCGGTTTGTTCGAGCGCGTGCAAAAACGCGTGGAAGGTTATTATTTCGATGCGCGACGTTATACTTTTGAATACGACAATGTTATGAACGGGCAACGCGAACTTATTTATAAGGAGCGCAACAAAATCCTTGACGGCGAAGATGTGCACAAGCAAATCCTTAACATGTTTCCGGAAGTTGTTTCCAAAATTACGTCCGAGGCAATCGACATCACGCAAAATTATACCGAGTGGAATTTGGAGCGCGCCAACGAGGTTTTGGGCAACAGATTGTTTGGCAAGAAAGTCGAGTATCTTGACAAGGAAAATACTTACGGCGCGGATTACACGGAAATCGAGCAAATGATTTTGGACGCCGTCACCGAGCAATACGAAGCAAAGGTCGAAAAGTTGGGCAAGGAAGGCTTTGATTTTTCGGATTTGGAACGGCAAGTCCTTTTACAAATCGTGGATAACAAGTGGGTCGACCACATTGACGCTATGGTGCAGTTACGCAACGGAATTGGTTTGCGCGGGTACGGGCAACGAAATCCATTGGACGAATATCGTCGCGAAGCAATTGGGATGTTCAATGCTATGGTCGAAGCGATTAACGAGCACACGGTTTTGTTTTTATTCAAGATACAAATCGAGAAGCAGCAAGCGCCAAAACGTGCTCCAATGAAAGCAAGCGCGGCGCCCGTGACGGCAAGCAAATCCGACGCACCGATTCCCGCAAGAGTAGCGGGACCGGTGGCGGCTCCACAACCTGTGGCAAGTGCGGGGTCAACGGGCTCTTACACAAACACACACAAAGAAATCGGGCGCAACGAACTTTGCCCATGCAAAAGTGGTAAAAAATACAAAAACTGTTGCGGGGCTTAAACTTCGTAGCACACGGTGTTGTGTTTAAAATCTTTGCCCAAAAGTTTTTCAAATAATGGATTGTCGTATAAACCGTTTAATCTTCCGCATTGTTTGTTGAATTCTTCGAACGCGTAAATAAGTCTTTTGCTGTCCACTTCGACAAGATTTCTTTCGTCTTTGCCCCTTGCCGTGGTTATGCCAAAGCACGAACCGTCGGGCGCGGGAGTGACTTTTACAAGTCCGCCACCCGAAACCCATCCGTCGATTTGTGAAGTGGTGGCGCCCTTGTCCCAATCTTTTGGAAGGTCGCCAAGGTTGCCGCCGCGCAGGTCGGTGAACATATTTAAAAAGGCTTTCTCAAAATTTTCGTCGCGAACGGTGTGTACGGCGGGACACTCTGCGCACGACATATTAAGTTGGCGGAAACGGTTGGGTAAACAAATTATGCTTAATTTGCCTTTGATGTCACGCAATTCTTTTTCCAACAAATCGAAATTTTGTTCGATGTCGGCGCAAGGCTCGTTACCTATGCGTCCAAATGCAAGCGGGTTTAATTGGATGTATGGTTCCATTTGTTATCTCCTTTCCGTGCTGTAATCTTGCGGGTTGTTGTCTTTTATGGTAAAGCGCGCAGTGCTGTAATCGGACGATTGCAAAAAATTGGGGCGCATTGTCCAAAACAAACCGTTTTGTTCAAGTGCATTAAGTTCTCCGCATTTTTCGTTAAACAATTCAAATGCATAGATAAGTTTTTTGCTGTCCACTTCCAAGATGTTTTTGTCCTTGTGCTTCGAAGCAGATAGGATGTAACTTCCCCCTATGGCTTCGGCGCGGAGCATCCCGTTATTAAGAATAAATCCGTCGATTTCGGATGCCGGGGTTGCATTGCCACCCTTTTTATTGTCTTTGGATGTAACAGGTTTACGTTTTAATTCCGCAAACAAATCAAGCAAACCACGTTCGAAACTTCGGGCTTCTACGGTATTCAACAATCCTTTTTTGTAATCTTCCACGCGTATTACCCGTAACTTGCCACCCATTATAAATCTATGGGCATGAAGTTTGTTGTTGCCTTGTAACAAGTTTTCCAATGCGTCCATGCCTTCTTCGATTTCGTACACGCCTGACGCATGTTCTTCGCCAATTTTTCTTGTTCCAAATCCTTTTGATATGTAAGTATTCATTATGTGAATATATCACATACCTTGACAAAATGCAATAGCGGGTTTACAGTTGTCGCAATCGAGAAGCAAATTGAAATGATTTATTCGCCGATGTAAGCCTTGTAATATTTTTTCTTTTTCGCCATGAGTTCTTTGTGTGTTCCTTTTTCGACGATTTTGCCGCCGTCCATGTAATAGATTATGTCGCACTTTTCAACGCTTGGAAGTCGGTGCGTCACAAAGATTGTGGTTTGGCGCTTTTCCAACTTCATGATTTTTTCGTAGATTTGTTTTTCCGTGACGGTGTCCGCGGACGACAAAGATTGGTGGAAAATCGCGATGTCGGGGTTTTGCAATACAAGGCGTGCCACGCAAATGGCTTGCTTTTGACCGGAGCCAATCACCGCGGTGTTATCGGTAATCCATGTCTCGTATCCGTTTTCCAAGGCTTCGATGAAACTGTGGCTTCCAAGTTTTTCGGTTATATCCATGACGTTTTCGGGAAGTTCGCGCCGAATACCGTACAAAAGATTTTCCGCAACTGTGCCCCGAAAGATAAATGGCTGTTCAAAAGCGATGCCCACGCATTTGTAATAACTTTTGGACGAGATTTCATCAAGCGGAATACCGTCAACATTAACCGTCCCCGACGTCGGGATTGCAAGTTTGGAAAGAATATCCACAAGGTAGGTCTTGCCCGAGCCTGCGGGACCCACGAACGCGACGGACGCGCCTTGCGGGATTTCGAAGGAAATTTTGTCAAGTAACTTGCGGTTGCGGTTTACATAGGTGACGTTTTTAAAGGTGATTCCCTTTTTGATTTTTTGTACGTCGATGTGTTCTTTTTCCGTGACATCGGTTTGATAGTCAAGTATTTCAAAGACTTTGGGTGCGCCGGCGCTTATTCGTTGCAAAAGGTTGGTTGCTTCCGTAACGACCACGGCGTTGGAAAGGAAACGGCTTGAAAACATGACGAACGCCGGCAAAACACCAAACGCGGTGGGGATTGCTTGTGTGACGTACAAAATGCCGAACAAAAACGTCACAAGCAACGTCATGAAGTTTTGGATAAAGTTTATATACACGGTATTAAACGCCACCGCAACGTCGTCGCCCACCATTGCCTTGGTTTGCTCGTCGTTGATTTTGTCAAACTTGTCGTCTTCGTCAAGCCCGTGTATGGCGTAGAATTCTTTTAACGAAAACTTGCGGTCGATGTGCGAGTATGTCGCGGAAGAAACCGAAGCGTAGTTGTTGAAGTACTTTTGGGTGCGTTTTGAAACGAAGCGCGCGGTAAAAATACAAAGCGGCATAGATAACAAAACCACAATCGCCAAAATCCAATTTATCATAAACATCATTATCGAAGACGTAATAACGAATACCAACACGCGCACGATTTTGTAAAATGTGTTAAGAAACCCTTTTATAATTTCCGCGGTCAATGTCGAAATACGGCGCGACAAATCCCCCGTTGAAAACTGTTGTAAAAACGCGATTGGCACGACGTCCATTTTACGTTTGACTTCGCAAATCTTGTGCGTCATGATTTTGTTTTCGCACTTTAAAAGCACACACGTACAAAACACGTCAAACAAGGCGTTGAAAATCGAAAGTACGCCAAAGATTATCAAACACTCTATAACCGATTGCATTGGGCGGGAAACTCCGCCGTCCATATAGGTGCGCAGGTGGTTAAAGGCTTCGCGCAAAAATGTCGGCATAAAAGCAAACATCACGATACTTACGCAACCGACGGCAAGTACCAACAAAATGCGCCAACGATGACCGCGGAAGATTGAGAAAATGCGAAGAAGGTTTTTCATGGGTGCACCTCCTTCTTTTCCACAATTTCCATTGCTTCGGTGTAGACTTCTTCGGGGGCTTTTTCTTTGGAGATTTCTTCGTCGTAGATGATTGCGTTGCCCTCCGAAGCGTGGAATTCGCGGTAATCCTTGTTATTTTTGATAAGCGACGCATGTGTGCCCTCGCCACTTATTACTCCCTTTTTAAGTACATATATGTCGTCGCTTGCTTTGCAAACCGCGCCGTTAAAGGTGATAAACACGGCGGTCTTTTTTTCGCGTTTCAATCGCGCCATAAGTTTTGTGATATACGTTGGGCGCACGTGTTCAAAGCATTGGTTGAAAATGTACAAGCCCGCGGGCTTTAAAACGGTGCGCACAATGTTTAAAATATTTTTGTAACCCTCGGACAAGACTTGACCTTCTTTGATTTCGTAATCCAAGAAGTTGTCGAATTGCTTTACAAAATTGTTGGCGCCGATGTCGCGGAAAGCGGTCATGATTTGCTCGTCCGTCGTTTCGGGTGACAAGATGCGCAGGTTGTCGCGCACCGTGCCGGGGATAAATTGCGGGTGGTTGGAACAATACGACACGAAGTTCTTGCGCCAATAACTTGGGTTGATGTTTGTTATGTCGATGTCGTTAAAGGTTATTGTGCCCTCGGTCGGTTGGTCGAATTGGATAAGCATGTTGGCTATGTGGCTTTTGCCGCTTCCAATACCGCCGACGACTGACACAAGTTTGCCTTCCCCGACCGCGATGTTCACGTTTTTAAGTTCGTTTTTGTACGAGATATTGGTAAGAATCAGGTTATTCTTTTTGTATACGGGGATTTCACGAAGTCCTTCGATTGGAGATTGCGCAGGCATTGCATAGAAATCGCTTAAACGTTTAAAGGTGTAATTGCACCGCGGAATAGTATCAAGGAACCAAACAAATATTTGGTGCGAGCCGTTCCACAATTGGTTGACGTATTGAATTGCGGTATTTAACACGACAAGTTGGCGAGTTTCGCCCACGGTAAGATTTGTGGCGCCATAGATAATAATTGCGATTGTAATAAAGGTGAAAAGGATTGCGTGAAAGCCTACGCTCATCGCATGACCGCGGTCGGTGGCAAGACCTTGTCGACGGTTTGCATGAACATAGCGTTCAAAGTCGGCACTGCGCTCGTCCGCCTTACCCAAAATCCGTATGTCTTTGGCGCCTTTGATACCTTCTTTGATGTTAAGGAAATACTCGTCGAAACTGCTTACCGAGACGGGGATAAATTTGTTCATGCGCTTTAAACACAAAATCGAGAAAATCGCGACGAACGGAATACTTGCCAATGCAAATACCGCGTAAATCCAATTTAATGTAAACAGCATTATGATGCTACCCAAAATCGCGACGGGGAAATAAACAATCATGTTTAATAATCGGCGGTGGTAAAGTTTCAACCAATTGGGGTCGTTCATGATTGCGGGCAAAACTCGGGCAATACCGATTTGGTCGATTTGTTGGCTTGATAAGGAAGAAAACTTGTCATACAGTTTTTTGCGGATGTTGGCTTGGTATTTGTCGATGTAGATTGCGCCAAGCCACTCGGACAAAAACCTTACGCCAAAAATCAAGATGATATAGCCCAAAACTAAAAGACCCTGCAAAATCAAAGGTACGACCGAGCCGTCTCCCCCATTTCCGCGGAATTGTTTTTCCGCAACGATTGTGACGTTTTGCAAAAGTATTGGGAAGTAAAGCGCCAAGCCTTCCAACGCCGCCAAAGACAGCAAAAAATATAACGCGTATCGGCGGATGCCCTTGGAGTAGGCAGGTTTAATCAACTTGGTTTTCGTGGTCTTTTGCACTTGTATATGATATAGCCTCGGCAATCATTATGGCAAGCAACTTTTGGTACTCGGCGGTTTGAAGCAATTTTTCTTCGGTGGGATTTGACAAGAAGCCGCACTCGACAAGCACCGACGGGTACGGGGTACTGTCAAGAATAAAGAAATCCCCTACCGCGGGATGTCGGTTGATATTAAGGCTGCTTTGGTTGAACGCGTCTTGGATTGCGGTGGCGTAAGTTTTACTTGTTTCGCCGCTTTTATCGTGGAAAGTTTGCAAGCCGCGAACTGCGGGGCTTTGCGGGAAAGAGTTTAAATGTATCGACACCATAAGGTCGGGTTTGACTTTTTGGATGATGTCGCGACGGGCTTCCATGTCGCTTCTTTTTTTGTTTTTGGCAAACGGGTTCGCAAGACTGTGTTCGTTGGTTCGTGTCAAAGTCACACCTATTCCCCGCGTTTTTAATTCCTTTTCAAGTTGCTTGGCGATTGCAAGGTTTATGTCTTTTTCGCAAACACCGCCACGACTTACCGCGCCACCGTCAAATCCGCCATGCCCCGCGTCAATTACAACGTGGAAGTTTTCCCCGCGCGAATACGCATTGACGGAAAAATCCACCGCCAAACTTGCAGTGACGGCGCACAGTAAGACAAGGCACGTTATAGCGTACAAAATTTTCTTCATAACCAATGTATATTACAAAAATTTGTTAGGTTTGCGTTTGGCGCGTTTTGCGTCTTGTTTCGCCCACTTTTCACGTTGCTTGATGCCTTTTTTGGATGTGTATGGCCATTTGCGGTCGGCTTCTTCGGCGCGTTCTTCAAGCACCGAGATATTGTCCATAATTCGGTCTACGGTTCTTATCATGTGGGTAAATGTCAATCCGTCGACAAATCTTTCGTCTTCCGAAATACCAAGGTCGCAAACACGTTCTGCGCGGATTTCATTGGTTTTGGGGTCGACGATTGGGCGCATTACGTCTTTGCCAAGTGTCGCGAAAAAGCCCGCATTGCCGAAGTTGTACAAGTGGTGCCAAACGGGACCAAGGTGTATGCTTTTCATGTCGCCGAATACAACGCTTGCGTGCATGGGGCTTGCAAGGAACATGAATTTCTCGGAAAGCCAACCACGACGATCGGCGAACTTCATGAAGTTCATATAAAACCGTAACAACCACGTAGGAAGCGTTCCACCAATCTTGTTTGTGAAATCGTCGGCTTTGTTTATTGTTGTCATTGCCATGTGAATTGTATTATCGATTTTGGCTTTGATTTCCGCCAAAGTTTCGGTGCCGGTGAAACGGCATTTGACGACGGTTTCACGCTCGCCCGTCTTTAAGTTTTTATGCATGACTACGGCTATGTCGATAAAGTTGCGTTGATAGAACACGCCTTTGTAAAAGAAGCGGTTGAACCTTGGGCGCAAATAAAACACGCGAACCAAACTTGCAATGACAAGGTCGCGGTAAGTGTATTCTATGCCGTCTTTTTTCTTTTGGGCGATAAAATCGTCCATGCGCTTTGTGACAACCGTGTGTGTGTACGTGTTAGTTGATTCTACGCGGGTGTTGCCCACAAGCAATCCACCTATGCGAGTGAACCCGTCAAGTCCTTTGATTTTGCGCCCATCTGCGCGCCCAAATAATCCCATGTCACTGATTATACATGGCTTCACGCATAATGTCACGTTCTTTTAATACTTGTTTTTTGTCAAATTTTTGTTTACCGCGGGCAAGCGCGATTTCCAATTTGACGCGTCCTTGTTTGTTAAAGTAAATCTTGGTGGCAACACAAGTAAAGCCTTTTGCTTTGACCGCGAAGTGGATTTTTTCAATCTCGTTGGCGTTTAACAAAAGTTTGCGGTCACGTTTGGTGTCTTGTTTTGTGACGTCGCCCATTGCGTACGGCGAGATGTGAGCGTTTTTAAGATACGCTTCGCCTTTGTTAAAGTACACGTAACTGTCGGCAAGGTTTACGCTTCCGTTGCGGGCGGATTTGACTTCCCAACCAAGCAAGACTATGCCGGCTTCGAATTTGTCTTCGATAAAGAAGTCATGTTGGGCTTTCTTGTTGTTGTTGACCGTTTGCATTGACGACCTCCTTATTCTTGTGTTTGGCAAAAAAGAACATTGCGTAAAATACCAAAATCGCAAGTATTTGCACCGATTCCGTGACCATTCCAATAATATTGTCAAAGTACACATGGTTGACGATTGCGAAGCCTCCGTAAATCAAAAGCGATACGCGGAAGATGTGGATTTCTTTTGTCACGGTGCCGTAGATAACGACAAGCGAAATACCCATTAAAACCCAATCTACCCAAAGATTCCATGTGAAGACAACGGGGACGGCGGTGGCAATCATTAACGCGACCATAATTACATAAGGCAACCAAGTCGGGATTTTTTTGCCTCGGCGGCGCAAGATTTCAATATACGCATATATGAAACTGCGGATTGCGGCGACCGCGAGGATTGCAAGCACGACCCAATTTTGCAAAAGCGCCAAAGACGCGCAAATAACGGAACAGGCTATACCATTGACAATTAACATCTTGGGCTTGTCTTTTATTTGCAAAGCCCATACACAAAGCGCAAGTGCAACAAATCCCACACATTGGCTTGCTACCCAAATACCGTCGTTCCAATACATTATTGCACCCCTATACTTTTACGCACGCGGTCCATGGTTTCGCGGGCAACTTTACGCGCGCGGGTTGAACCCGCGGACAGTATTTTATCTACTTCTGAAAAATTCGTCATATAATAGTTATATTTTTCACGCATCGGCGCGATGTACGCATTAATTGCTTCAAAGAGTTTTTGTTTGGCATCGCCCCAGCCAATTTTGTTGTCAAGGTCTGTATTTGTAAAATGTTTATAAAGTTGAAATATTAAATGTCCGCGGTCTTTTGGTGCATCGGGTGCGGTGCTGTCGGTCGCGATACGTTTGATGGATTTCAATAACTCGGCTTCGTCGCAAAACAAGGGAATTACGTTGTTGTAACTTTTACTCATCTTACGCCCGTCAAGCCCCATAATTGTACCAACGTCGCGCTTGATTACAAATTGTGGTTCGACCAAAGTTTTGCCATATACCGCGTTAAAGGCTTTGGCAATATCCGCGGCGATTTCCACATGTTGTTGTTGGTCTTGACCTACGGGGACAAATGCCGTATTCATAATAAGAATATCCGCCGCCATGAGTATTGGATAAGTATAAAGTCCCATGTTGACTGCGCGGTTTTCGTCTTTCGCCGCTTTGTAAGCGTGCGCACGGTCCATAAGACCTTTTGGCGTGACGCCCATCAAAATCGTGGCAAGTTCAAAAATTTCGGGCACATCGCTTTGTTTATAAAAGACGGTTTTTTGGGGGTCAAGCCCGCACGCAAGCCAAATACACGCAACCTGTTTCGTGGTTTCGCGCAGGGTCTTTGCACATGCCGTTTGATTAATCGCGTGATAATCGGCGATAAAGAAAAAACTTGTGTCATTGGCTTGTTCCAATGCGGGTTTGATTGCGCCCAAATAATTTCCAAGGTGCGGAACGCCCGTCGGTTTAATTCCCGTCAAGATTACTTTTTTCATTACTTCACCACCTTTATTACAAGTTCCTTGCCCGCGACTTCGTCGGGTCCGACAACCGCGCAATGTTTAATGCCGTAAGCCGCGGCGTATTCAAAGGCTTTTGCCAAGTTCTTCGCACCAAGGTACACCAAAACGCGCTTGCCTTCCGCGCGTAATTGGTCGGCTTTTTTTTGTGCAAAACTTTCAGTGCCAAGGGGAATTAACATTAAATCAACAAGGGAAGTTTGGTTTGCTTGCGCCCCCAAAACTGCGGCTATCGGCTCTAACCCAAAACTTATGCCCACCGCAGGATATTGCAAGCCGTTTCCAATAAAGTTCCCGATGATGTTGTCGTAACGCCCGCCACCGCCAAGCGCGGATGGAATACGTTCGGCTTTGTCGAAAATTTCATAGACCGTACCCGTGTAAACGTTAAGACCCCTTACAATATAAGGCGCAAACTCGCAATACTTTAACACCCCAAGTTCTTCAAGGCATTTTTCAAGTTCCACGATTTCGGGCACAGAGTTTTTGTTAATTCCAATCTTTTCAAGTTCACGCATAGCGTCGCCTTTGGACAACTTGTCAATTTTTGCAAGCAATGCGTCGTCCGCAGGCAAAAGTTTGCGGTTGCCATAGCGAACGATTGGTTCAATTCCAAGTTCCAAATAGGCGGTAACCGCCAACAGTATTAACTCCGCTTCAATGTGGGGTCCCGAAATTCCAACCACGTCGATGTCACATTGATAAAACTCCCGCGCGCGCCCGCTTTTCACGGGACCGTTGCGCCAAACTTTGCCAATTTCGTAACGCTTGAAAGGCATTTTCAAGTTTTGGTTCATCGCGATGAACTTGCAAAACGGCACGGTCAAGTCAAAACGCAAACCCAAATCGCGGTCGCCTTGGTCTTTGATCTTATAAATCTCGTGCACAATCTCGGCGTTAGGGTCGTACTTATAGGTCAACAAATCCAAATAATTGATTTGCGCGGTTTCCAACGGCAAATAGCCGTACGCTTCAAAATTGCGCCTTAATACGTCGGTGATTTTGTTGCGCATGGTTTGTACTTCGGGCGGGCAATCGTATCCGCCTTTGATATTTGTAGGCTTAAAGCGGGTGCGACCCGCGGCGGGTATTTTTTTGTCTATCATATTTCGAACCTCTCTTTAATTTCTTTTATATCCAATCGTTTGAACAGGATTTCAATTTCCGGCAAGGTGTCGGTTTCAAGCCACTTTTTGACTTTTTCACATGCCGTGGGGATAAACGGGGCAAGTAGGTTTGTGGCGGTTTTGATAATGCCCACGACATCGCCGATGATTTTTTTATCGTTTGTTACCCATGGTTTGTTGTCGGCAAAGTATTTATTGCCTGCGTTCACAACGTCCATTGCAATTTGTAGAGCACGGGACACGTTGCCCGCAAGCAAGTGCGCTTCGTATTCGTGTTCCTCGGTGTCGAATTCGACGATTTTGCCCGCCTTTGGTATTTTGTTTTCGAACTTCGTTTTGACAAAGGACAGCGTACGGTTGACCAAGTTCCCGAAGTTGTTGACCAATTCCCCGTTGATGATGTTTACAAAGTCTTCAAAGGTGAAGTTGGTGTCCTTTTTGTCGTTTGTGGTGCGAAGGAAATAATACCGTATCATGTCGACATCAAATGCGGTGTAAAGTTCTTCGGCAGTGATAAGGTTGCCTTTGGATTTGGAAATCTTCGCGCCGGCAAGGTTCACGTATTCGGACGCCACAATTATGTCGGGCAGATGGTATTTGGCTTTCGTGTTCGCCATGATAAGCCCCGGCAAAATGATACTGTGAAACGGGATGTTGTCTTTTGCATGAACATAATAGTGTAAAGCCCGCCCCGTTGCGGAATTTTTTTCAAGAGTGAAAGCCTGTTCGGAGGCACTTAAATACCCAAGCACGTTTTCCGCCCAGATGTAGATTTTTTTGTCGTCCCAACCGTCTTTGGGAACGGGAACGCCCCATTCAATACTTCGGGTTATCGCGCGGTCGTGCAAGCCTTCGTTCAAATATCTTTGCGTCATGCCGACGGCGTTCGCGGTCCATTTGTCTTTTCGTTCATCAAGGAACTTTTGGATTTGGGGTTGCAATGCCGACAGTTTCAAATAAAGTTGGGTTGTGTCTTTGACCGAGGGCGTGCCACCGCAAAGTTTGCATTTGGGGTTTATTAATTCCTCTGGCTCGATGATTTTGCCACAATGGTCGCAACTGTCGCCCTTTGCGTCTTTTTTGCAATGCGGGCAGGTGCCCTCGACGTAACGGTCGGGCAGGTACTTGTTGCACTTTTCGCAATAAAGTTGTGGGGCGGTTTTTTCAAATATATATTTGCCGGCGTAAAGTTGTGTATGAAATTCTTGGACGAATTTCATATGTCGCGCCGACATCGTCGCGTCATAGTTGTCAAAAGTAAAGCCCAATGCCTTGAAATCCGCGGTGTGATGTTGGTGGTATTTTCCGGCAACGGCGGTGGGTGTTGTGTTTTCTTTTATCGATTGAACCAAAATCGGCGTGCCAAAACAATCACTGCCCGTGATAAATGATACTTCGTTGCCAATACTTCGGTGATAGCGCGCCAAAACATCGGCGGGCAAACTTGACGCCACGTGCCCAATGTGCAAGCGACCGTTTGCGTACGGCCAAGACAGTCCTATAAGAACCTTTTGTTTCATGAAATTATCTTAACATATAACCTTGACTTTACCTACAAAAAAGAATAGAATTTTGTACATGGCTAGATACATCTTTATTACGGGTGGCGTTGTTTCGGGACTTGGCAAGGGTATTACTGCGGCGTCACTTGGGCGATTGCTTATCGACCGCGGTTTAACGGTTACCGTGCAAAAACTTGACCCCTATATCAACGTAGACCCCGGCACCATGAATCCGTACGAGCACGGCGAAGTCTTTGTCACCGACGACGGCACCGAAACGGATTTGGACATTGGACACTATGAAAGATTTTTGGGCGTGCACTTCACGCGCGATTGCAACTATACAACGGGCAAGATTTATTCCTCGGTCATTGCAAAAGAACGTAACGGCGAATATTTAGGCAAAACAATTCAAGTTGTACCACATATCACAAACGAAATTATTAACGCGATGAAGTCAGTCGCGGGCAACAACGACATTGTAATTGTTGAAATCGGCGGCACAGTTGGCGATTTGGAATCGGGTGTATATATAGAAGCAATCCGTCAATTCCGCCAACAACTTGGTTTTGGCAATTCTGTTTCAATACATGTGACGCTTGTACCGCATCTTGATTGCAGTGGCGAAATTAAAACCAAACCTACGCAAGCAAGCGTGCGCGAAATTGCGCAACTTGGCGTGACGCCGGACCTTGTTGTGTGTAGGACGGGCAAAGATGTCGAACTTGATTTGGAACATCGCAAAAAAATCGCAATGTTTTGTAACCTTGCGGGCGCAGAATATGTTATTCATAACCGCGATTGCAGGTCGATTTATGAAGTACCGCTTTTGATGAAAGAACAAAAACTTGACGACTTGGTGCTTGGCAAGTTGGGCATGAACGTCAAAAAAGGCGACATGAAAGAATGGCGCGCGATGGTTTCGAAAATGCTTGCGAAACACGAGACCAAAACCGTTGCAATTGTGGGCAAATACATTGAAGTCGCGGACGCGTACATCTCGGTGACCGAAGCCGTGAAGCATGCGGGCTTGAAGTGTGGGGTGTCGGTCAATGTAAAACTTGTGGATTGCGAAAAGGTGGATTTGAAAGGCGTGGACGGAATTATTGTGCCGGGGGGCTTTGGAAGTCGCGGGATTGAAGGCAAAATCGCCGCAGCGAAATTTGCGCGCGAAAACAAAATTCCGTACCTTGGTTTGTGTCTTGGTATGCAAATCGCCACGATTGAATTTGCACGAAATGTTGCGGGATTGAAAGGTGCAAACTCGTCGGAAATTGACGCAGTGACACCCTACCCTGTCATCGACATTATGGAAAGCCAAAAGAACATTGATAAAAAAGGCGGGACTATGCGGTTGGGTTTGTACGATTGCACGATTACGCCTAAAACAAACAGCGCGAAATTATATGGCAAAAAACTTATACGTGAGCGCCACAGGCACCGTTACGAATTCAACAATGCTTATCGTGAACAGTTGGAAAAAGCGGGGCTTGTCATCGCGGGGGTTAATGAAAATAACAACCTTGTCGAAATTATCGAAATACCAAATCACCCGTACTTTGTGGCGGCGCAGTTCCACCCCGAATTTTTGTCAAAGCCGTACCAACCGCATCCGCTTTTTGTGGGGCTTATGAAAGCAGTTAAGGAGAAGAAATGAATTTAAACGAATTAAGCAAACTTGAATACAACGACGTAAGTTTCGACAGCATATTGGATTTCGTCGGGCAAATCAAAAACGCGAAAGTTGACGACGACGAGGACGTTATAACGGTACCTTTGGAAAGTTTGCGTGCCGACGTCGTGCGTCCAAGTTTACCGCAAAAGGAAATACTTATGAACGCGCCAAAAAGTGACGGCGAGTATTTTGTCGTGCCGCAGGTGGTGGAATAAAATGTTAATCGAATATGTAAAATCAATCAAAGCAAAAGAATTCACGGCAACGGACGGCGTGAAGAAATTTATTGCGAAAATCCGTGCCGACAAACACAACGCGATTTTGGAAGTTTTTGAAAAGTCCGCATTGGAACAAGCCCGCATTATAGACGACAAGATTAAAAAGGGCGAGAAGGTCGGCAAGTTGGCGGGCGCACCGATTATTATCAAGGATAACATCTTGTACAAAGGTCACATCGCAAGCGCCGCAAGTAAAATGCTTGAAAAATTTGTCGCGCCTTATAACGCAACGATTGTAAATAAAATGCTTGCCGAGAACGCGATAATTTTGGGACGCGCAAATATGGACGAGTTCGCAATGGGCACAACCGGCGAGAACTCCGCCTTTGGCGCGACACAAAACGCAATTAATCCCGAGCACGTTGCCGGCGGGTCGTCAAGCGGCTCGGCTGTGGCGGTGGCACTTGAACTTTGTGTCGCCGCGATTGGTACAGATACGGGTGGCTCTGTGCGATGTCCCGCCGCTTATAACGGTTTGTATGCGATTAAGCCAACCTATGGAACGATAAGCCGTTACGGTCTTATCGCGTTTGCATCAAGCCTTGACCAAGCGGGTCCGATTTGTAAAACCGCACGCGACACCAAGTTAATGTTCGAAGTTTTGCACGGCAAGGACGAAAACGATGGGACGACATTTGATTACGTGCCCGCGACAAAAGACTTTGACATTAAAAAGTTGCGCATAGGGCGTGTGGACGGAATTCCCTACCCCGACAATTACAATAAAGTGTTTGATTTTTACAAACAAAAAGGCGCGACAATTGTAAACATTAAAATTAAAAACCTTGATTTGTCTTTGCCCGCGTATTACATAATTGCGCCCGCGGAAGTTTGCAGCAACCTTGGTCGATTTGACGGCGTAAAATACACAAGTTCGTTAAACGACCTTGTCAAAACGCGCACACAATTTTTCGGCAAAGAAGTCAAACGACGTATACAACTTGGCAACTATGTTTTGTCAAGCGGGTATTTTGACGCGTACTATGGCAAAGCGCGTAAAATCCAATCTTCGTTAAAGCGCGAATTTGCCCGTGCGTATGAAAAGTGCGATTGCATTATTATCCCCGTGACAACCGGTGAAGCGCCAAAACTTAACAGCGTGACATCAAACCCGATGGATATGTATCTTATCGACCTTTTCACGGTCACGGCAAACATTGTGGGCGTGCCCGCGATGACGGTGCCGTTTGATGTGGGCGCGCAAGGTCTTCCAATCGGTTTCCAAATTATGGGCAAGCCGTTTGACGAAAACACGTTGTTTGCATTGGCGGAGGTGTACAATGGAAAATAAGTATGACATTGTTATAGGCTTGGAAATTCATGCCGAGTTAAACACAAATTCAAAGGTCTTTTGTGGTTGCGCCAACGTTTTCGGTTCAAAACCAAACACAAACTGCTGTCCCGTTTGCGTTGGTATGCCCGGCGCCTTGCCGGTCGTCAACAAAGCCGCGGTGGAAAAGACAATTATGGCGGGAATTGCAATGGGTTGTGAAATCAACGACATTGCTATATTCGAACGCAAAAACTATTTTTACCCCGACTTGTCAAAAGCCTATCAAATCAGCCAACTTGTTAAACCGATTTGCGTCGGTGGCGGTGCCAAATTGAAAAGTGGCAAGTACGCAAGGCTTAATCGCATCCATTTGGAAGAAGACGCGGGAAAATTGTTGCACAACGCGGTTTCACGCACAAGCCACATCGATTACAACCGCGGGGGTGTCCCGCTTATCGAAATCGTTACCGAACCGGATTTTTGCTCGGCGTCCGAAGCCGTGGAATTTTTGGAAGAAGTACGTAGCCGACTTATTTTCGCGGGCGTTGCGGATTGCAAAATGGAACAAGGCGGGATGCGTTGCGATGTGAACTTGTCTTTGAAACCAAAAGGAAGCAAAACTTTGGGCAATCGCACCGAGATGAAAAACCTTAACAGTTTCAAAATGGTGACGCGCGCGATTGAACACGAATCGAAGCGCCAAGCCGAAATCTTGGACAAAGGTGACCGTATCGTCACCGAAACGCGAAAATGGGATGATGTGAAAGGCAAGACTTTTGCAATGCGTAACAAAGAAGAGTCGCAAGATTACCGCTATTTCCCCGACCCCGACATTTACGCGGTGAAAATAAGCAAGGACGATGTGGCGCGCATTAAAAAAAGCCTGCCCGTTTTGGCGCACGAACTTCGCGAAAAGTTTATAAAGGAATTTGGGCTTCCCGAATACGACGCGCACATTTTGACGCGCGACAAAGCGATTTCCGAGTATTTCACCCTGTGCGTAAAAGCCTATAACAAACCCAAAGCAATCGCCAACCTTATCATCAACGACTTTAAGGTCGACCCAAAAATCACACCAAACGAACTTGTTGCGATGCTTAAATCAATAGAAGAGAAAAAATCATCCGCCGGATTGCCCGAAAACGAAATCATCGAAGTATTGAAAAAAGTTAAAACCGAAAATCCAAAAGTTGCCGGCGATTACGTTGCGAATCCGGACAAAGTTGCCACCTTTATCATTGGGCAAGTTATGAAACAAACCCAAGGAAAGGCAAAGAGCGACGTTGTAAAAAAACTTATACCGACAGTGTTTCTGTGACTTTCTTTTCTTTCTCTTCTTTTTCTTGCAAGGCTTCGTTTTGGATGCGTCTTGCAAAATTAACAAATTCGCTTAACAAAACACCTCGGCGATTTTTCACGTCCTTATCTTTGTTCATAATCAAATCCGCAGACATCACTCGAAGTGCAGTCCCAATCTCCTTGACATAGGCTCCGCCCGTTGCGTCGCGGCGACCTTTGCAAAGTCTTTCGTAAAATTCACGGAAATATGGGTCTGGGATACCACGTGCAATTGGTTCGGAACTCATCCTTTCGCCCGTTGTCGTCAACAGGTTGTCCAAGCATCCCGCCAAGTTCTCCGGTTCCGGATTGTACGAAAATCCGTTGTTGACTCCGCGGTGTCTTGCCTCGACGTAACCTCGGGCGAACCCGATTTTATCCTTAATATCTTCATCCATCACATGCATTATAGCACAAAAAAACGCCCATTGCAAGGGCGTTCTTTCATTTTCTTTTTAGTCTTTATCAATGTACAATGCTACGTCTTGCTTGTGCGTTGCGGTGTTCATTGCGTTTTCAAGTTTGATTTTTTTCTTTGTTTTTGGAAACAATGTAACAAGTTTCGTGCTGAATTGTGCACAGAATTCAAAAAGAAATCGCACAACCAACAAGCCCGTTACAAATGTACCTATACCAAAGAAAATCCACAAAAATACATGCATGTTTTGTACCTCCTTGGTAATTTATATGTTTTGCGTTTCGGTTACATTCACACATTCGGGGAGACGGTTGATGATTTCGACGACGCGGCTTACGTCGGTTGTAAAACAAGGAAAGAAATTTAAAACGACTTTGCCCGCAGTATCGGTTAATTGAACCTGTGGGTTTGTTCCGCGCACGGTTACCGTATAGCCTTTTTGTTCGGCCAATTGTATCGCTTCGCCCGCCAATTTGACGTCCTTGCTTTCAATGCCACCTTGTGCATAGTAATGCTTTACTTTTTCTACGTTTGACAATCCTCTTAAACTTTCCATAATTTCATCCCCTTTTTGGTACTGTAACACGTCGCACGACAAAAGTCAATATAGATAAAACACCTAGTGCGATTAAAATCCTTGATACCACGTTTCTAAATGGTATATACAAAGACGCGTACGCCGTATCCCAAGGCGACGGTTGCAATAAAACTCCCGCCGCGGGAACTGTGCAACGCGCGACAATCAAAAGCACAACAATCAACGCATAACAAACCAAAGCAATTATGGCGTACAATTTTTTGCCCCTAAACGCGTACACCACAGTTATCGCCAAGCACGCCACAAACAACACAAGCGCCAAAACATGGAAAGATTGTATCATCGCGAAATAATTTCGGGGCGCGGAAAGGTTTGCGGATGTGGGCTCGAACACTGCGGACATGGCTTGAAGCCAATCAATCAAAGTTGGCAACAACAGGATTTGCAGCACGCAAAACAAGATTACGCCCGCGATTACAGATACGATTATTCTTTTATCCATGCTTTCCCCAATTTAAACGTGAACGCGAATTCATTAATCGAAAGCGTCAAGTCCTTTTTTATATCCACGTTTTGCAACGTCGCGTTGAAATTTATCCGCCTTGCCGTGATTTTTGTGGCCTCGTAATCGCCGTAATACAATACGCCGGAACTTGCGGGATTTGCGGTCGGAGTTTGCGTCTTGCCGTCGCGGTCGGTGTACGAAATTGTAAAGCCCGTATTTACCACCATATCGTGAGGCACGAAAATCGCGATGTTGCTTACCGTAAACACGGTTGCGTTATTTGCACGCCCCTTGACAATTGTAAGGTTGTTGACATTTACGGTTGCGGCAATTCCGCGCGAAGTATAATTGCCAAAAGATTTGCCCGTGTATGCAAAAGTATATGTTCCGCCCGTCGCGGTCAAGTTCGTCGCGTGGGTCTTCCAATTACCGCGCGCATTTACCGCGGTGCACGAAGCCAAAACGAACGCCGCCGCCAACGCAAGCGACAACAAAACAAGAAATCGCAATTTCTTCTTCATGCCCAATAAATATGCAATGCGTCAAAGCGTAATTTCGTCTATATTGTCAAAACATGGGTAAAAGGCGGCGACCTCTTTTCCTTGCTTGTCGGTGATTTCAACAAAAGGATTCATGCCCGAAACCTTGACGGTGTGTCCGTGTATCTTTTCCGCTTTCATAACAAGGAGTTTGGCTTTCATTTTTAAATCATAAGGTGCGCCAAATTCTGTCATTCTTTCGCCAAGGTTATCTTTTGTTTGTTGTTCCATTGCATGGATTGTACCACAATTGCGCACAATAGTCAATATCAAAAGGAGGGGTCGCCATGAGTTTGGGTTGGGGTTGGATTATTGCACTTTGTATCTTCTTGCCGCCTGTGGGCATCGTACTTGCAATAGTCAAATTGATAAAGGGGTAATCACCCCTTTTTTTATCGACCAAGCATTGGGTCGGGTTCGTTGATTCCGCACTTTTCACGGGCTTGGTCAATCCCGATGGAAATGCTTACCCAATCTTCCCAAAGGTCGGCGCGGTTTGTGTCATAGATAATGCTTGTTGGACCCGGGTGAACGCACGGAAAGCCGTTTTCGCGGGCTTGGTTAAGAGCCTTCATGCGGGTGAAAAATCCCAACTTCTTTTGTTGCATCGCGACTGCTTCTTCGCGGATTAACACTTCTTCGATGTATTTGATTGCCTTTTCGCGAAGTTGTTCTTTGGTGCGCCCAAGCATTAACAAAGTATCGAACATTACCGCCAAGTCTTCGTCCATTTCACCTTGTTTAATTGACAAGATAGTTTGTTGTAATTCTTCAATTTTTGACATTGTTATTCTCCATTTCGTTTCTTAATCTTAAATCGGCTTCGCAAAAAAGTAAAAACGACGAAAGCGAAAGTTTTGACGGCGCAACATTAATGTCAAGGTAAACAGGTTGGCTGTCTTTAATCGCGACCAAGAATTTGTGCATTTTAACTTTCTTTTTGGGTTGTGCCATCACCATAATGTACCACAAAATTCGACAAAAGTCAATGGGGCGCTGACAACAAAAAATCCGCGAAGGCGGACTTTTTTGCATATCTTTTTCAATCTTAATACCTGTTTAAACAACATTTAAAATCACAAATGTACAAGGTGTTCTTGTTTTCACCACGACGTACATTGTCGTGTCGACCTTTACAGTGTGGATTGCCTTATTCCATGCAATCTTACTCTTTAAAAGGAGGTGATCCAGCCGCAGGTTCTCCTACGGCTACCTTGTTACGCCTTAACTCCAGTCATCGGTTTTACCTTAGACAGCTGCCTCCTTGCGGTTAGCTCACTGGCT
>Ga0209755_10001141_pt1 | contig 43589 bp, 41 predicted proteins | sample TergutCo191P1_FD_187301 | JGI IMG/M metagenome (GOLD analysis project Ga0209755, IMG submission 187301) | Cornitermes sp. P1 segment gut microbial communities from Petit-Saut dam, French Guiana - Co191P1 (SPAdes) (version 2) | ecosystem: Host-associated > Arthropoda: Insects > Digestive system... | reverse complement strand
TCGGCCACGCCACATTAGGCGCAAAAGATGCTACCAAGTAAAGCCGATTGGACGTAACATAGTCAATGCGAGACAAAAAATTGCGGGTTGATTATGTGTTAAAAATCGCCTCGCCCGAAAAATTGTCTGTTTTCCGTTTGCGACAGTTTCTTTTGCAACAATTCGTTACAAGAAAAGCCGTCATAAACCCAACGCTCCGATTTTGTTCGCAATTTTCCTAATTTTTCGCAGGCGCGTAAATGACAACCACCTAAGTCGCAAGTGGCAACACAATCTGCCTGCCACACCCCAAGCCATGATCCATAAAGTATTCCATCCTTCTTGTCCGTATCGTGGGCTTGCGAACCACAAAAAAATGTTTTATTATTGAGCAATGGCTTTACGGGCTACGGTACTTAAACTTACGCGCTATGCTGCGAAAGGCGTTCCTGGCGAAACCGTGCAGAGCGCGCGGCTCATTGCGGGGCAGGGAATGGAAGGGGATTTCCATGCCACCGGAGGGGAACGGCAGTTGAGCTTTCTCTCTGGCGATGACCGGCAATTTATGGACACCGTTCCTGGGCTTTGTTTCGACAGGTATAAAGAGAATATTCTCTTAGATGTCGCCTTGTCTCCGATCCCTGGAACCAAACTGGCCGTGGGCGAAGCCGTCCTGGAAACAAGCGACGGCGGCAAGCGGTGTTTCGAGACGTGCCCCCTGTTTGGCCAAGGGCGAGACTGTGTCCTTGCGGGACGAAGCCTTTTCGCGAAGGTTGTCCAAGGCGGCGTTATTCATACGGGAGATTGCGTGGAAATGGAAAAGACGAGCGACAATGGTTTTACACATTTTGACAAAGACGGTAATGCCGTAATGGTGGACGTTTCCGCCAAGGAAACAAGCGCCCGCCGCGCCGTGGCGAAGGGTTCCATTTCAGTAAGCGCCCAGGCTATGGTGGCGGTGCGGGACGGAACCGCCAAAAAGGGGGATGTTCTGGGCGTGGCTCGCATTGCGGGGATCTGCGCCGTCAAACGCACCTCGGATTTAATTCCCCTCTGCCATCCGCTCGTTTTCGACACATGCAAAGTCGATTTTGCCGTTGACGATAAAAATATGCGAATAGAGGCAAGCTGCACTGTCGGGCTTTCAGGCAAGACGGGCGCGGAGATGGAAGCCCTAACCGGGGTTTCGGTGGCCTTGCTTACCATTTATGACATGTGCAAGGCCATTGACAAAAATATGGTTATCGGCAATATCAGGCTTTGCGAGAAATCGGGCGGCAGGAGCGGGTATTTTGTCAATAACTCTAACTGACCAGTTCGGCAGGACAATCGAGTACCTTCGCTTATCGGTCACCGATCGCTGTAACCTGCGTTGTCTGTACTGTATGCCATCCGAGGGTATAGGCAGAATCACGCACGACGAGGTGATGCGGTTCGAGGAACTGACGCGGATATGCCGTATCCTTGGCATCGGCACCGTCAGGGTAACCGGTGGGGAACCGCTGGTGCGTAAGGGCGTGGCAAATTTTATAGGGGAACTCAAGTCCGTCGCCAGGATCAGGCGGGTGGCCATGACGACTAACGGCGTGCTGCTGGGAGAGCACCTTGAAACCCTGGTCGCTTACGGCCTGGATGCGGTGAACATCAGTCTTGACACATTGGACGAGGAAAAATTTCGCCGCCTGACCAATGGGGGGGGGATGGGTAATATCCTTCCCGCAATCGACATGGCTTTGGCGTTTGGGCTGGATGTAAAGATAAATTGCGTACCAATGCGCGGGTTCAACGAGGAAGACATCGTGCGGATTGCGGCACTGGCAAGGGACAGAAACATGGCGGTGCGTTTTATCGAACTTATGCCCCTGGGCACCGCCGCAAAGATACAACCCCTCCCGATAAAAGAAGTTGTCGCCTTGATCGAGAAAAGCTTTGGCTCTTTGTCCGCCGTTTCTTTGGCGACTTCGCCGGTAAAGGCAGGGAGCGGGCCTGCGGTTTACTATACACTGCCTGGTTTTGCGGGACGCATCGGTCTTATCAGCGCGTTAAGCCAGGGTTTCTGCAAGAAGTGCAACCGCCTGCGGCTTACCGCGGCGGGTGTCCTGAAACCGTGCCTTTCCAGCGATCTCGGGATCGACCTTCGCCGTCTTATAAGGAGCAATGCTTCCGACGGGGAAATCGAAACGGCGGTTCGGGAACTTGTCGCGAAGAAACCGGCGGGGCACAGTTTTGGCGGGGTAATCTCGAATGCGGCCGCTTCCGCAAAACAGGATCACCGTAATAAAGAAATGTTTCGTATTGGGGGCTAGGATATGGGAACGGTACGGGCGGTATGCACAAGCGCCGAAAAAGGCACGGCAAAGCGGAACGTGGGTCGTGCGGAACTTGAGGCACAACATGGGATAAAAGGCGACGCCCACGCGGGAAACGGTCTGCGACAGGTCAGCCTGCTTTCGCTCCAGAAAATTGAGATGTTTCGGACAACGGGTGCCGAAGTCGAGTACGGCGATTTTGGGGAAAACATCGTGACCGATGGAATCGATTTTGCAGGCCTGCCCGTCGGAACCAAACTTCGCTGCGGCGAGGTGTTAATGGAGATGACACAAATAGGAAAAGAGTGTCATAACCGTTGCGCTATTTTTCACCGCATGGGTGATTGCATCATGCCCCGCGAGGGGGTTTTCGCGGTTGTGATTCAGGGCGGCATAATACAGACGGGGGATGAGATACATGTCGAATAAACCGTACCGTGTCGCAATCATTACGGTAAGCGACAAAGGTTCCAGGGGGGAAAGGGAGGACGCAAGCGGGAAACTTGTCGGCGAAATCATGGAAGCCAACGGATACACGGTTACAGGTTACACGATACTTCCCGACGAGCAGCCCCTCCTGGAAAAAGAGCTTAGGCAACTCTGCGACAAAGGGCTGGCGGATCTCGTCCTGACCACCGGGGGAACCGGGTTCTCGCCCAGGGATCTAACCCCGGAGGCAACTATGGCGGTAGCGGAACGCCTAGTACCGGGGATCCCGGAGGCAATGCGGATGCAGAGCATGGTTGTAACCAAGCGAGCCATGCTGAGCCGTGCCGTCGCCGCAATCCGCGGAAAGACCCTTATCGTCAACCTGCCCGGTAGCCCCAGGGCCGTGCGGGAGAACCTAGAGTTCATCGTTTCGGAACTTGGACACGGCCTGGACATACTTGCCAGCAATGCCAGGGAATGCGGGTCTGGATGATTTACCTGGATAATGCGGCCACTTCCTGGCCCAAACCCGAAAGCGTTTACAGGATCGCCGATCAGGTGTTACGGGAGGAATCGGGAAACCCGGGCAGATCGGGTCATGCCCTCTCCCTGGCCGCCCGTCGCCGCATAGAGGAAACCAGGCTGCTTCTTGCAAAACTCTTCAACATACCTAAACCTGAACGCATCGTCTTTACCCTTAACGCCACCGACGCCCTCAATCTTGCCATCAAAGGATTGGCGATGAAAGGACTTTTCGAAAAGGGGGGGGCTCATGTAATTACCAGCTCAATGGAGCATAACTCGGTAACAAGGCCCCTTGAGGCGCTGCAAAAACAGGGTCTGGAGTACACCAAAATTGCAACTTGTCCAGTAAACGGTGCCGATCCTGGCGATGTAAAAGCCGCCATCAAAAAGAACACAAAGCTTGTTGTATGGAATCATGTTTCGAATGTCTGTGGCACCATGAATCCCATCGCGGAAATCGGGGCTATCTGCCGTGAAAAAAATATCCCTTTTCTTGTCGATGCCGCACAGTCCGCGGGAACCATCCCCATAGACGTGCGATCAATGGGGATTAGCCTTTTGGCATTCCCTGGACACAAGGGTCTTTTCGGGCCACAGGGAACCGGGGGACTGTACATTGGGGAGGGTCTTGACCCGTTGCCCCTGCGGGAAGGCGGAACCGGCAGCCACGCCGAGGATTCGATCCAGCCGCAGGAACTACCCGACCGTTACGAAAGCGGCACGATGAATGTTGCCGGCATTGCCGCCCTTGGTGAAGGAATACGTTTTCTTTTGGGGCAGGGACTCGAAGATGTTCAAAAACACGAGGCAAAACTTGCAGGCCGCCTTATCGACGCTATACATGACCTTCCGGGATTGAAGCTTCACGGTCCTCCCAGTGGGCCATGCTGCACGGGAGTTGTCTCGGTAAGTTTCGACAATCTTGCGCCGACGGAGGCGGCACTTGTATTGGAAAACACTTTCGGTATAGCGGTTCGTCCAGGCTTGCACTGCGCCCCGGATGCACACCGAACACTGGGAACATTGGCTTCGGGCGGAACCGTCAGAATGGGCATCGGTTATCTGAACACGGAAAAAGACATAGATCGATGCGCAAAAGCCTTGACCGCCATTTCGAGGGAAAACCATGAGCCAGCTTAACCTTCTGTTATGGATTTTTGTCTATAGTTTTGGCCTTGTCCATATCACATTGTTCACGGTAATATATTTCAAGCACAAAAACAAAACGGAATTGCATTATTTGGTCGTTCTGGCGAATATGTTCATCATCACGATTATAGTAATGCTATTGGTCATATTTGGCACAACCAATTTTTATCGCGTGTTGCTGAATATCCTGCTGTCATTGTATATTACGGTGCCCCTGTATATCTATAATTTGTTCGGTGTCAGCAAAAAGCACTACAAGCTAATACCAATACTGGTTACAACAGAGGCGATTATTGAAAATATCCTGATGGCACATGGCCTTTATGGCGGTATATTTGCCTCCAGAACCATTTTTTACGTTTTGTTGTTGTTGCCGGTGTTTGTGAACAAAAAAACTAAACCCAAGAAAGGCTCGTTGGAATGGAACATCCGAAATATGACCGCAAAAACGGCTGTCATATTAGCCGCATCCATAATTATGCACATTCCCTTTTCGCTATTCATCTTTGAAGCAGCTTATGTGTCCTCGCTGTTCTGGGCGGCCTTCACCTTGGCCTATCAAATCCCGGGGCTACTATATTGTAAAAACCGTTTGCTTGGAAAACGTACGTTATTTGGCAAAACCGGAATATCATCATTGACAAAGAGAGAGAACGAAGTTGCTTTGGCTATCTGCAAGGGATATAAATACGAGGAGGTTGCCCAGAAGCTGTTTATTTCCCTTTCGGCTGTAAAAAAGCACTCGTATCATATCTACAGAAAGCTGGGCATAAACAATAACCGGGAGTTAATGCGCCTGTTCATGGAATCCCATAAAGAAGATGATAGCACAATTTAAGCCTCTTTTATGAAGGAGCATACTATTTTTCATGGAAAGTATACTTTTTCCTACTTGTTCCCCCGGGAATTTTGGCCTATTTTAAAAGCATCATATTTATTTCCGGGGGATAACATGAGTGTTGTAAAAAAATTGGTGATTTTAGCGGCAATTGCCTTTGTAGGCACTAACCTAAATGCTCAGGAAAGCGGTTTTACTTTCAGGCCGTTTTTTGGCGGGGGAGGCTGGACGGCCGTTTTCGACGGGGCTGGCGGATATAGTTTGGGCGGAACTGGCGAATTCGCGTTTTTGTTCTATGATCGAGGAATGCAAATCGGCGGACACATTGTCGGGAGGGGCAATTCCATTACAACCTCCCATGGAAACAGTTATGGAACGGGGGCGGTTTCAGGAAAAATAAGTTTTGGCGGGCTTTTCCCTATAAGTTTCTTGCGAGGATATTCCTTTATTGAAGGCGGTATAGGTTTTGGCGGCGGCAATGAAACAGGGGGCGTGAATTTTATTTTTGGCGGCGGCGGTGGTGTCGATCTGTTTTTTCATAGACATGGTTCGATATATTTGGAAGTCGGTTACTTCCAGCATTCTTTGAACAACGAGATTGTCGGGGGTGCAGCTATAACTATAGGTATACGAGGTTATTTTAGATGAATAACCAGTGGCATAGGCAATCACCTAGTACCGATGGCGTTTTTCATTTCCCTCACATACCGGTAAATCTCAGGCCCCGCGTTTTCCCCGTGTTCTGCGATGATCCTGACAATGGCACTCCCCACGATAACGCCGTCCGCGGTTTCCGCCACTTTCGCGGCCTGTGCCGGCGTGTGAATGCCGAAGCCGACGGCCAGCGGCACTTTGGTGGCCGACCTAAGCGCCGAAACGATTGTGCCAAGGTCGGTGGTGATTTCCCCCCGCACCCCAGTTACGCCCATGGACGAAACGATGTAAATAAAACCGGAAGCATTCTGGGCGATTTTCCTTATCCGTGCATCGGAATCTTCCGCCGAATTTCCCTTGGTGGTCGGCGCAACAAGGGAAATGAGATCGACACCGTGGTGGCTGGCCGCCTCCCGTACCGGGGCCTGTTCCTCGAAGGGAAGGTCGGGGATGATTATTCCGTCCAGGCCGACATCCGCCGCCCGTCGGAAAAAAGCGTCGTAGCCGTAACGGAACACCGGGTTAAGGTAGGTCAGGAATACCAAAGGTATGTCCGTTTCCTTTCGCAGATCCCCGACAAGCGAAAATAATCTTTCCACGGTGGCACCGGCACGAAGCGCGCGGATGTTCGCTTCCTGGATAACAGGGCCTTCGGCGATGGGATCCGAAAATGGAATGCCAATCTCCACAATATCGGCTCCAGCCTTAACCATTTCCAGCACGAATTCTTTTGTTTTTTCGATAGACGGGTCGCCGCCCGTGACAAAACCTATAAAGGCTTTTCCATTCCGAAATGCCTGCGAAATATTACTCATGAATCTTAACTCCCCGATAATGCGCTATAGCGGCAACGTCCTTATCCCCCCTGCCCGAAAGGCAGACAATGATATTTTCATTTTTATCAAAACTACCAGCAATTTTTTGAACATGGGCAATGGCATGTGCGCTTTCGATGGCGCAGATGATCCCCTCGGTTCTTGCAAGGTACTCAAAGGCGCAAACCGCCTCCTCGTCGGTAATCGAAACGTACTGCGCCCGCTTGCTGTCGTTAAGCCAGGCGTGCTCTGGCCCTATGCCAGGGTAATCCAGCCCTGCCGAAATGGAATGCACTGGTGCAATCTGGCCTTCCTCGTTCTGGCAGAAATAGGACTTCATGCCGTGGAAAATACCCACCGAACCTTTCGCTATGGTCGCGGCGTGCTTGTCGGTGTCCACCCCCAGCCCGGCCGCCTCGCATCCGATAAGCCGCACATCGGCGTCGGAAACAAAGTTGTGAAAGATACCGGCGGCATTACTGCCGCCTCCCACGCAGGCCACTACCGCCGCCGGGAGCCTGCCCTCCTTCGCGAGTATCTGTTCCCTGGCTTCCCTGCCAATAACGCTCTGGAAATCCCGTACCATCGTTGGAAATGGATGCGGCCCCATCACCGAACCCAGGACGTAATGCGTGTCGTGCACACGGCTAACCCATTCACGCATGGTTTCGTTTACCGCATCTTTCAGTGTTTTGGTTCCCGACCTGACCGGATGAACCTTCGCGCCCAGCAACTCCATGCGATACACGTTGAGGGCCTGACGCTGGGTGTCTTCCTCGCCCATAAATATCTCGCACTCCATCCCCAACAGTGCCGCCGCAGTTGCGGCCGCCACGCCATGCTGGCCTGCGCCCGTCTCCGCTATGATCCGCGTCTTGCCCATTTTCCGCGCCAGAAGCGTCTGCCCCAAAACGTTGTTGATCTTGTGGGAACCGGTGTGGTTCAGGTCCTCCCGTTTAAGGTATACCTTGGCCCCACCCAGATCCCTGGTCACTTTATCGGCATAATACAGAAGTGACGGTCGCCCGGCATAGTTTTGCAGAAGCGAATCCAGTTCCGCAACAAAGGCGCTGTCGCCCATGTAATGGTTGTAGGCTTTTTCCAGATTGATGATTTCGCTCATCAGGGTTTCCGGAATGTACTGCCCCCCGTAATCGCCGAACCTGCCGTTGTTTGCGGAACCCCCGCAGGCAGAGCCCAGGCTTGTAAAACTGTTCATAAAGCATTTCCTTTTTTCGCCATTGTCGCCAATCGCAATATTTTTCCAGGGTCTTTCACGCCGTCCGTTTCCGCCCCACTGGAAACATCGATTGCAAAGGGATTGAAACCAATGGCTCGTTCGATGTTGTCAACGTTGATGCCCCCTGCAAGAAACCAGGGCTTGGAAAAGTGCCGCGACCCGAGCAAATCCCAGTCAAAGGTTTTGCCGCTTCCCGAACCGGAGTCCACAAGGTAATACTCTGCCCGTGAAACTTGCCCAGTTCCTTTGGACAATTCATCGCCCAGAATCGTTTTTATCACCGGAATCGGCTCAAGATTGCTGCCATCCAAGCTTGCCTCTTTGAGCCTCGCAATGTATCCATCGTCCTCCGTGCCGTGAAGCTGAGCCATGCCGATCACCCCGTCGCGATAAAGTGCAACGATGTCATCGCAAAGGGCATTGACAAAAACCCCCACGGGGACAATGCCTTCGTCAAGCCGCCGGCGCAGACGCATTGCCAGCGCATGGGAAACCTGTCGCCTACTGTCGGCAAACACAAAGCCGGCGTAATCGACACCCGCCCGGTTGACGTACCCGACATCCTCCTCGCGGAAGAGGCCGCAAATTTTAATCCTCACCGCGCCGCCACTTGCAGTTCTTCCAGAAAGCGCTTTTTATCTGGGGCCCGCATCAGGCTTTCGCCTATCAACACGGCATCAAAGGCCGCGCCACGTAGTGAGCGAATATCCTCCGGCGATTTGACACCGCTTTCGGCCACGGTAAGAATACCGGGGGGGATGCATTCCCGAAGGCTTGCGCTTAAACCGAAATCGACGCTGAAGGTTTTAAGATCCCGGTTGTTAATACCGATGACACGCGCCCCCGCCTGCAACGCCCGTTCCACTTCCGGTTCGTCGTGGGCTTCAACCAACGCGGACATTTCCAAGTCCGACGCGATTTTGATGTATTCACTTATGGTTTCGGTGTCCAGCAAGGCGCATATCAAAAGAACGGCCTTGGCACCCAGCAGTTTCGCCTCGTAAATCTGGTAGGCATCGATGACAAAATCCTTTCTTAGGGTCGGGATTGCCACCGCTTCCGCAATTTCCTTTAGGTGCCGATCCTCTCCCAGAAAATATTCCGGTTCGGTAAGCACAGAGATTGCGGAAGCGCCGCCAGCCTCGTATTCCCTCACGATTTCCAGATAGGGAAAATCGTCGGCAATGATACCCTTCGATGGGGAGGCTTTTTTCACCTCGCAGATAAAGGAAAGGCCCGGCCCGGCAAGCGCCCGTTCGAAGGGAAACGCGCCAGCAGTGTCGCCGCCTGCCCCGATCGCCCGTTCGCGCAACTCGCCGGCGGACACGACCTTCTTCGCCCGTTCCACACGCAGCCTGGTCTTGCCGGCGATTTCGTCAAGGATTGTGTTCATGATGCCCCCCACCCTCCCGTGACAGGCTGATAAACCGTTCAAGCTGGGCCATCGCCTTGCCGCTGTCGATTGCCTCCGCGGCAAGGGCCACCCCGTCCTGCATGGAAAGTTCAGGCCTGGCAACGTGAATCGCCGCCGCCGAATTGAGCAGCACAGAATCCCGTCTTGGGCCTTTCGCCCCGGTGAGAATCTCCCTGGTTATCCTGGCGTTGTCATCCGGCGTTCCCCCGGCAAGATCCTCTTTCCTGCTACGGGAAAACCCGAATTGCTCCGGTTCGATGACGTAACTTTTGATATAACCGTCGCGAAGTTCGCAGACGCTGGTGGGCGAGCTGAGCGAAATCTCGTCGAGCCCGTCCTGTCCGTACACCACCATGCCGCTTTTCACCCCGAGGTTGCAAAGAATCTTTGCCATCGGCTCGATATGCTCCGCGTCGTACACGCCCAGAAGTTCCATGTTCGCCCCGGCGGGGTTCACCAAGGGGCCGAGCATGTTGAAAAAAGTTCTGATACCAAGTTCCCGCCTTACCGGGGCGACGTACTTCATCGAAATGTGATAGTTCTGCGCGAACAGAAAACACAGGTTAATGGTTTTAAGAAGATGCAGGCTGCGCTCCGGCGGAATGTCGATGGCGACGCCCAGGCTTTCGAGAACGTCGGCGGAACCGCTCCTGCTGGACGCCGCCCGGTTGCCGTGCTTCGCCACTGGAATGCCCAGCGAGGAAACGACCAGCGCCGAAGTGGTGGAGATATTGAAGGAATGCGAAAGGTCGCCGCCCGTGCCCACTATTTCCAGCACGTCCATGTCGTGCAAAACCCTGACGCAGTGCTTCCGCATCCCGGCCGCCAAGGCAGTGATTTCCTCGATGGTCTCGCCTTTTGCCGACATGGCCGTAAGAAAGGCCGCCATCTGGATCTCGCTCGCCCTGCCTTCCATTATCTCGTCCATTACGGCCTCGGCGGTCTGGTAGGACAGGTTTTCGCGCCTTGCCGCCTGTTGGATCGCTTCTTTTATCATTTGCCACCCCGTGGATTTGTTACTGTGCATAGAAACGCATGTTTCTTTGTACAGTAACATAGTGGCTTTGTCAAGCCGCCACCCCAAGGGGCTCGACGAATCACCATTGGTGTCGACGCATAGGAAATAAGCAAATATTTCACTTGACAGCTTGAGCCGCAGGCGATACCCTTTAAAATAGCTGGCAGATTATCACCCAAGGCGTAGGGTTGGGCGTAGTCTGTAAAACACAGAGTGAATTTTCATAAAATGGCCGGTTTTAGTTTTTCGACACCGTTGCTTTTTCCCTCACCCAGGCAGATTTTTTGCATCATTCCGGAGGATCGAAAATGGGTGAAAGGAGAAAATCTTCCCTTGCGGCCAAGATCGCCGTAATCTGCCTTGGCGTAACGTTTCTGACCGCGGGCCTGCTTTCCGCGGTGTTTATCATCAACGCGAGAAGAATCATACAACAACAGGCAACAATTAGCACGGTGGACAACGTCCACGCCCTGCGGGATCAGCTTGTCGCGCGCTTTGCCGAATGGGAGGCGCTCGTCAGGTTTACGGCGGTCGCCGCCTCGTCGGTTATAACCCAGGATCCTTTCGACCACGCGGATCTGCAGGTTTTGTTCAGGCGGGTTTCGGATCTCGAACCGGACGTGAAACTTGTGTACGCCTCCAGCAACGTGCGCTGGACCGAGCCGGACGGTTTCGTCGTTCGCGAGGACGGGCTTCTTCCCCCGTTCGCCTGGGACAACAGGGAGCGCCCCTGGTTCCTCGCGGCAAAGGCGAATCCGGGGATCGGGAACATCGGGCACTCCGATCCCTATTTCGACGCCATAACCGGGGAGCTTACGATATCCGTCTCGACCAACATATACGACCAGGCTGGCCGGGATCTGGGCGTTATCGCCGCCGACGTGGGTCTCGCGTTTCTGAACGCGCTTCTTGACGAAAAGGCCGTCATGCCGGAACACAGCATCGTCCTAATCGACAGGCGGGGGCGCTTTATCACGCACGCTGATATAGACGCGGTTTTGACCGCCGATTTTTTCGGCGATTCCGGGCTTACGCGTTACCGTAACGACGTTCTTGGCCGGCCATCTTTTATGTCCTACGGCCGGGACGTTTTTATCTATTCCGAGGTTATCCCGGGCCTTGACTGGATTCTGGTCTCGGTCATCCCCGTGGCGGCGATTTTCGCGGAAATGAACCGGTTCGTGCTGCACATGATTCTTGTCGGCGTAGCGCTTTTGGCGGTGGCGGCGATTGTGTCAACGCTGTTCACGCACAGGGAACTTATCGTTCCTATCCGCAACATAAACCGCGCCGCGACTTCCCTTGTCGGCATGGACTTTGGCGTGGACATCAAAAAAACGGAAAACGACGAGATCGGCGAGATTCAGGACTCGATGATAAAGATCCGCGACAACCTTAAAAAGGGCATCGAGGACATACGCACCACCCACGACAAGGACATGCGCGCCATGCGGGAACAGCAGGCCGCGTTCAGGGAAAGAACCCAGGCGATTCTGGACGCATCGCCCCTGGTGTGCGCCATCTACAACGGGGACGGCGACATCGTGGACGTGAACAGGGAGGTCGTGAACATGCTGGGAATTCCCGACCAGAAAACGTTCGTCAGCAACTACAACAGGTTTTTGCCGAAGTCCCAGCCGGACGGCTCCGACTCGGTCGCGAAAAGCATGGAAATGCTGAAAAACGCCATGCGCGACGGCAACGCGCGTTACGAGTGGACGTACATGCACAACGACGGATCGATGGTTCCCACCGAGGAAATCGTCAACCGCATCAACATTGACGGCAAGCCCCACGCCATCGTCTACAGCCGCGACCTGCGCGACTACTACAGGGAAAGGGAGAAGGACAGGATTGTGCAGGGTAAGCTGCAGGCCATGATGGGGCAGTTTAACGAGTATGTCGAGGAACAGTCCGCCTCGGTCGCGACCTCGTCATCGGCCACCGAGGAGATGATCGCCAACGTCCGGTCCGTCACGGACACCCTGTCCAAAAACACGCAGAACGTGAGGGAGCTGGAGGAGGCCTCCGTGGCCGGGCACAGGAGCCTTAGCGAGGTTGTCGCCGACATCCAGGGGGTCGTGCGCGAGTCCGAGTCCCTTCTGGAAATCAACGCGGTGATGCAGAACATCGCCAGCCAGACGAACCTGCTTTCGATGAACGCCGCGATCGAGGCCGCCCACGCCGGGGAATCCGGGCGCGGCTTCGCGGTGGTCGCGGACGAGATACGCAAGCTGGCGGAATCGGCCAGCAGGCAGTCCAAGACGATCGGCGGGGTGCTGAAGAGCATCAAGGGATCCATCGACAAGATAACCAAGTCAACGGACGTCGTGCTGGGCAAATTCGACGCGATAGAGGACGGGGTGAAAACCGTGGCGGTACAGGAAGACAGCGTACTGAACGCCATGGAGGAACAGGGGCACGGGGGCAAGCAGGTACTGCGGGCGGTGGGCAGCGTGAACGACGTTACCCACAAGGTAAAGGAAGCCGCGCGGCGGATGGTCGAAACCAGCAGGGAGAACATGCACAAAGCCGACGACTCCGACACCCGGGCCTTTACCGACGCCCTTACGGGTGTTCGCAACAGGGAATACTTTATGGAAACCGCGGAACAGGAACTGCGCTATTGCGTTGAGCAGAACCGCGACTTTTACCTTGCCATGTTCAGCATCGACAACCTAAGGCAGATCGCCGACACCCACGGCAACGACATGCGGGACGAGGTATTGAAGGTCATGACAATGCGCGTCCGCAACGGCCTGAAGCAGGGAACCCTGCTGGCAAGGTACGGTGACGAGGAATTCGTGATCTCGCTACCCAACGTCAGGCACGGAACCGCCGTAAAACTTGTCGAGCAGGCGCAGAAGAAGATCAAGGACGCGCCTTTCGCGACAAGGGGCCTGCAACTTGACGTGAGCATTTCCTTTGGTCTCGCTTCCAAGACGCAATCGCTCGCGGGGATTATCGCCAACGCGCAGAAGGCTCTTTCCAGCGCGAAGGCGGCGGGGAGGAATGAGATGGCTTCCTTTGGGTAGCAATGCGGGGCTGACGCCGTTGCGCGATCATCCAAATGAAGATGAAAAGACGAGCCTGTCTTAATTCCCCCCTTGACAAACCCCCCGCGTTTCTGTATACAGAAACGGAGGTATCCTTATGACAATCAGACCGTCGCTGGAAGAGGCGAGGGGCATCGCCGAATCCGGGCAGTACCGCATGGTACCGATCAGCGCGGAAATGTACTCGGACATGGTTACGCCTATCGACGTGCTTAGAAAACTGAAAAACGTCAGCCGGCACTGTTTTATCCTTGAAAGCGCGGAAGACACGAAAAACTGGGGCAGATATACCTTCCTGGGCTTCGACCCATCGATGGAGATTACCTGTCTCGACGGCGTGATGGGTGTCAAGTCGAACGCCGGGCAGGGCGGGGCGAGTTCCTTCGAGACGGACAATCCAAACATACACATACAGGAAATTCTGGACTGGCACAAAAGCGCGAAGCTGGACTTCCTGCCGCCATTTACCGGGGGGCTGGTCGGGTATTTCGCCTACGACTACGCCAAGTACGCCGAGCCGTCGCTGAAGCTGGACGCCCGCGACGAGGAGCGTTTCAACGATTTCGACCTGATGCTTTTCGACAAGGTGATCGCGTTCGACAACCACAGGCAGAAGATAGTCCTGATTGTTAATATCAATGTCTGTGTCGAAGATCTGGGGGCCGAATACGAGAAGGGAAAAGCCCGGCTAAGGGAAATGAGAAGCCTGATAGAAACTGGGCTACACGCGAAAACGGAACCCGCCTGGGTAAAGTCCGACTTTAGGGCCCTGTTCACGAAAGAGGAATACTGCGGGATGGTGGACAGGGCCAAGGAACATATCAGGGAAGGGGATATCTTTCAGGTCGTGCTGTCCAACCGTTTCGACGCGGATTTCGAGGGCAGCGTTTTCGACGCGTACCGGGTGCTTAGGACGATAAACCCGTCGCCGTACATGTTTTACTTTGGCGGAAGCAATCTGGAGATCGCCGGCGCGTCCCCCGAGACCCTCGTAAAACTGCGCGACGGCAGGCTGTTTACGTATCCGCTTGCGGGAACCCGCCCAAGGGGCGCGACCGACGAGGAGGATCTCGCGCTGGAACGGGAGCTTCTGGCCGACGAGAAGGAGCTTGCCGAACACAACATGCTGGTGGATCTTGGGCGCAACGACTTGGGGAAAATAAGCGAATTCGGCACGGTCGAGGTGGAAAAGTACATGTCGATCCTGCGCTTCTCCCATGTCATGCACATCGGCTCGACGGTCAGCTCGCAAATCCGGGAGGGGATGACCGGGCTGGACGCGATTAACGCCATACTGCCCGCCGGCACCCTGTCCGGCGCGCCGAAGATTCGCGCGATGCAGATTATCAACGAGCAGGAGAAAAACAAGCGCGGCATTTACGGCGGCGCGATCGGCTATCTTGATTTCGCCGGCAACATGGATACGTGCATCGCCATCCGGATTGTGTACAAGAGAAACAACAAGGTGTTTATCCGTTCGGGCGCGGGAATCGTCGCGGACAGCAACCCGGAAACCGAGTATCAGGAATGTTTGAACAAATCCACGGCGGTGATGGACGCGCTGAAGCGGTCGGTGGGGGGGATCGAGTAATGGTGTTGCTAATCGACAACTATGACAGTTTCTCCTACAACTTGTACCAGTTAATCGGGACGGTGAACCCGGACATAAAGGTCGTGCGCAACGACGAGATCGGCTTGGACGATATAGAAAAACTCGCGCCGGATCGCATCGTGATTTCCCCGGGTCCAGGCAAGCCATCCGACGCCGGGATATGCGTCGATCTGGTAAAACGGTTCTGCGCGGACATACCGATTTTGGGAATCTGCCTTGGGCATCAGGCGATTTACGAGGCCTTCGGCGGAACGGTGTCCTATGCCTCCCGCCTGATGCATGGCAAATGGTCGGCGGTAACTGTAGACGGGGAGAACGCGCTGTTCAGGGGACTTCCGCCCATAATACAGGCGGCGCGTTACCATTCCCTTGCCGGCGTAAAATCGACCCTGCCCGAGGTGCTGAAAATCACGGCGCTGACCGCGGAGGGCGAAATCATGGCGGTGAGCCACAGGGAATACCCGGTGTACGGCGTGCAGTTCCACCCCGAATCGATACTTACGCCTCGCGGGAAAGGTATTATCGAAAACTTTTGCGGATAGACCGGCAATTCCGGAACACAAAAGGGCAATCGTGGAACAGCGAACCGGGAAACCAGCGTGTATATTATAACCAAGGATGGTAAGCGACTTGGACTACGTTGGTATCTTGCAGGAGATGTTACGGTACATCGACGCGAACATCAGGGAAAAATTAAGCGTGGAAAAACTGGCGGCCCGGGCGGGTTTTTCCCCTTATCATTTTTGCAGGGTTTTTCAGTGGGAAGTCGGCTATTCGCTCATGGAATACGTAAGGAACAGGCGACTCTTCTATGCCGCGTCCGAACTTGCTTCCGGGCGGCGAATTGTCGACATAGCCGTTGACTACGGATTCGAAACCCATTCGGGGTTTTCCAAGGCGTTCCGTCGTTACTTCGGCTGCCCCCCGGAAATATACCGCCGACACGCCTCGTTCGACGTTCCCAAGCTGCCCGTCCTAAACACGACGAAACAATACGTAACCGGAGGTATTGTCATGGAACCAAAAATGGTAAGGAAGCCGGCCATCAGGCTGGCGGGTTTTGTCTTTACGACAAAGAAGGATCAGGGGGAAAACCTTAGCGAGATCCCCAAATTCTGGCAGGCGTATATGTCCGACGGAAGAATGGAAAAACTGCACGGCGAATCTTTCATGGAAAGCCACGTGGAGTACGGGGCCTGTTTCCCCGAAAATCCCGAAACCGGCGAATTTGAATACGTCATAGGCGTGGAGGTGAAGGAAGGCCGCGCCGTTCCCGACGGCTATCATACCTGTACCGTGCCAGGGGCCTTGTATGCGGTGTTCACGACACCCCCCGCAAGCGAATCAAGTTTTTCGTCCACGATCCAGGGAACCTGGAAGTACATCTATTCCGAATGGTTTCCAAATTCGGGCTACGAATTCGACGGCAACGGTGTCGATTTCGAGCTTTACGACGAACGCCTCATGAGCCAGCCAAGCGGGGAGGTCTGCGAGATTTACATTCCCGTCGTGAAAAGGCAGTCTGAGTAATTATTAATTGTTGGGAAGGGGGAGGCGCTCCCTTCCCTTCGGCATCGCGCGGTAGCTGAAAACCCTTACTTAAAAAGCCCCATGGTACCGGTTCTCCACTCTTCCCTGGCTTCCATGACAAGGTGCTCGACCTCAAGCCAGTTGTCGGCACGGGGGCCGGGCAGGTCCCGGTTGGTGGAGTTACTGAAAACGATGGTGTTGCAACCCAGTTCCCGAAGGTTAATAATGTTGACAGGGGCGTCGTCGATGTAAACATGGGCGCCCACCGCCCCCTTGTCCTTCATGAAGCAGATGTCCCAGTAGGGAATGTCGTAGTTGTCCAGCCAGTCAACGGTTTGGGTTATGGTCGTGCGGTGGGAGTACTTAAGAAACAGCCGGTGGGTAATGATTCGGATGCGGATGTCCCTTTTGGAAAGCTTTCGCAGGATCATGGGGGCGTTTTCTATGGGATCCATGTCGCCGAAGATGTTTCGCTGGGTTACGGCAAAACGATGGAGGCGCTCGTAGCCGCCAAATTCGTTGATGCCCCATTCGTCAAGGCCAAAGCTTACTTCCGTGGTAAGGCTTTCCAAAGGCTTGTTCAGCCACTCGCCGGCGATTTTCCGCACCGAGCCGTAGAAGTCGCCTACCACGCCGTCCAAGTCAACGCCGAAAATAAAAGGGCCGTCTTTCATCATTTTTTTTCCACGCTTTTCGAAATAAGGATAACCATGCTGCGGGCCTTCACCTTATACCTGTACGGAAGGCTAAGCTGTTTTTCCTTCCCCTCCGGAAGTATGTCCCCCGGGGAGCTATGGCTCGTGTCAACGGCCATGAACCAGCGCTTAAAGTCATTCGCGGGCGGTATGGAAAAAACGACAAGATCGGGGCTGGCGTTGAACATAATGAAAAAATCGCTGACATCCCTGTCCCGCAGGATATCCGCCTGCCTGCCGTTTATGTGCAGGGCGAAGGTATAGCCAATCTGATCCCAGTCGGGGCTAACGCCTTTTTCGTTGTACCATGTAATGTCCGGAGCCGCGTTGTAATTGCCCTCGCGCCCGGTGTAAAACTCGGGGCGCATGAAGCCGGGGTGTCGCAGGCGGAACGCTATCATTTCCTTGACGAAACGGAACAGGTTTTTGTTTTTTTCCAGCAAGGACCAATCGAACCAGGAAACATCGTTGTCCTGGCAGTAGGCGTTGTTGTTGCCGCCCTGCGTGCGCGCGAATTCGTCACCGCCAAGGATCATCGGCGTCCCCAGGGAAACCAGCAATGTTGCAAAGAAATTTTTCAACTGGCGTTCCCTAATCCCTTCCAGGATCGGATCGGCCGACGCGCCTTCGTAGCCGTAATTGTAGCTGTAGTCGTGGTTCCCGCCGTCGCGGTTTTCCTCGCCGTTGTCATTGTTGTGCTTTCCGTTGTAGGAAACCAAATCCTTTAGCGTAAAGCCGTCATGGCTGGTAACAAAGTTAATCGAGTGGAAAGGCTTGCGGCCGTCGCGCAGGTACAGATCGGAACTGCCCGAAAGCCTGGTGGCAAGATGCCTGGTTTCCTTGGGATCCCCACGCCAGTACTTGCGAACGTCGTCCCGGTAGCGATCGTTCCATTCCGCCCAGCGCCCCCCTGGGAACCCGCCAACCTGGTACGCCCCCCCGGCGTCCCAGGCCTCCGCGATAATCTTTGTGGAACGCAAAACCGGATCCTCGGCGATGCTTTCCAGCATGGGGGGGGACTCCATCAGGTTGCCGTTTTGGTCGCGTCCCAGAATAGACCCAAGGTCGAAGCGGAAACCGTCAACGTGCATCTCCACGACCCAGTAATGCAGGCAGCGCATGATAAAGGAGCGGACGACCGGGTGGTTGCAGTTTACCGTGTTGCCGCAGCCGGAGTAATTTTTATAATACCGTTTGTTGTCGCTAAGCATGTAGTAAACTGGATTGTCGAGTCCCCGGAAAGAGAAGGTCGGGCCGTTTTCATTTCCCTCGCCGGTATGGTTGAACACGACATCGAGTATCACCTCTATACCCGCCTTGTGCAGTTCCCTAACCATGGTCTTGAATTCCCTGACCGCCCCGCCCGGACTGCGGTCAACGGCATAGGTTTCCTTGGGGGCAAAAAAGGCCACCGTCGAATAGCCCCAGTAATTCGTCAACGGTTTGTTGGTCCTAGGATTAAGGCGAGGCAGCTCGTTTTCGTTGAATTCCTGGATGGGCAGAAACTCAAGACTGGTAATTCCCAGCTCCTTGAAATACGGAATCTTCTCGATAACGCCAAGGTAGGTTCCGGGGTGCTTCACCCCGGAGCTGGCGTGGGCGGTCAGGCCCCTGACGTGCGTTTCGTACAGCACGCTAAAGCGCAAGGGGTAGTTCAGGGGCGCGTCCCCCTGCCAGTCAAAGTCGCCGTCGTCGATTACGATGCACCGGGGAAGGTGGAGCAGGTTTTCCTCGCTGGAAAAAGAAAGATCCCCCGTCGCCGACGCCTCCGACCAAAGGTCGTCCGGTTGAGGCCCGGTCGCCCGCGAATCGGCCTCAAAACCCGTGCACTTGCCGAAGTCCCAGTTGTCGGTGTTGTGGAGGGCCTTGGCGTAAGGATCAATCAGTGCCTTGTGGCGGTTGAAGCGCAGGCCGCGCTCCGGTTCGTAGGGACCGTCGGCCTTGTACAGATAGCAAGCCCCGGGCTTTAGCCCCTGGACATGGCAATGCCACACGTCGCCCGTCTTGGCCCCCCTTGTGTCCAGGGGAATCTCCACGTAGGGGCTGTCTTTTTCCGTGGACTCAAAAAGGACGAGGGTAATCAGAGTCGCATGGCGCGAAAAAATGGAAAAATTGACCCCATCGTTGGTCAGTGTTGCTCCCAAAGGGTTGGCTTTTCCGTTGCCAACCAAGAATTCCCCAAAATGCATAGGATAAATATAGCACATTTGGAGCCATTAGGCTACACGGCAAGATACCCTTGTTGACAGCGAACGGGGCCACGCTGTAATATGACGTATGCGACACTTGGTAGACACCCTGGAAAAAAACAGGACCTTGTCGAGAGAAGAGTTTAGCACGCTGCTGACCACCGACGACAAGGAAACGGAGGAGCACCTCTTTTCCCGTGCCAGGGACACGGCGACAAAAAATTTCGGCAGGGATATTTACCTTCGCGGCCTGATCGAGTTTTCCAATTATTGCAAACAAAACTGTCTGTACTGCGGATTGCGCCGGGACAACCGTGATTTGGAAAGGTACCGCTTAAGCAAAGAGGAAATCCTTGAGTGCTGCAAGGAAGGGCACCGCCTGGGTTTTCGCACCTTTGTCCTGCAGTCGGGCGAGGACGACTACTATACAAAAGAAAAAATGGCGGAAATTATCCGCGCCATTCGAGCCGAGTACTCTGACTGCGCGATAACGGTTAGCGTGGGCGAAAAGGACGAGGACACCTATCGAACGTATTACGAGGCGGGGGCAAATCGTTTCCTGTTGCGCCACGAGACAGTCTCGCCGGAACACTACCGAAAACTGCATCCCCTGGGAATGGAAATCGAAACGCGAAAGGAATGCCTGTACCGGCTAAAGAATATCGGTTTCCAGACGGGCAGCGGGATCATGGTCGGCTCGCCTTTCCAGACCATTGACAATATAATTGACGACCTGTATTTTCTGGCGGAACTGCAACCGGAGATGATTGGGATTGGCCCGTACCTGCCTAGCAAGGACACGCCTTTTAGGGACCACGACGCGGGAAGCGTGGATCTGACGCTCCGTCTGATAGCGGTCTTCAGGCTGATGCACCCCGACGCGCTGATACCCGCGACGACGGCGCTTGCGACAATCCACCCGACCGGACGCGAAAAGGGAATCCTGGCCGGGGCGAACGTCGTCATGCCTAACCTGTCGCCTTTGCGCGTCCGCGAGAAATACCAGTTGTACGACAATAAAGCCTGCACGAAGGACGAGGCGGCGCATTGCCGGGGGTGCCTTCAGCGCAGGCTGGAAGCAATCGGCTACACGATAAGCGAGCAGAGGGGCGATCACGTAAGCAGGGCAGGCCACTAAGTTGTTTCGGCCGGCTTGCTCTTTTTCATGACAATCATAATTGCCAACGCGCCCAGGAACGAGCCCAGGGTATTGGCGACCCAGTCCAGGATATTGCTGTGCCGGCCCGGGACAAAGTACTGGTGTATCTCGTCGATTGCGCCGTAGGCGGAGCCAATCAATGTTGTCAGCAGCAGGGCCAGTAACGAGCGGCTTCTCCAGAAGCCCGGGGATATCCAAAGACCTATGGCAAGACCAAGAACCCCGTAGGCCAGCAGGTGCTGCAACTTGTCCCAGCCAAGAACCCCAGGGGGCTGGGGCAGGGTACTCTGGGATGACAGGAACCAAAGGGTTCCGGCGATAAGCGGGGCCGGAAGCCTAAGCAGAATCGTTTTGAGCTTGCACATCAACTAAAACCGCAAGGCCTCGACCATGTAGCGAATGTCGTGGGTATTCCCGGCAACGCGCCTCATCTCTATGACGAAAATCATGGAGTCGCCCGAGGGGGAAACCAGCACCTGCCTGATGCGGTACGACAGTATGCCGTCCCTCCAGATACTGGGCGAGCCGACGGTAAAGGTCCTTGTTTCCCCGTGATGGGTTCTTCGCAAGTTTATAAAAAACGACGATCGAACATTCGCGCCGCTGCCCTCTATCGTTTCCACAAGCCTTGCCTCGTAGTAAACAGTCGTGTCCCTGGACGCGAAATCCCTAAACGTAATGGATCTGTTGTAAAGCGCCGGATCCCCGGGCAGGGCGATGTACAAAGGCTGTCCCTGGTTGGGAAAGATCACCCCGTGGCGTTCGGCCAGGGGCGCGTTCCTGGCAATCAGCGAGTGCATGGCCCCCGACCCGCTTTGCCCGGCCACTATCGGCCTGTCGTGGGTATAGGAGGCCCTGCCGCCCGGGACAAAGTCGTTCCTGGCGACGTCAACGACAAAAAGATTGGCCCAAGGCCTTAAGGTTCCGGATCTGACCCCATACTGTGCAAACATATAGACGCTGCCGTCGGCAGAAAACCCAAGATTGACAAAAGAAGCCGAATCGCCCGCCCATAGAGCCGGGCCGCCAACTATCAGCAGTCCTGCCAACGCAAGAAAAAGTCGTTTTAAAAGCATACTGCTTCTCCCTAGATAGATTATCGGAAGCAAAAAGAGAACTCTTGAGAAAAACAGCGTCAATGGCTATGCTGAATACATGACCCTGTCCAACAGGAACACCGTCTTTAAGGCCGGAATCGCCCTTTCGGCGCTTTGCCTGGTAATGGCAATCGCCGCCCTGCCGGCGGTAACCTCCGCCTATGCCTACATGGAGGAGGAAATAGCCGTCCGTTCCGACGGGGTTTTCCAGGCTTTTCTTGGGCGGCCTTTCGAGCCAAGCCTGCTGGCGGTGCACTTTACCGTCCTGGCCCTGGCCCTGTATTCCCTTGTCTCGATCGCGCTAATCTATTTCTTCTTCGAGAAGACCCAGTCGCCGGAAATACTGTTCGTCGCGTTTTTCGCGGCGTCTTTTTCCCTAGAGGTCCTGCGCCTAATCCTTCCCTTGGGGCAGGTCCACGAGATACCCTCGCTGTACCTTCTTATGGCGTCCAGGATAATACTGTTTGGCAGGTATTTCGGCATCTTTTCGCTGTTTGCCGCCAGCGTACATGCCGCGGGCTACCAGTCTCAGCAACAGCGCAATGCCATCATGATAATAATGACGACGACGCTGTTCGTCGCGTTAAGCGTGCCCGTCGATACGCAAATCTGGGATTCGAGCCTTACCATGCTTAGCGGCTACGCGTCGATGTTCAGGTTTGTCGAGTTCGGAACCCTTCTTATAACCGCGGCTAGTTTCTTTGTCGCGGCATGGCCGCGCGGTTCCAGGGAGTTTGTCGCCATAGGCGTCGGCTCGGTTCTGGCTCTTCTTGGCAGGAACATCCTTTTACAGGCGGATACCTGGGCGGGGTTGCCGGCCGGACTGCTTTTCCTTGCCGTCGGAACCTGGCTTATCTGCATAAGGCTCCACAGAATTTACCTGTGGCTTTAGAGGATCCACTGGACGGCAGCTCCCACCGCCAGGGGCAGGACGATGTTGTCGTAGTCTTCCAGGGGCAGGGCTTCCACGGCGGTGGCCACAAACGCGGCGGTCAGGGCGGCCATGTAGTTCTGCGAGACAAGGTATACGGAAAGCCCGGTGGCGACGAAACAGGCCGCCGAGCCTTCAACGCTTTTGCCCAAAAGAAACGCCGGGCGAATTCTGCCGAACAGCCTTCCGGCCAGGCTGGCGAAGCCGTCCCCAAAGGCCAGGGCGAAAATACCCGCGCCCGCGACAGGCAGGGGGAACAGTAAGAGGGCAAGCATCGCGCCGATTCCCAGGGTCACGGGGCCAGAGACAAAACGCCCCATGTCCCTTTCGCGCGAAGCCATTCTGGTTATGGCTGAAACAAAGGGAACCTTTACGCCCGAGCACCTAAGCAGTTCCATGGCGGTATAGGCGAGAACGCCGGCAAACAGCGACGCAACGGCAAAGGGAAGGCTTATGGCCGCCATTCCGGGGCTTAGTGCAATAAGAAAATGCAGGGATTTCCTGACCGCCTCGGCTTTTGCCTCGGCAAGGGTTATGGTCTGCCCGTAGGCACCGGCGACAGGAAGAGAAAAGGCTGTTTTTTCAAGGACTAGCTTTTCCATACCATACATATAGCAAAATCCGTGCCAAATTTGCGTCCAGGGCAAAAAATATTTCCGGCGATTGGGCCGGCCGAAAATCGCCGCAAAAAGGCGGTTTTACCAAGGAACCTATTGCCTGTCGCTCCACGGACGTCCGGTTTTCCGCCCGAAACGCCGATACAGGAGTGGGCGGGCGATCCGCCTTGCCCAAGTGTATGAAAAATGATAAACTGCAAATTCAAAAAACACTATGATAAGCTCCATTGACGATCTTCCGCCCGCGCTGGCGGCTTCCGTAACGCCCGACGAGAAAAGGCACATCGAGAGCATGGGGCTGCTGCCCTTCGCCGTAACGCCGCACTTTGCCTCGCTTGCCAGCCCGGAGGCGGACGATCCCATCAGGCGGCAGTTTTTTCCCGACCCCCGCGAGGCAATCCCCGACCCTTTCGCGCTGGACGACCCGCTTGGCGAATCCCTGCATCGCGCCGCCCCATGCCTGGTTCACCAGTACCGGAACCGCGCGCTCCTGCTTGCCGCGAGGGCCTGCGCCGGATACTGCCGCCACTGCTTTCGGCGCGTCTGGATTTCCAGGGATCGCGGCCCGCGATCCGGGGACTGGGCGGCTTACCTGGCGGCGCATACGGAAATACGCGAGGTTCTTGTCTCCGGCGGCGATCCCCTTACGATGGACAACGACGGGCTGGCCGAACTGTTCGGCCGGCTGCGCGACGTCCGGCCGGGCGTCGTACTTAGGCTGTGCACCAGGGCGCCCATAACGGAGCCCGGACGCCTGGACGCCGGAACCATCAACATGCTTGCCGGGTTTCGCCCCCTATGGATGTCGGTCCACATCAACCATCCCAGGGAACTCTCGAGCCCAAGCCGCGACGCCCTGGGCGAGTGCGTAAGGGCGGGAATCCCGGTCAAGGTGCAGACCGTGCTGCTCCGGGGCATAAACGACGAGCCGGCGACGCTTGCCGGGCTGTTCCGGGACTGCCTGGATCTGGGGATGTCGCCCTATTACCTGTTCCAGTTGGATCTTGCGCCCGGGACCGCCCATTTCAGGGTTCCGCTCGGGCGCGGCCTGGCCATTTACCGCGAGCTTGGCAGGCTGATCCCCGGCCCGCCGGCCTATGCCGTCGATCTTCCGGGCGGCGGCGGGAAAATCGCCCTGCACGAAAACGTCATCGCCGGGGAAAGGGTTTCCGGCAAGGGAGCCGAGTACGTCCTTAGGGACAAAGACGGCAGGGATTGGCACTACCCTGCCGAATAACCGCCTTAGCTCGGATTGGCCCCGCGATCCTGCCTTTCCTGCGCCTTTAGCAGTTCCCCGGCCTGGGCGATTAGGCAGTCCTGCAAAACCCTGTTCAGCGCGCCAAAGATTTTGTACAGCTCGTCGGATTTCCTTTCGGTGGAAACCTCCAGGAACATAGGCACGTCCTTTCCCTCCCGCAGGTATTCCCGGTTCACGTTGAACCTGTAGCAGATAAGCTCGATTGTCCTGTCGTTTATTTCCTGCTTGCCCGTTTCCATCCTCGCGTAGACGCTTTGCGCCGTGTAGATTTCGCGGGAAATGAATCTTTGCGAAAGCTGCAATGCCTCCCTGACGGCTTTTAGGCGCTCGTGCGTAAGTGTCATAGGTATCATAGGCTATCCCCCCAACATCAAAATACCACGGCGAGGGCGAAAAATCAACCTGTTTTTTTGGGCTTGACTGATTCTGTATGAATCTTGTAAGATTCCTGTAGGATCCTGAAAAGCATCTTACGGGATATGCATGACATGCAAGCTTGAGCCAAAAATCCGTAAGAAAATGCCGGAATGGGGCTTTTGGGTTATGTTCATAGGCATATTCATTTCGAATGTAATGGCATGTTTTGATGGTTTTGACCGGGGCGTTTGGAATGGCCGGCGTCTCCCGGTTTTCGAATACACGGCCGGATTCCGGCCTGTATATATTCCCTCGTCGAGGGGATCGCCCTAAGGGCGAACAAATCAAAGCGATTTCCCGCTGATAGGCGGCGGGAATCGCAAAAGGGGTTTTTCTATGAAAAACGTACTCAAGCTTCTCGGACTTATCGCCTTGGTGGCGGTAATGGGGCTCGCAATGGTAGGCTGTGGCAGCAGCTGCCCTGGTGATGGCAATTGTGGCATAACTATGCCCGCCAACCCGACAGTGGCGGATTTAGCGGCGTTGGCAAATCCCACGCACTGTGGCGATGCTGACTGTGCTAGGGATATAACAAGCGCTATCGCTGCCTGGACTGATCATACGACGGCACTTAACGCGGGTTGCAACTGCTAAATGCGAACGGGGCTGTTCGCGAAGCAATGGGCTTCATGGACAGCCCCGCCTTGCTGCAAAGGAGATTTTTATGAGGAAGACACTTTTGGCATTGCTCTGTGCGCTCGCGTTCGGGCTTGCCCTTACGGGCTGTACCGAGGATTCCAACGGCGGCGGTTGCGGCTGCCGATCCGATGCCAGCGGAAACAGCGCTTACATGACAGGCTGAAGCCATCGTTACCAAGCAATAAGCAAGGCTAGCTAGTTCCGCAAATCCGCGAGCAATTCCTCCAGGGAATTAAACCGTTGCGCGGGAATCTCTCCCCGCATCGTGGCGCGACCTTCCCCGATAGCGGCTATCGTCTCGGCGTTTAAGCGCGGCTCGCCGGTTTCAGGGTCACGGTGTTCGGCGCAAAGGGGGCAGCCGTCGACCGCGGCTTCCTTTGTTGTCAGCCGGCGATCGGCTGGGATTTCCACGGTCTGCGTGATGGCCATGGGGTAAATTAACGCAACGGGACGAAATCGGCAAGTTAACGCACGTCCTAATCAATCTCTGCGAAAGATGCAACGCCTCCCTGACGGCTTTTAGGCGCTCGTTCGTAAGTGTCATAGGTATCATAGGCTATCCCCCCAACATCAAAGTAGCACGGCGAGGGCGAAAAATCAACCTGTTTTTTGGGCTTGACTGATTCTGTATGAATCTTGTAAGATTCCTGTAGAATCCTGAAAAGCATCTTGCGGGATATGCATGACATGCAAGCTTGAGGCCAAAAACCCGTAAAAAAATGCCGGAATGAGGTTTTTGGTTATGTTCATAGACACATTCATTTCGAATGTAAGGACATGTTTTGATGGTTTTGACCGGGGCGTTTGGAATGGCCGGCGATTCCCACTTTTCGAATACACGGCCGAATTCGGGCCTGTATATATTCCCTCGTCGAGGGGATCGCCCTAAGGGCGGACAAATCAAAGTGATTTCCCGCTGATAGGCGGCGGGAATCGCAAAAGGGGTTTTTCGATGAAAAACGTACTCAAGCTTCTTGGGCTTATCGCCATGGTGGCGGTAATGGGACTCGTAATGGTGGGCTGCGGCAATAACTGCGTTGGCGACGGCAATTGTGGTGGTAGCATTACCGTGCCCGCGTCCCTGGATCTGACTGACTATGATGCAGTGGATGCGTGGTTCGAAAGTGTCGAGTCGCAATTTGACGCTATTGATGCCAGGCAATGCGCAAATGCAGAGTGCCGCTTGCACGTGGACGCCACAGGATTTGCGTGGATGTTTGGTCTGTTTGAGGGCCAACGTGCCAACCTTAACGTAAGCTGCAACTGCTAGCCAGTTGTTTGCCGTTAACGGACATTGCGCCGTTAACGGCAGGCTTTTTTACCCTAACGAGAGGTCTATTGTTATGAGGAAAAAACTTTTTGCATTGCTGTTTGGATTGGCTTTGCTTTCATTCGGGCTGGTTCTGGCGGGCTGTACCGAGGATTCCAACGGAGGCGGTTGCGGCTGCCGATCCGATGCCGGCGAAAAGCCGTATGCGATCGCTACAAGGCAAGATCTATCAGCACCGTAACGGTAAAGACATCTTTTCCAATAGGTGTTTGCCAAGCCTAAACAAAAATATGATATAACAGACAAAGGCAAGGCTAAGAGCCACAAGCAGCATGACATAATATTCAACGTTTCCGCGTGGCATAAAAAAGCCAACGCAAGGGAAATAATGGTAACGGACAAGGAACACCTTCGCTTCCGTCAACAAGACGAAAATCATTCACCGATAACATGATATTGCGCTTGGAACTTTGTCTACCCTGCATGTAGGTTGCCGTGGGAATGGCCTGTCTCCTCTTTGTTTTTCGCACAATTTCGGGCGCGTTCTACACAATTTGCTCTCAAATTGTCTTGCATATCGGTGCTTATCCGTTCTAAAAATTAAGGAAGGAAGTGATTATGATCGATACCTATCCCGATTTGGGAAAAATTTTAGAAACATTGGGAACCAACGTTGGCGCAAGAACGAGGCTTCTTCGGGTGTACCTGGCTGTAGCCATGGAACTTGTCAATAAGATCGATGGCAATGTGAACGCCTTGCTCTGCAAGCATGGTTTGCAACCGACGGAGGATGGCAGGGACATCGTCATCGCCAAACGTGGAGCCAATACCCGCAGCCAAGTTTCCGAAATATTTCAGGAAATAAGCGAGCTTACGTATACGATGACGGGGCTTGCCAACATGCCCGGCGAGCTATCCTCCGACAATCCCGAGGTTGTCAGAAGCTTAGTTGCCCTGCGGAAACTTACCGCCACTATCAAAGCCGAATATAACGAAATAAATTCCATTCTAGAGTCACTGCCATGAAACTTCTAAAAAACATGGAGCTTGAGACCAAGGTATTCCTTGGGGTTGCCGTGGCGTTGGCCATAGCCGGGTTTATTACGATATTAATGGGCGTTATTGGCGTCGGTACAATTAGCTTTATGATGACAGTAATCATTTTAATCATTGCCGCCGTAAATTTGACCGCGATAATCATGATGGTGGTAGTAGCCAGTGCTATTTCCAACATGTTGAACAACACCGTCAAGAAATTGTCCATAGTTGCGTTGAAATATAATGGCGATTTCGTAGATGGCCAGCCGACGCGCTAGAAGGTATCGGGCGAGTCCAAAAAGGCGGGAAGCGTTAAAATCGTTTCCATGAATCCCATGTTGCGTTTTCTTATGTTTATCTCCATCAGAGCGAATCCCTCCCTTTCGAATATGCGGAAGTTCCTGATCGACACGGAATCATGCTCCGAAACGCCGGCCTCGTCGGCGGCAAAACCCCGGACAACCCTTTCGACCTGAAAACGCGGGGCCCAACTTCTGCCGCCGCCTCCGGGGGCAAGCACCATTCCAAAGAACGGGATGGCGAGCCGTTCCCGGCTGTCTATTCTGGCGGCGTCGACAAGCGGAAGGTCGGGGCGGGAAACGGCCATCATCAGGCGGCGTCTTGCCTCGCCGTTCCTGTCCACGGTTTCCAGGGCCACGAGCTCGCCGGGGCGAAGCTGGAAAATCGAATCCTGCAAGGCCGGGATAAGCCGGCCCTGGGGCGCCCGGATCTCCTGGCCGTTTACCGCCCTTATGATACTGCCCTCGGGCACGCGATGCCTGGAGACCGGGGTGTTGGGCGCGGTGTAGATAATCTCCGCCCCGGAAAAGCCCTCGCTAATAACCGTGCCAAGCCAGGGGCGTTCCGCCCTGCCTCCTTCTATCATGCCGGGGAGCGCCGCGAAAAGGCGTTCGGCGGGGATCGCGAAGTTCAGGCCCTCGAACAGCGGTATGCTTCCGGCAAAGACCACGCCGATTAGCCGGCCGGAGCTGTCGACCAGCGGGCCGCCCGAGTTGCCCGGATTTACCGCCGCGTCTATCTGCATGGCCTCGCCGATTTGCAGGAGGATGCCGCGACGGCTTAGGGACGAAACAATGCCGGAGGTTACGGTCTGCTCCAGGCCGACCGGCGATCCTATGGCAAGAACCGACTCGCCGACGTTGGGCACCCTGCGATCCACCACGGAAAAGACAAAGTCGCTTGTGACCGGAGCCCTGATCAGCGCGAGATCCAGGGTTTTGTCCCAGCCCACCACCCTGGCCGGGATACGCGGGCTGGTGCCGTCGCCCAGGCGTATGAACATCCTGGAGTTGCCCCTAAAGGTGGGATCGACCTCGCTGGAAATAACATGGTAGTTGGTGATTAAAAGACCTGAGGCGTCGACAAAAAACGCGGAGCCGCCGCTCCTGTCGATGTGAACCCTGCCCCTTTCGGCTCTAAAGCCGCGATCCACGATTACCGTGGCGACACCCCTGAGCATGTCGGCGGGAGTATCGAGACCCTGGGCGAATTCGCGGATGTCGGCAGGCACGGCCCCGGCCGCCCCGGCCTGCTCCAGGGCCGCGTAGAAAAAGGCCGCGGTTCCGCGCTGCCTGGCCGTTACCGCCCGCTCAAGAAAGAGCATGGCGTCCTCGGCGGGGATTGGGCGCATCTCGTGCGCCCGCGCGGCGGCCAGGAACGCGCTAAGGTTGTCGCCTTCCTTTAGCCTTTGCCTCGCGAAGGCCAGGGTAAAGTCGGGCTCCCATTCGGAGGGATCTGTCTGCTCGACATTGGCCAGGGAACGGCCCAGCGAGGCGGCGACGTCCCATTGTTCCTCGGCAACCGCCCTTTCAAGAAAGTCCCTAAGGGTCTGCGTCGCGGCCTCTTCCATCGCCAGAAGCTCGGCCTCCCTTTTGTAGCCCTCGGTAACCCTGTACATCTCGCGGTAGGTATGGATAAGGTCTATCGCCCTTACGGGGTTTACGTCGATCTGTTGCCGAATTTCGTCAAGCCGTATCTCGACCGTGCCGCGACGGGGGACAAGCCTGGCCTCCTGCCTTGCGGTCGTTTGGCACGAGACTACCAGAAAGGCCATTAGAAGGGTGAAAAAAGCGACGCCAATCCTCATTATCTACCTCTCGCCCTAATTACGAACAACCGAACCATCCTCCAGATACACCTCGACGTACTCAAACACACCGTCGCCGTCCCAGTCGCTGGACGACGATTCCAGGGCGTGGCTGTTCCTGCGGAACCGGCGGATGGTTTCCATTCGTCCATCCCTGTCCAGATCCACCCGTTGGATAACCGGGAAGCCGTTCTCGAATTCCGTCACGGAAATCAGCATTCCGTCCGCGGTAACCTCGGAAAGGACGGGCGTTCCCTGCCTAAGGTAGACCCGCTCGATACCGCCCTCGAACTCCGGGCAGGCACGTTCCAGGATAACGGCGGACATTACGAGCGCGCGGCGGGTCAGGCCCTGGCTAAGGTGATCCCGCACCGGGACAAGAAGACCCTCGAAGGTTTCGGACGCGCCAACGCTTACGAACCTGACCGGGCTATAGGAGAAGTTTCCGGGCACGAACGTAAAGGTTTCTTCCCTTAACGCCACCTGCTGTACCCAAGGGTAGCGCGACCAGGTAACCAGCGCGTGCTCGACGGCGTCGCCGTCGGACGTCGGCATAAGAGCCTCCGGCATGGCGACGAATTCGCCGTGCCGGGGAAGGTTTGTGTCGAACGCGACGGACCAGTCGGCCACGCCGTCCTGATCGGCGTCGTGGTAAAAGGCCAGCAGAACGCCGTCGCGGAAAACGGCGCGGGTTTCGGGTATGCCGTCAAGGTTTTCGTCCATGGTTATGGTGCCGGTAAACGAATGGAGCATTTCTGCGAAACGATCCCTGCCCTCGTCGCCGCGAAGCATGTCGCCCACGGCGACTACCAGTTCCTTGTCCAAGGTCGAGCCGTGCGCGAAGAATTCCTCCACCGCGACCATGTCGTCCAGAAGCCCAAGGTTAAGCGCGGGAACGATGGACGCGGGATTCGGCGAAAAGCCCGCCGGCCCGGGGCCAAAGGAACCGGCGCGGTAGGCCAGGATCATCCGCCTTGCGTCCTCTAGGTTGCCGATAAACGGGACGGCCATCCAGGCAAGCGCCGGATCCGCGTCAAGCAGAAATGGCAGCCGCAAGAGGGCGATTTCGATTAGGGCAAGGTCGTCCTCGTTGGGGATTCGCCCGTTTGCGTAGGCGAAAAGGATTCGCAGTGGCCGGGGATCCCCTGGATTGCGATCCATGGTCTCCAGCATACGGTGGCGGAATTCCAGCGCGGCCGGAAGGCTTACCCCGGTCGATGGCGCAAAGCCAGCCGCGGGGCCTATGGGCATGTTCGTGGGGGGGAAGTCCATGCCGGCCAGGGCAAGCCCCTTTAGGGCCTCCAGACGCAGCAGGGCGGAATCTATAGTTTCGCTGGCCAGGGTTCTGAAGACGTCAAGCGAATTCAGGGCCGCGTAGAAACGGCGAAGGGCGACAAACTGTTCCGCCTGCAAAAGACGCGCCCCGGCCTCGCTGTACCGCCGCCATTGGTTTACCTCGATGGCCTTTTCAAGGGCCTGCAACACCAGAAACCTGCTTTGATTTTCCCGGGAACGGACAAAGGCCAACAGGTAGGAAATGTCGGAGGAAACGTCGGCAAAATCGCTGGCGCGTTCCAGCGCCGCAAGCGCCTGTTCCATACGCCCTTCGGCTATCGCCTCCTCCGCCCAGATAACGAACCGTTCGGCGACCAGGGCGTCCCCCCTGGGCCCGTCGTCCGTCCAGGCGGACAAACTTGTGCCAGTAAATACAATGGTACAAACGGCAAGAAATACGATACCCGTCAGGTTCCGCGTGGAACGCATACTCATTGGCGGCCTCTCAAGCGTTTTCTTGGTTTTCGCCGTCGGCCACCTGTGGCTTAGGCAAAGTCTCCCCGGATTTTTGGTCCGCTTCGGATCCCCGGTCCTTTTCCAAAGCAGGAAGCCGCAGTATCTCGCGAACCTCCTCGTCGGAAAGGGTTTCCCGGTTAAGCAGGGCGTCCGCGAGAGCCTCCAGCCCGTTCCGCTGTTCGAAAATGATGCGTTCCGCCTCGGCTCTTGCGCGATCGAGAATTTCCCTTACCGCCTGGTCTATGCGCCGGGCGGTTTCCTCGGAATAATCCTTGTGGCGGGCGATTTCCTTGCCCAGGAAGATCGGCTCGTCCTCCTGCCCGTAGGCAATCGGCCCAAGCTCCTCCGCCATCCCCCACTCGCAGACCATGTGGCGGGCCATGTCCGTCGCCTGCTGTATGTCCTGCTTCGTCCCGGTGGTGGTCTCGCCGTAGAAGAGCTTTTCCGCAAGCCATCCGCCGTAGCAGATGGCTATGCGATCCTCGATCCAGCCTTTCGTGCGGCTGTAGCTGTCTTCCTCCGGCAGTGAAACCGCCATGCCCAGGGCCCGCCCGTGGGGAACTATCGTCACCTTATGCAAAGGATCGGCATTTTTCAGGTAATAGTGAAGAAGAGCGTGCCCCGCCTCGTGAATCGCCGTCATCCGGCGTTCCCTGTCGGACATCGCCAGGGTACTCCGGGCGACGCCCATAAGAATCTTGTCCCGAGCCTCCTCGAAGTCCAGCATCTCCACTTCCGCCTTGTCCTTGCGGGCGGCAAACAGGGCGGCCTCGTTTACCAGGTTGGCAATGTCCGCGCCGCTCATCCCCGGGGTTGCCCTGGCAACGCGGGAAAGATCGACGGTCTTGTTGACCGGGATTTTCGCCGAGTGAATCTGCAGAATAGCCTCGCGCTCCTTTATGTCCGGCATGGCCACCACCACCTGCCTGTCGAAACGCCCCGGCCTAAGCAGGGCCGGATCCAGAACGTCCGGGCGGTTCGTGGCGGCAAGGATGATTACGCCGTCCTTCGATTCGAAGCCGTCCATCTCGACAAGAAGCTGGTTCAGGGTCTGCTCGCGCTCGTCGTGGCCCCCGCCGTAGCCGGCGCCACGGGTACGGCCAACCGCGTCAAGCTCGTCGATAAAGATGATGCAGGGGGCGCTTTTCCTGCCCTGCTCGAAAAGATCCCGGACCCGGCTCGCGCCGACGCCCACGAACATCTCGACAAAATCGGAACCGGACATGTGGAAAAAGGCGACGCCCGCCTCGCCGGCAACCGAACGCGCCATCAGCGTCTTTCCGGTACCGGGCATTCCCACCAGAAGCACGCCCTTGGGAATGCGCGCGCCCATGTCGGTAAACTTTTTGGGGTTTTTCAGGAAGGCAACAACCTCCTCCAGCTCGAACTTCGCGTCCTTCTGCCCGGCGACGTCGGTAAAGACGACCTTTTTCCCCTCGTCCTGGTAACGCTTCGCCTTGCTCTTGCCGAACTGGAAGGCCCGGTTACCCCCGCCGGGCATGTTCCGGAACATGAAAAAGATAAAGCCGAAGATAAGAAGCCAGGGCAACATGCCAAGTATTATGCTGAGGGGTGCCGGCCGCGCCACCGCGCCGGAAACGTTCACGTTTCTTTCCCTTAAAGCGGGAAGCAGGGCGGGATCGTGATAGGGAATGCGCGTCCTGCGGAGGATCGGATCCTGCCCGGGGCCCCTAAGGCTTATTTCCATCGTGTTGTTGTCGTTTATGGTCACGGACTCGATCTGCCCAAGCTCAAGGTGGCGCATAAAATCCGTGTAGCTTATCATCGGGACCGCAGGGGACGTGCCCCGGAAAAAGTACGCGATAAAAAGCGCCGCCATGGCCAGGAAAAAGAACAATGTCAAAGGGCTGGGCTTTCCCCCCTGCAAGGGAGAGCGGGGGCCCGAAGGCCGCTTGGACTTATCGTCGTTTTGATCGTTGAACATTTTACTCCCGATACTCCTTTCGGTTCCCGGCTTTTACGACGCATGGGCTTTCGCTCGCCGTCCGCGGCGTGTCGCTTCTGCGTTCGAGCAAGCCGTTCATGCCAATGAAGGCGGCGATTCCCTGCGAATCCACCGCGCTTACCACTTTTCCGTCGCCACCCCGGGCGCGGCCGATACGGTCTTCCTTAAAAGACGGCCTTAGGACAAGGGGCAACGAGGCAAAAAATGCGGCTTCCCCCGCGTCCCCGCTCCTGCCTACCTCCAAGGTTATACCTTTAAGAGTATAGAAGCCAGGCGCAATAATCAACAGCGAAAACCCGCATTCGCCGGCGGCCATGCCGTTAATTTTGCCTTCCGCAAGGCTGGGAGCACTTTTATGCCTGGAAAGGACTATTATACCATCTTTTCGCCGCAGGCGCACCCGCCCCAGATCCAGCGCCGACACTTTCCCCCCCGAAAAACGCCGCACGTTGGATCGTTTGACCTCGTGCGCGATCGCCCGGGGATCCGCCAGCAAGGCGTCGATACCCTGGAACAGTGCTTCCTCGCGGACAATCGCGGGCTGGGCGAAGAAATTCGCCTCGTCGGTACGCAGTTCCGCGCCGGGTTTTTCGGTAAAACTTTCGGCATCGGGAAGGGGCTGCCACTTTACGCGACGATTCGCCTCGCTTACGATAAAATCGGCGGCGAGGGACTGCGTTTCGGCAAGCGAGGAAACCGCCGTCCGCCACCGGGGAAAGTCGGCGGCAAGCACGGGGACAAGACGGTGCCTGACACGGTTCCTAAGGTAGCGCGTGTCGGCATTGGTGGAGTCCTGGCGCCAGGGAACGTCTTTCAGGGCTAGGTAGTCAAGCACGTCCCGGCGGCTTAGGGCCAGGAGGGGTCGAAGGATACGCCCGCGACAGGAAGGCATTGCCGCAAGGCCCGACGGTCCCGCCCCGCGAAGGACGCGCATCAGCACCGTTTCCAGCATGTCGTCGGCGGTATGGGCGACAAGGATTCGCGCCTGTCCCAGCTCGCCGGCTTCCAGGCGAGCGGCCTCGCGAAACCATGCCCTGTGGCGGTACAGCCGCGCCGCGGCCTCGATGCCTACACCGAGCCTACCGGCGGTTTCCGCAACCCTTCCGGGCTTTACGGAAACGACGCGGCAGGGTATACGGTATTTTTCGCAGAGGGAACGGACGAACCCGGCATCGCCACGGCTTTCGTCACTTGGGCGAATCCCGTGCTCGACATGGATACAGCGCACCCTGCGCCGTTCCCCTAGGGCGGCAAGAGCCACAAGCATGGCCGTGGAATCCGCCCCGCCGGAAACCGACGCAAGGCATATCGTATCGGGGGGCAGGCTTTCCAGGGCGGCGGCGACGGCGTCCTGGAAATGAAGAGACTCTCGCATCACCGCCCCTCGTGTTTCCGTAAAATCGAACCCCGGTTTGAATCGGGTAAATTACGCCTTCTTTTCCTCTTCCGCCGAAGCCTCGGCGTCCGCCGTCGCGGAAGCCCCCTTCGGGAATTTTACCAGCGCGACAACCTTGTCCGCCGAGGAAACAAGCTTTACCCCCTCGCCCAGGGGTATGTCCCGCACATGGACGGACTGGCCGATCTTAAGGTCGGAAATATCGACGGTAAGCCGTTCCGGCAGATCCTTGGGAAAGCATTCAACCTCGACAGCGTGCCTGGGAATCTCAAGAATGCCGCCCTCGCGCACGCCGACCGGGTTCCCATTGACGACAAGGACGATCTTCGCGCGAAGGAGCGCGTCCTTTTCGACCTCGTAAAAATCGACGTGAAGGATTTTCCCGTCCAAAATATTCCGCTGGGTGTCCTTTACAAAGACATCGTGAGCCTTGCCGTCAACCTCGACCTGCACGATGGTGCTTTCCGTAACGCCCTTTATGCCCCGGGTAAACTCCAGCTCGTCTAGATCCAGCGGAACGGACTGCCCCGTCCTGCCGTACAGCACCCCTGGAATACGACCGCTCCGCCTAAGCCTGCGGGCCACCGCCGAACCTGATTCCTGCCTGTTCTTGGCTGCCAAAACTACCTTGCTCATACCTTACCTCGTAAAAATAAGCTGCTTGGGACGACAGGATTCGAACCTGTGAGTGCCGGAGCCAAAACCCGGTGGCTTACCACTTGCCGACGTCCCATAGAAACAGCATTATACCGCGAACGCGCCGGCAGTGACAAGCCGGGGATTGCCCGGGCTTATTCCCGCAAAGAAAAGGCTCCCCGTCAGGGGAGCCTTTTCCAGGATCGCGCGTATTAAAACGACAGAGCCTACCCTAGAACATGAAATTCAGTCCAACCGGGGCTCTCCAGCTTATGGCAGTGTTATTTTCGCCAACGGATACGGATCTAAGCTCGAAGCCAAGGTAAAGGCTTGGCCCCTGGGCGGAACCCATCCTTACGTGCGGGAAAACGTAATAGCCTAGCGAGGCGCTCCCTGAATCGGGAAGGCTAAGTTCAAGCCCGGCGCCAAGGAAAGCGGTCACGCCGGATGTTAAATCATAGGAAGGAAGCAACTCGAACAGCAGATCTATAGGGGCATTTTCCGTGGTGTCAATGGCCGCCTGCAGGCGAGTCTTTAGCGCGAACTCGGGGGTAAGGCCAATGTTTAGGGCCGCGCCTATGCCAATGACCGGATCATTTTCCAGGTGGGCGCCAAGACCGAAATCTATGCCGACATTGTCTATCGCCGCGACATTCAGGTAGGCAAAGACGGATCCCTTGTTGTGGTTAAAGTCCCAGTCCGGTTCCGAGGTTGCACACGAGGAGGAACAATTATGGCCACTATAGGTAAAGGCTATAGTCCCAAAGTCAAAGTTCAACCCCACCTGGGCCGCCAGGCCGCCGAGCATGTCCGTGGTTTTCCCTCCGTCAAAAACCGGAAGCCCAACCCTGACATTCACCATTTTGTTGGGGGTAAGCTCGAGCAAAAGGCCGCTGCCAATCCCACCGAAAAACGACAGGTCGTAGTCTTTTGCCGCTACCTGGGTTCCCCACATAAAGCCGGGACTAAGTGTATCCTGGGTCATCGCGTAGAACCCCCAGCGGGCTATCCCGTCCCTGGACCACCAGCCGGGGGGATTCTCGCCAAGCATAAGCCTGAGCATGTCGTTGCTCCACCATACATGACCCCACATGGCAGGGTTGAACTTAAACTCTATCCCCTGGCCTTCCATCGAGACAGAGGCAGAAGGAGGCTGTATCCGCAGCCAGGCACCAAAAGTTCCGACAAGCGTATCCACTTCCGCCGACATCTGCAAACGAACAACCGGCGTCACGCCGCTGGTCGTGATTTCGCTGTTCCCGTCGTTGTCGCCCTGCAACAATTCTGTACGCGCAATTACACCGCCACCTACGTTCACCTCTTGGGCGAAAGCGCCAAAAGCGACAAGCACTAGCACTACTGGAACCGCAATGAACTTTTTCATACGTCAATCTCCCTGTTGTTTTTGACAAGAGGAGGCTGCCCAACGGACACCTTGAACCTCTTTGTCGTTATTTGTGGCGGGTGGCAACCGTAGATTGTCATCCCGTCGCACATGAGCTTACCATACCTGTTTTGGAATTTTAATAATGTTTCCAATAACGCTAAAACATACCCGTCCGCATTAAAACATACGCCGCAAAAAACCAAATTCGATTTTTGCACTTCACTTTCCACAATATTAACAACAATTAAAGATGTTTAACGATTGCAAGGATTTTATCTCGGGGCGTTTTTTGACAATAATTTTTTTACGTTTGAAATACAAAACCAGGCGGAACATGGACGATGTTGTGATAAGGTTATAACAATTTCTCTGTCTTTCCACTGGTTGAAAAGCGCTTTGCCCTGTTATCTTGGATGGTTCTTTGTCAGATGAAAAGAATAAATAAACGTTTCACAAACCCCGGCGGAATATGGTTTATCTTGCCTTGTGCGATTAGACAATCCCGTAAAACCCCGTCTGGCTGGCCGAAGATATGTTGCTTCCATTTCGATAGGAATTTCGCTTACAGGTGGTTTTTGGCACCCGCATATGGGCGTTATTGGTTATTTCTCTTAGGGATTGATTCTGTTTAAATCATATATGACCCAAACAGACCATGAAAGCAGCTTACAGAATACCTATAATATGGATGATGATAAGCATGACGAGGACTGGATGGGTGCGGTTATCAGATTTCTGTTAAACATTATGAGCTGGACAATAACAATAGAAAATGACCCTGAATTAGATAATTGGATTGTGGCTGATATGGATCCAAATATTCGTATCAATGCCACTGCCTTAAAAGTAAGAACCACCGTCCTGGTCGGCACCTCGCGGGGAACCTCAAGCGTAATCCGGCGGTCGGCCGGGACTTCCACAGTTTGCGTAATTATCATGCGGTAAGTGTAATATGGATTCGGGGGACTTGCAACGGCGGCGCGTTGGGTTTTTATCGGGGCAAGCCAGCGTACACCGGATGACTTCTATCGCATGGGCGGGGACGAAATCACGGAACTGTTTGAAGGCTCCTCGAAATGAAGTTGCTATTGGACACGCATATCCTGTTATGGAGCGCGATTGACAAACTTCCCGCCAGTGCCGCCGAATACATCCTTGATGGGTCGAGCACTTTGTATTTCAGCCCGGCAAGCATATGGGAAGTTGTCATAAAGCGCGGGCTAAACCGCCCCGATTTTCGCGTGGCTTTCCCTTTTTGCCTCCCCCGCTACCTCCCGATGACCTCCATCCGACCGTCGGTGGCGGGACTTATGGTTCCCTGGGACTGGATGTACCCGATCACCACGCAGGACATAAGCATAGCCGTGTTGAACGGATCCCCGGCCCCGGTAAGCACGGCGTAGCCGTCGCCGCCGGAAAGCAGGAAGTCGTTGGTGACGAAGCGGTACGTCCTGCCCGGATCCACCGGCGCGCCGCCTATGGTCAGGTTCGTGACCGTCCTTTCCGAAAGGTTCAGGGTGTAGCGCACCTCGGCGGAGAACTGCGGGAAGCCGCCGTTGCCCTGGGGTATCGTGCCGATGAACTCGAACATCTCCAGAATCTCCGCGCCGGAAAGGGACACGATGTGCAGAAAGTTGGTGAAGGGCAGAACCGTAAGGACATGCTCGCGCGTAAGTTCCCCGGCGGGCAGTTCCGTGCGGATGTTGCCGCTGTTGACGAAGGCGAAGTCCAGGGTCTGGTTCAGGACGTTCCGCATGTACCAGGCCATGCCGTCGGAAATCATGTTCCCGATCGCCGTTTCGCCGTAGCGGGGCGCGCGGTTGCCGAAATAGAAAAGCTCGGACGCCCGGCCGACGACCTCGCCCAGGGACGCGTCCGCCTGTTCCAGGAAGGGGGTCAGCATGGCCATGACCTGCGCGTCCGGGGCGAAGGCGTGGGTGCCGATTTCCACCAGCTCCCAGTCGAACCCGGTAATCCTGCCGTCCACGATGGAAACCCTGGCCTTCCCCACGTACCTGCCCCACTCCTGCGCGGTGACGATAAGCGTGTCGCCCACCCGCATGGGCTCGGCGAACCTGGAGTGGGAATGGCCGTCCACGATAACGTCGATCCCCGGCACGGCGGCGGCAAGATCCTGCGCGATGACGTGGCCGTCGCGCTCCCGCACGTCGCCGATGTGGGTAAGGGCAATCACGATGTCCACCCTTTCCCTGTTCCGCAGACGGGTTACCGCGTCCCTGGCGGCCTCGATTTCCGGCATAAAGTCCAGGCTGTTGATAAAGGCGTCGCCCTCGCCGTGGATGTCCAGGGTGCGAAGGGTGGTAAGGCCGAAAATGCCAACCCGGAAGCCCTCGAAGTTCCTAACCAGGTACTGGTGTCCGCCCAGGAAACCGCCGCCGGCGGTTCTTATATTGGAAGAAAAGAAGGGGAAGTCGGCCAGGGCGATCTGCCTTTCCAGCCTTTCCCGCCCGCCGGAAAACTCGTGGTTGCCGAAAACCATCGCGTCGTAGCCCATAAGGTTGTAGGCCAGGATATCCGGCTCCGCGGCGAACATGTTGGAAAGGGCCGAACCGGTATTAAGATCCCCTGCGTCAAGCAGAAGCACGTTTTGGTTGGCCTCGCGCACGGATCGGACGAAGGTCGCCCGCTCGGCCAGGCCGCCCCGCCCGTTCACCGGCATGGTCGCCCCGTGGTGGTCGTTGGTGTGGAGCAGGACAAGCTCGTATACCCTACCAGCCTCCCTCTGCACCGGCCTTGCCCCGCCGGCGCAACCCGTCAGGCCAACAATCGCCGCCACCAGAAGCAACGGCATCACTCGTTTAAGAGTTCTCATTTTTTAATGCCTCCGAATCCTAAATTATAGTAGATTTTCGGCTTTTCGTCACATGGCTTTAGGCAAACTTGCCGCGCCGCCGGTTTTGGTATAGGCTGTGCCAATGTACGAACACCACGAAAAATCCATAGAAAACATGGTAAACCATTACCGGGGCGACGGCGAAATCGAGGCCCTGTTTCTTATAGGCTCCGTCGCCACCGGCACGGAACGCGCGGACTCCGACCTTGACGCGCTGGGAATCGTCTCGGACGAATACTTCGCGAAGAAGGGACCCCTGGAGGTACACCACGGCAAGTGCACATACGCGGGCGGGTATTTCGACATGCACTACATGACCCGCGCGAAACTGGCGGAAATCCTTAAGGGCGGTTCGGAACCCATGCGAAACATGTTCTCCCGCGCCCGCGCCCTTTACTGCGACGACCCCGGACTGTCCGAGCTAATCGCCAAAATCCCGGTGTTCCAGAAGAGCGAGGCCCCGGAAAAACAGTTCCGCTTTTACTGCACGCTCAAAATGTTCCACACCTATTTCTGGGTCGCCTGCAAACCGGAGGGGTTCATGCGGTTCCATGTGGCCGGTGGAATCATTTACAACCTTTACCGCCTGATTCTGCTGGAGAACGAGACGCTGTTCCCTTCGGTACGCAAGCTGGAGGAATACGTGATCCGCGCACCGAACAAGCCCGAAAACATCGTCGAAAAATGCCGCGGGCTTATGGAAACCCTTTCGGACAAGGACTGCCTGGATCTGGTCAATGGCTACGAGGCCTGGACTTCCTTTGACTACCCAAAGGAACACCATGTCGTCATGAATAACTTCAGCGATCCATACGACTGGGGTTGACGGGGCCGCGGCGGTTGAAACCTCTCCGTATTGGTGCTATGATGCCTGGAGGGTATAAAAACAAGCTTTTTTTGGAGGAAAACATGAAATCCCTACTCATTGGCATAGTTATTCTCGCGGCGGCGGCTTTTGCGGTACTTCCGCCGGCCGCCGTCGGTTTTGGGCTTGGCTGGGGGGACGACGTGCTGACGTTCCTGCGCGGCGGGGTACCGGTCGTCGCCGTGCTTATCGGGCTTATCGCGGTATTCATAGGGATCGCCGACATGAAGGATCGCGCCGAGGCCAAAAAGGAAAAGCTTAAGTCCGAGGAATCGGCGGAAAAAAACAACCGGGACGCCTAATCCAGCCTGGCCATATGGGCGGTGTTCAGGACAACCGTCTCGAAAATGCTTAACGGCATCTGGGTAATGTACAGGTTGTTGCGGCCGTCCGCCACGACAAACCACAATAGGGAGGGAGCCGAATCGGGAATCCTCATGAACCATCGACCTTCGAGCGCGTCGGCATCGGCGGACGCCACGAGTTTCGGCCATATCGAGGCGTCGCCCGAACAGGCGATTGCCTCGCTGAGCGCGTAGATCTTGGCCAGACCCAGGTTTACCGTTCCACGCGCCTCCCTGGCATTTGCCGGTTCATTCCTGGCAACGACCGCCACGTTCAACGGATCCCCGGCATCGCTCGCCCTGAACTCCTCCAGCACCCTGAACCCGTTGACGAAACCCGCCATTCTTTCTATCTCCCTTCTGATAAAGCGCGGGGTGTTTTGGCCCGAAGCCATCAGCCCCCTATGCAAGGCTTCCAGCAACTCAAGCGATTCCGCGAACCGCTCGTTCGCCGCGTACAGAATGGCAGTGTTGAACCCGGCGAAAACGTTGCCGTGCTGTTCGTATATTTCCCGGTATATCCGCAGCGCCTGATCGTACCTGCCCATCCTGACAAGCCTTCTGGCCTCGTCCAGCTCCGGCTCGTTTCCCGACCTTCTTCGCAGAGACCTTTCTTCCGTCGTCGTCCACGGCGCGATCTCCCGATCCATGGCGCGCGAAAACCTTGCTATGGCAACCCTTGCCAGGCTTTCCTCCCACGTGTGCCTCTGCACCGAAGCGCCGCCCGGACGCCCTCCCCGGCGTCCCCTCCCCCTTCCCTGGTCGCGATCCCTATCCGGGTTGAACCAGCCAGGGTGATCCCACGGCCCCGGGCGGTTCCAGTCGGGATGGCTCCAATGCCCAGGGTGATGACTTGAACCCCCATGCCGGCCGCCCCCTGGACGATTCCCGCCTCCGGAACGGGGCAGCCTTCTTAGGTGTTCGGCGGTCTCGCTGGCTTGCTGGGTTTTTCTGAACGTTCCCAGGATCCTGCCATCCCTTGCGCGGATGTACGAGTACTCTATATCGACGATTACGGTAAGGGTAACGGTCAGCACCCTGTAATCCTCGCCCCTAATAGTTCGCGTGCTTTCCCTGGTGTTATGACCCGAGCGGACATCGATTATCCTGCCGGTTATAACAACGTCAACATGCCGCCACAGATCGTGTTGGGGAACATGCGCCAATGCCTGCGGCTCGACAAAGACAAGGTTTCCGCGCCACGCGTTGTTCTGCACGCCGGCCGCCAACGAGGACGTGACGTGCCCCGAAAGATACTCAAACGCCCTGAAACTGCCCCGCTCGAATGGTGCAACGGTTATGCTGTGAACGCCCCGCAGATCTACGATGGGCGGATGTTCGACATCGAACCGCACCGAGGTGGCGCACGATGCCAAGGCCAAGGGGATTAACGTTGAAATAAGAAGCGGCGATTTCCTCACGAATTATCCCTCCTTGGCGATTTGCCTGCTCGCTTGACTAAAACAACGATACACACAAACGGTAACACCTGTCGATTTTTAGGCGTGGGAAGTCCACCCGCAAAGCGACTATGCCGTCAAGGTTGCAGTACCATACGAGGGGACGGTTACCTTCCATTTGTCAAACGTGCCATGCAACAAAAAATTTTTTACCTGCATCAAAGCTTCCTCTTTGTGGTGTATTTCCTTGTGCCCATAAGCAAGATTATCGTATCCTTGGCATCATTACTTAATGCGGAAAACAATTCCACTCTTCCGTTGCTTTCCGCCGGCAAAAACATTTTTCCCAAAACCGTGTTATTACCGCTTTCCGCAATCAAGCCTATTTCGATACTGCTTTTCAGCAGATACTTGTTTTCGGCAGAAGGCCGCAAGCTTTTTAGGGGTTTAAATATTTTGTTATAAAAGGAAACATACCTCGAAATCTTCGCGAGGCAGCTTCCCCGATGTGGGGTCGCAATAAAAACGCACCTCTCCACATTTTTTAGCCCAAGCTTATTTATGTAGGCTCTTACTATTAACCCTCCCATGCTATCCTGACAAAATTGACCATTTCGTATTTTTTTACAAGATCACGGACTTGCGAATCAACCTCCAAAACAAAAACCCACCGGGATTATACTCCCCCCAGATAGTATCAAACGCCCAATCTATGTTTTCCACGCTTGCCGGTAGGGTTATCTCGGTTAGGAGTAGTTCGGCTTCGTTGCCAAGGCGGTTAAATACCTTGTCAAACAAAGCATCGTCCATTTTGCCCCTTAGATAGTTCCTTAGCCCTTCAAAGTCAATGACGGGCTTTTCCGGCTTGTGGATAAACCACTCTTGGAACGCTATCATATGCTTGCCGTAATCATCCCAGAATATGGTGTCGCCTACTTTGTTGATGTGTAGGTAGTTGCCAAGCA
>Ga0209755_10001140_pt1 | contig 43601 bp, 32 predicted proteins | sample TergutCo191P1_FD_187301 | JGI IMG/M metagenome (GOLD analysis project Ga0209755, IMG submission 187301) | Cornitermes sp. P1 segment gut microbial communities from Petit-Saut dam, French Guiana - Co191P1 (SPAdes) (version 2) | ecosystem: Host-associated > Arthropoda: Insects > Digestive system... | reverse complement strand
AAATATTTCCAACCGCGCGACGCGCGGTTTAACCCGGGATCGGGCCCCCGCCCGCGCGGGAGGGGGGAAGGGATCGCCGCAACTCGCCAGGGCGCGCGGGGGGGGCGAGGCGCGGGGATCCGCGGGTGGAACCGGCGATAACGCCCGTTCTGTCTACCAGCTTTCCGGGGATTATTGTCGCCGAGGGCGATTTTTGGAGGATAACTGTATGGAATATCGCCAAAAGACACATTTTACTAGCTGTCAGACGTACAGACGCAAATCCTCCCACAGCTTGTCTAAAAACCTGTTTTCCGGTAAGACTAACAAATGCAAGGAGGCGCAATGCAAAGGCTTGTTTTTCCCGGGGATTTTGAGTGGGGCGTTGCCACCGCGAGTTACCAGGTTGAGGGCGCCGCCAACGAGGGCGGACGCGGCGAGTGTATCTGGGACACCTTCTCCCGAAAGCCCGGGGCGGTGTACGCCGGGGAAAGCGGCGCGGTCGCCTGCGATCAGTACCATCGCTACGCCGAGGACATTGCGCTCATAAAAGAGCTTGGTTTTAAAAGCTACCGGTTTTCCATTGCCTGGCCCCGGATCATCCCGAACGGAACCGGAAAGGTAAGCCCGGAGGGGGTTGCCTATTACCGCCGCCTCTGCAACGAGCTGCACAGGCAGGGTATTTCCACCTGCGCCACGATATACCACTGGGATCTGCCCCAACCGCTGGAGGACGCCGGCGGCTGGGCCGGCCGTTCCATCGTGGGCGCGTTCGAGGAATACGCGAAGGTCTGCTTTAGGGAGCTTGGCGACGTGGTGGATCGCTGGATTACGATTAACGAGCCGTTCTGTGTTTCCTACCTGGGCTATTACCACGGCAGGCACGCGCCTGGGCACACCGATTTACAGATGGCCCTGAACGCGGTGCACCACGTCAACATGGCTCACGGCGTTTCCGTAAGGGCGTACCGCGAAACTGGCCTTAGCGCGCCGATGGGCATAGTCTGGAACCCCATTACCCCGAGGCCGGCCACCACCCGGCCGGAGGACCAAAGGGCCGCCGCAATCGCCCGGGCTGTGGAGACCGAGGTTTTCATGTTTCCGTGCCTTGGCATGGGCTACCCGGATCTGGCCGTCAAAAGCCTTCCCTCTCCGTTTTCGCTGCCGGTCGAAAAGGGCGATCTGGAAACCATCGCCCAGCCCATCGACTTCATCGGCGTAAACTACTACAGCGAAAACCCGGTGGCGGCGGACGACAAGGCCCCGTTCGGATATTCCCAGAGACCCTTCTGGCAGGAAAAAACCGACATGGGCTGGCCCGTTACCCCGGGCGGCCTTGAACGCCAGCTTAAATGGATCGCCGAGGTCTCGACCGGCGCCTTCGGCAAGGCCGGCCTTCCTGTTTTCATAACCGAAAACGGGTGCGCCTGCAAGGACGAGGTTGGGGCGGACGGCAGGGTTCGCGACGCCGAGAGAATCGGGTACTTCAAACAGCATCTTGCGGTCTGCGCGGACCTTATAAAGTCCGGATTGGACCTTAGGGGCTATTACGCCTGGTCCATGCTCGACAATTTCGAGTGGGCCTTCGGCTACGCGAAGCGTTTCGGCATAATCCACGTCGATTACGCCACCCAAAAGCGGACGCCGAAGGACAGCGCGTACTTTCTGAGGGACACGATCGCCGGTTTCGGGGAGTGGTAACGGGCTTTTCCCAATTAACCCAACTTTTCCTTTTCAAAACGGCCAAAATGGTGTATACTGAACTCTATGGACGACAGAAAACGGCAGATTAATGAGGCGGAACAGCGAAAGAAGGATCAGTCCGCCCTTCTTGACGCGTTGCTGGCGCATATCGGGGAAGCCATTTTTGAGCGTACAGGCGATCACGGACGGGAGGAGGATCCCGCTTTTGCGGAACTGGCCGCCTACAGAAGGCTGCAGAACGACATAGCCAGCTCGCAGGACTCGATTCAGTCCGCGGAAGAGCAGATGCGCAGGTTCAAGGAGCTCGAAGAGGACATCGACGCCAAGGAGAGGGAGGAAAGCCTCTGCTCGAAGGATCTGGGCGGCGCGTACGGCCGGCTGGGAAAGCTTCTTTTGGAGGGGCACGACGGGGGCGGCGACGATTTCTGCGCCCCGTACCGAGGCCAGGCCGACGAGCTGCTTGCCAAGGTGCAGTCCCTGGAGGAAAGGCTTTCCGGGCTGGAGCACAAGGAGAAGGGCAACGTTTTCTCGTGGATCGGCAAGAGCGCCCAAAGCCTGGTTCTGCGGTCCTTCCTGGGCAAGGCGCAGGAAAACCTGGAACAGGTTCGGCGCACCGTGGGCGAGCGTTTCACCCGCCGCGCTTCCGGCACCCTGTTCCCCGACAACGGCGTTATGGACGCGATTTGCAGCGAAATCGAACAGAGACGGTCGGATCTCCAGGATCTTTCGCAGGATCTGGCCGGCCTAAAGGACGAAAAACGGAAAATATCCGACGGCTTTAGTTCCGAGGGCGGGCCGCTTAGGTATATCCAGACCCTGAAAAACCAGATTACCCAGGTGCAGAACGAGTTGAGGGTTCTGTACAGGCGCATAGGCACGGAGGCCGCCCTTGCCGACGAGCGCAGGGAGCTTATCCAGTCCTTCGTAAGGCCGGAGGATCGGGAAAACCTGGACAGCGCGGCGCGCATGAACCAGGCAATCAACGACTGCGACGCGGTTATAGAGAAGCTAAAGGCCTCCCTTGCCATTGACGACGAAAAGGCGAAGATCGAAAAATACCGCAGGATGATAAACGAGAAACGTGACAAGATAGCCCAGGCCGAAAAGAACATCCTGGAGTTTGAAGGGGCCATAAGTGATTCCGAGGCGAATATTGAAAAACTACGGCATCTTCTGTAAGAATTGTTTCCAGGGAATAACATGGCAGTGACAAGGAAAACCAACGTGAAGGCTCCCGCCGGAAGGGGGACGACCAAAAACACCAAGAGCGCGGCCGTTAAAACCGGTGTCGCCAAGGGCGCTCCGACCAAAGGCGGGGTCGCCAAGATCGCGACCGCTAAAATCGGGGCCGCAAAAGGCAAGGCAGTTGCCGGCGCGGCCAAGACCGTCGCCGGGAACGACGCCAAGCGTTCCGCCAAAGGCGCTTCCAGGGCGGGCGCCGCCAAGGGTGCCGCGACCGCCAAAGGCGCGGTTGGGGGGGGCGGAAAAACCGAAAGGACGCCGGCAGGGGCATACGACGAGTCCAAAATCAAAACCCTATCCTCGCTGGAGCACATACGCCTGCGGACGGGGATGTACATAGGGCGGCTGGGCGACGGCTCCAGTCCCGACGACGGCATATACGTGCTGCTCAAGGAAATCATCGACAACGCCATCGACGAATTTATAATGGGCAACGGCAGGCACGTCGAGGTGGCGATCTCGGGCAACGCCGAGCCCGGGGCGGCGGTCGTAAAGGTGCGCGACTACGGCCGGGGAATCCCGCTGGGAAAGCTCGTGGAGTGCGTATCGGTAATCAACACCGGGGCCAAGTACAACGACGAGGTGTTCCAGTTTTCCGTCGGGCTGAACGGCGTGGGGACCAAGGCCGTCAACGCCCTTTCCGTCCACTTTAGGGTAATCGCCATAAGGGACGGCGAATTCGCCGAGGCGGTTTTCGAACGGGGCGCGCTGAAAAGCGAGCGCAAGGGCAAGCTGAAGGAAAAGCAGAAGAACGGGACCTATGTCGAGTTCGCGGCCGACCCGGAAATCTTTCCCGGCTACTTGTTCAACCTTGAGTTTATCGAAAAGCGCATCCAGAACTACGCCTACCTGAACGCCGGGCTGACCCTGGTGTTCAACGGCAGGCAGTTCGTGTCCAGGCGCGGCCTTTTCGACCTGCTGCAGGAGGAAACCGGCGAGGCCGGCCTTTACGCGATGGGCTACTACAAGGGGGAGCATTCGGCCAACGGCCAGCTTGAGTTCGCCTTTACCCACACCAACAATTACGGCGAGGGATATTTTTCGTTCGTAAACGGCCAGCACACGTCCGACGGCGGAACCCACCTTTCCGCGTTCAAGGAGGGCTTCCTAAAGGGGATCCAGGCCTATTTCAAGAAGGACTACCGCAGCGAGGACATCCGGGAAGGCTCGGTCGCCGCGGTCGCGATAAAGCTGAAGAACCCGATTTTCGAAAGCCAGACCAAGAACAAGCTTGGCAATTCGGACATCCGGGCCTGGGTCGTGCAGGAAACCCGCACCGCCGTGGAGGACTGGCTGCACAAGAACCCGGAGGCGGGGAAAAAGCTGGAGCAGAAAATCCTGTCCAACGAGAGCCTTCGCACCGAGCTAAACGCGGTAAAAAAGGAGGCGCGGGAGGCGGCGAAAAAGATCGCCCTGAACATCCCCAAGCTAAAGGACTGCAAGTACCACCTGGAGGACGGCAAGGAATCGATGATCTTCATTACCGAGGGCGATTCCGCCTCCGGCTCCATCGTTTCCAGCCGCGACGTCATGACCCAGGCGATCTTCTCGCTGCGCGGCAAGGTCGAAAACATGTACGGCAAGAAACGCGCCTCGATCTACAAAAACGTGGAATTGTACAACATGATGATGGCCCTGGGCATAGAGAACGACGTAGAGGGGCTTCGCTACTCGAAAATTATCATCGCCACCGACGCGGACTTCGACGGCTTCCACATCCGCAACCTGCTTTTGACGTTCTTTCTTTCGTTTTTCGAGGAGCTGGTTACGGCGGGCAGGGTTTTCATTTTGGAAACGCCGCTGTTTAGAGTGCGAACGAAAAAGGAAACCCGCTACTGCTACAGCGAAAAGGAACGGGACGAGGCGAGCGCCGCCCTTGGCAGCCAGAGCGAGATTACCCGCTTTAAGGGCCTTGGCGAGATAAGCCCCAAGGAGTTCGGCCAGTTTATCGGCGAGGACATGCGACTTGTCCCGGTGACCGTGAACACGCTGAAGGTGGTTCCGCAGGTGCTTACCTTTTACATGGGCAAGAACACCCCGGAACGCAGGGAATACATCATGAAAAACCTGATCGAGGACGCGGGGTAAGCGGGGCGAGTATGAAACCCCTTATCGAGGGCACGGGATGAGCGAGTGCAACGGGAAATTCTGGATCGTACTTAACCCGACGGCGGGAAAGGGAAAGGCACTGAAACGCCTGCCGGGGATCGAGCGCTTCATGCGCGGGAGCGGGCGCGACTTCGAGGTGATCCTGACCAAGGGGCCGGGCGACGCGCTGGAGCTCGTGCGGAACCTTCCGCTTGCGCCGGGCGACGTCACGGTCGCCGCCGGCGGGGACGGCACCTGCAACGAGGTCGCCAACGGCCTGCTTTCGAGCCGGCCGGCCGATCCGCCGCTTTTCGGGATTCTGCCGGTGGGCAGGGGCAACGACTTTTCCTCGACCCCGGGGATCCCTGAGGACGTCGAGAAGGCCCTGCGGATCCTGCTTGCGGGAAAAACGCGCCCCCTGGACGCGGGGCTGGTAACCGGGGGCTTTTTCCCGGACGGCCGTTACTTCGTGAACGGCGTGGGCATCGGCTTCGACGCCAAGGTCGGGTTCGCGGCGGCCAGGATGAAAATCAAGAGCGGGCTTTCCTACGCCCTGTGCGCGCTTGCCGCGGTGGCACGCTTCGAGCCGTCGCCGGTGGTGCGCGTGGTTTTCGACGGAAACGAGCTTACCATTCCGGCCACGCTTGTCTCGATCGTGAACGGCAGGCGCATGGGCGGCAGCTTTTACATGGGGCCCAACGCGGTGCTGGACGACGGCCTTTTGGATCTCTGCGCCGTGCAGCACCAGGCCGGCCGGCTCAAGCTTATGAAGGTCTTTTCCGCGTACACCAAGGGAACCCAAAGCGAATGCGAGGGCGTCCACTTCGGCAGGTCGGCGCGGTTTCGCCTGGAGGCGATTGAGGGCGGGATGGCCGCCCACTGCGACGGCGAGACGGTCTGCTACGACGGCAGGGAACTGGAAATTTCCTGCGTCCCCGGCGCGTTGCGGCTTGTGGGGGCGAGCTAGCGTGGAACTCAGAAGGGCGGCGGTTTCCTATTTTCTTAAGGGCGTCACCAGCGCGATCTGCAGGATCGACTGCGGCGAGTTCCGGGACGCCCTGTCCCGAAACGAGCCGATGCTGGTGGCCTTCAACCACGTCAATTTCCTGGAGGTGCCGATTCTGGTGGGGCACAGCTATCCCCTTAAGGTAACCGGCCTTGCCAAGGCGGAAACCTGGAAAAACCCCTTTTTCGCGTTTCTGTTCGATTCCTACGGGGCGATCCCCATCCAGCGCGGCAGGGCGTTTACCGAGGCGTTCAGGCTGATGCGCGAGGCCGTTGACGACGGCTTTTTCATGTGCATAGCCCCGGAAGGGACGCGGAGCAAGGACGGCGTTCTTGGGTCCGGCAGGCCGGGGATTATCCAACTGGCCCTGGACACCGGCCTGCCGATTCTGCCTGTGGCGCACCACGGCGGCGAGCGCGTCTGGGAGAACCTTAGGCGGCTGCGGCGCACGCCGTTCTGCTTCAGGGCGGGCAGGCCCTTCAGGATCAGGATTGGGCACAGGCCGGGCAAGGGGGAGCGCGGCCAGATAACGGCGGAGGTAATGGGCCGGATGGCCCGGCTGCTGCCGGAGGACAAAAGGGGCGCTTACGCCGGGCAGGCCTTGCTGGACGAAAGCGAGTGCAAGTACCTTGATTTTCTATGAAAGCCAAAACGCACGTTTTCGACGTTGACCACACGGTAATAAAAAGATCCAGCATGGGGCATTTCCTGCGCGAGGCCCTGGCCGAGGGTATCGTTCGCCCATGGCAGATTCGTCGCCTTCCCCTGGAATGGGCCAAGTACAAGCTCGGCCGCCTGGATCTCGATTTTATCGAAAAGGCGGTCGAGTTCATCGCGGGCATCGAAAAAACCGACCTGGAGCGGGTCGCCGAGACCTGTTTCGAGCGGCGCATAAGGCGGGACATCTACCCCGGCGCGGCGCGGCTTATCGGGGAGGCCCGGGAAAGGGGCGAGAGGGTCGTTTTCGCGACATCGTCGTTCCATGTGGCGATACGCCCGCTGGAGCGTTTCCTTGGCGTCGAGGGCTCGCTGGCCTGCGAGCTGGAATTCCTGGACGGCAGGACGAGCGGCCGGCTTGTCGGGCGGAGTTTGCTTGGGCCCAAGAAGAGGGACGCGGTGCGGGATTGGCTGGAGCGCGACGGCATTAGCCCCGGGGACGTGTGTTTCTACTCGGATTCCCATATCGATATCCCCCTGCTGGAATTCTGCGGCACGGCGGTGGCGGTGAATCCCGACCGTGTTTTAAAGGAAAAGGCGAGAAAACACGGTTGGAAGGCAATTTATTTCTAGGTAAAACCATGGCCCCACTTCCCTAAATGGCTTTTTTATGACAAAATGGGGTAATCTGTCGCGCATTGGTCATTATCATGGAGCTGTTATGAAACGAAACATATCGGTCGTGCCCGTGCTCTTGAAAAAGGATTTGGGCCTGGCCTCTAAGGTGTTTACCAGTTTTTGCAAGATGGGGAAGATAAACTATCTCCGCAGGCGCGATTACGGTTACGACCACATGAAAAACTTCGCGCTGGTTTATTTCAAGCTGACCCCCGCCTGCAACCTTCGTTGCGTGATGTGCGGCCAGTACGGCGAAAAGGGTATCATGCACCACCGCGCCGAAGGGGAATCGAAAAAGACGCTCCCCCTTGATGCGTGGAAAAAGCTGGTTGACGAGGTTGCCCCGCATTACCCGACGACCTACCTTTGGGGCGGCGAGCCCTTTATGTACCCGGATCTTATGCCGCTTGCGCGGTACATGGTTGAAAAGGGCCTGCACGTAAGCGTCAACACGAACGGCACCATGATGGAACAGCACGCCGAGCAGATTGTTCGGGACAAGTGGGGAACGATCTTCGTCTCGTTGGACGCTTTCCGCGACGTGAACGATTCGATGCGGGGCGCGGGCACTTACGACAAGGTTATCGCCGGGCTCAAGGCGATTAATCTCGAAAAGAAAAAGCAGAAGTCCCAGTTCCCGGTGCTGGGGATCGTGACCGTGGTGACGAACCGCAACTACATGGATCTCGCCAACCTGGCCGAGGCGATTCGCGAGTACGGCATCGAGTTCCACATAATCAACATGGGTACCTACACCAACGACAATATCGTCGCCGAGCAGCGCCGTTTTATGCGGGAAAAACTGGACACCGACATTGACTGCCTGGCGGGCTACAACACCGGCTACAACCTGGGCATAGACGGGCACAAGTTCCATGGGATTTTGAATGAGATCCAGAGCAAGAACTACGGCTACCTGACGCTGGCCGCGCCCGCGCTGAACCCGGACAAGGTAAACACCTACTATAGCGATCTGGAAACGCCGGTGCGGAACCGATGCATAGTTCCATGGTGCCAGGTAAACGTCAACTACAACGGCGACGTGCATTTCTGCGCCGACTACCCCGACTACATTTTGGGGAACGTCACGAAGCAGTCCTTTACGGATATTTTCAACGGAGATCGCGCGAACAAATTTCGGAAGACGATTAACGCCTGCGAGGGCGGCATGTTCCCCGGTTGCCTGCGTTGCTACCAGAACATGCTTTTCGGCAAAAAAATAAAGGGATTCTGACAGGGGGGAAAGCCTTGCTTCACATAGGGATAGACGTTGGTTCCACGACCGTCAAGGCCGTGGCGATCCGGCACGACGCCAAGGAAGTTCTTTTTCACAGGTACGCGCGGCACAACGCCTGCCAGAGCGAGATGACCCGCGATTTTCTTTCGGAGATTTTCGCGCGGTTCCCTAACGAGCAGTACAGGGTCGCCTGCTGCGGATCCGGGGGCAGGGCGATCGCGGAGCTGATCCACGCGCCGTATATCCAGGAGGTCGTCGCCAACTCCGTCGCGGTAAGGACCTTTTACCCGCACGCAAGCGTGGCGGTGGAGCTGGGCGGCCAGGACGCGAAGATTGTATTCTTCCACCGCGACAAGGCGACGGATCGCCTTATGGCCGGGGACATGCGCATGAACGGGAGCTGCGCCGGCGGGACGGGAGCGTTCATCGACGAGGTTGCCTCCCTGCTTCGCACCCCGGTCGAGGATTTCGACGCGCTCGCGGCCCGGGGAACCCAGGTCTACGACATATCCGGCCGCTGCGGGGTTTTCGCCAAGACGGACATCCAGCCGCTTCTGAACCAGGGCGGGCTTTTGGAGGACATAGCCCTTTCGACCTTCCACGCGATCGCCAAGCAGACAATCGGCGGGCTGGCCCAGGGGCTGGAGATTCGTCCGCCGGTCGTCTTCGAGGGCGGGCCGCTGACATTCAACCCCACGCTGATCAGGGTCTTCGCCGAAAGGCTGGGTCTGGCGGACTCGGACATCATCGTGCCGCCCCAGGCCGAGCTGTTCATCGCCTACGGCGCGGCGCTTTCGGTAAACGAGATGTTCCAGGATTACGACAGGAACTTCAGCCCCCAGGCCGCGCTGACCTCGCTTTCGATGTACCGGGAGATCGTGGCCGGCAATTCGGGGCTTCAAAGCCAGAAATTCTTCGACTCGAAAACCGAGCGCAAGGAATTTGCCGCCCGGCACAAAATGCAGGCAATCAACCGCGACGCGGTGCCGTCCGGCCTAAAAAGCGGGGACACGCTTAGGGTGTACCTGGGCATCGACGCGGGATCGACCTCCACCAAGTTCGTGCTGGTGGACGAGGACGAAAACGTCGTTGACGGTTTTTACAGCCCCAACAAGGGCGAGCCGCTAAAGGTGATCAAAAAGGCCCTGCTGGACATGCACGCCAAGTACCTGGCCGCGGGAATCAACCTGGAGGTTATCGCCCTGGGAACCACCGGCTACGGGGAGCTTTTGTTCGACAAGGCCCTGGGCGCGGATTTCCACACGGTGGAAACCGTGGCGCACGTCGCCGCGGCGCAGAAGTACATCTCCGGCGTCAGCTTTATCCTGGACATCGGCGGCCAGGACATGAAGGCGATCAACATATCGAACGGCGTCGTCACGAACATCACGGTGAACGAGGCATGTTCCTCCGGCTGCGGCTCCTTTCTGGAGGCCTTCGCGGAGACTCTGAACATCCCGGTAGAAAAAATCGCCGAGGCGGCCTTCGGCGCGAAAAACCCGGCCAGGCTGGGCAGCCGATGCACGGTCTTCATGAACAGCACGATTATCACCGAGCAGAAGAACGGCAAGCAGGCCGACGACATAATGGCGGGGCTGTGCCGCTCGATCGTCGAAAACGTCTTTACCAAGGTCGTGCGCATTTCCAACCCGGCGCAGTTGGGCGACAAGATCGTGGCGCAGGGCGGCACCGTCAAGAACGACGCCGTGCTTCGCGCCCTGGAGCAGTACCTTGGCAAAAACGTCGTCCGCGCCCCGTACCCCGGGGAGATGGGTGCCATCGGCATCGCGCTTCTGACCAAGCGGGAGATCGCCGAGAACGGCTACACGTCGCCGCACGGCCCGGCCGACCGCTCGCGCTTTATCGGTTTCGAGGCGCTCAAGGGTTTCGACTACACGCAGGAGGCCAACCTGATTTGCCCCTTCTGCGCCAACAGCTGCAACCGCACGCTGGTGCGCTTCTCGACCCCGGCGCCGGAGGTAACCTGGGTTACCGGCAACAGGTGCGAGCGCGGGGAGATTGTCGGGGATCCGTCGGATCCCGCGGTGCGGGAGGAGGCCGGCAAGATTACCCGGATCATGAACGCCGTCCCGGACATGATGAAAATCCGCGAGGATCTGCTTTTCCAGGACTATCCCTTTTCCAGGCTGCTTCCGGAGAACGGCGTTACCGTGGGGATTCCCCGGGTGCTCGACTTTTGGCGCAACATGCCTTTCTGGAAGACCTTCTGGGCGGCCCTTGGGTTCAAGACCAGGGTTTCGCGGAAAAGCTCCAGGCAACTGTACGAGAAGGGCCTTCAGTACGTGGCGTCCGACACGGTCTGCTTTCCCGCAAAGCTCGCCCACGGGCACATCCAGGACCTGATTGAAAGCAAGGTCGACCGGATTTTCTTTCCGCAGATCAACAGGCTGCCGCCGGACAACCCGGAGCGCGGCAGTACCTTTACCTGCCCGGTCCTAAAGGGCTACCCGCTGTCCATCAGGTGCTCCGACAACCCGGAGGAAAAGCACGGCATTCCGTTCGACAGCCCGATTTGCCACTGGTTCTCGAAAAAGGACCTGGACTTCCAGCTTTGCCGCTGGATGCGGGAAACGTTCGGCATTCCCAAAAAAACCACGCTTGCCGCGATCAGGCAGGGGGAAAGGGCGCAGGAGGATTTCCGGCGCGCCATGACCGAGAACGGCGACAGGATTATAAGGGAGGTCGAGGAAAAGGGCGGGTTCGCGGTGGTCGTCGCGGGACGGCATTACCAGTACGACGAGCACGTCAACCATAACCTTTCGCGGTATTTTACCGGCATGGGCATTCCGGTGCTGACGCTGGATTCGCTGGCCGGCCTGGGAAAGGTGCCGCTGGACAAGTCGCGAATCGAGATCACCAACAACAACCACGCGCGCCTGCTTTCCGGGGCGATATTCGCCGCCGGGCATCCGGCGCTGGAGTACGTCGATATTTTCAGTTTCGGCTGCGGGCACGACGCGCTGTACGCCGACGAGATTGTCCGCATAATGGACGAGATCTCCGGCAAGTCGCCGCTAATCCTAAAGGTGGACGAAAGCGAGGTCTCCGGCCCGCTTCGCATTAGGGTGCGGTCCTTCCTGGAAACGGTGGCGATACGCCGGAAGGCCGAAAAGCACCGGGTAAGGCCGATGGGGGATCCCTACCCGGTTAAGTGCACGAAGAAGGACCGCGGAAAGACGCTGCTGGTGCCGAACGCCAGCCGCGCCTTCTGCCTGATTCTTAGCGGAAGCCTGGCCAACGACGGGCACCGCGCCGAGCCCCTGCCCCTGGGCGGCGCCGAGGCGATAGCGATGGGGAAAAGGTACGTGCACAACGACATGTGCCTTCCCGCGCAGATCGTGATCGGCGAGGCGATTCTTGCCCTGAAAAGCGGGAAGTACGATCCGGACAAGGTTATCGTCGGGACGGCCAAGGTGCTGTGCGACTGCCGCCTGGCCAACTACCTGCCGCTTGCCCGGAAGGCGCTGGACGAGGCCGGCTTTCCGCAGGTGCCGATTATAACCACGGACCAGATCGACGCTAAGAACGCCCACCCCGGCGTGAATTTCAGCGCGCTTACCTACGCGAAGGGCGTGTGGGGGCTGATCCAGACTGACGCGCTCGAATTCCTGCGCCGCAAGATTCGCCCCTACGAGCTGGAAAAGGGCGAGACCGACAGGGTCGTCGAAAACGCGTTCGTCGAAATCGCCGACGGCATAGCGAAAGGCGGAATCCCCGGATCGATGGGGCCCTTTAAAAAGGCCGTCGCCGACCTGTGCAGGGTCCGCTACGACAGATCCAGGCTTAGGGAACCGGTGGCGATCCAGGGCGAGTACCTTTTGGTCTTTCACCCAGGCTCCAACCTGGAAATCGAGAGGTACCTGGAGAAAAACGGCATGGAGGTGATTTTTCCCAGGATGTCCGAGATTTACCGCCATCTGTTTTTGCAGCACACCGTTTCCGAGATTAAGGAGTTCAAGGTGCGGCACGGGCTTTACGACAAGCTGTACGCGCTGGTCGGCAACAAGTTCATGGACGCGGCGGTAAGGTCCGCGGACAAAATCGCGTCGCGGCACCCGCTTTACGAGCCGGACCTGACCCTGCAGGAAAAGGCGAAGTACAGCGACCACATAATGCACCACTCGATAATGTCCGGCGAGTCGTTTCTGATAGCCGCGGACATCCTGCATTACGCGAAGATGGGCGTGCGCTCTTTCGTGATACTGCAGCCCTTCGGCTGCCTGCCCAACCACGTCTGCGGCCGTGGGATTATGAAAAAGGTCAAGGAGGAACATCCGGATATAATGATCCTGCCCTTGGACTACGACCCGGACGTTAGCTTTGCCAACATCGAGAACCGCCTGCAGATGCTTATAATGAACTCGCGGAACATGAGGCCGGCGGGGTAGGCGGAACGCTTATGCGACGTATGGAATAAGGAAAAACTCCAGGGATGATCTCGACAGGTTTCTGAAATGCAGATCGTACAAAAATTTGGAAAACAGACCCTTGCTCTTGTGAATCGTAAGCGTTTTATTGAACGGCTTTAGCATGGCGAGGGACAGCAAATAACACATGTACTCGTTATGGAACGTAAAGGCAAGACCCAGCTTCTTTGCCGCCAAGTTGTCCTTGGGATAAATGGCAAACGGTTTTAGTATCGAAAGCCAATACAACAGGTTTGCAAGCCGCCGGTGAACATAAGGGTTGCGGGAATCGACCTTGAATCCGTAATCGGAATATCTTGACAGGTTTTCCCGCTGCACTTCGCTTAACCCTAGGTGGTTGATTTTTGCCTCAAGGCGAAGTTCCCCGAAAATATCCCTCGAATACCGAGACAATGCCTGGCAGAGCAGATAGTCATTGCATTCCACCCTGCCTGGGTGAACCTTGTTTATCTTTACGATGTTGCCGCATATAGTGCCCAATACCTGCAGGAACACATCGACCACCTCGTTTCTGCTTTCGGGAATAAGGCAACCGTTTGCGTCAAGAATGTACAAACCGTTGGGATTTTGCTTGTATACAAAATCCTTCATCATGAAGCTTGAAAATTGTAGGCTCATTGGTCAGACCAGCGTATCCTTCATTTCGTTTGTCACGGAATCAATGATTTCTTCATTGCTCATGGGGGTAAAGACCAGGGACTCCGAAACAGACACGTCCGGGTTCTCGGGCTGGGCGCAAAAGGACTCCGTCGGGAATACCGATTCGTCCATGAAATCTAGCTTTCTTTCGTAATATATCGCTTCCATAAACCACCTTAACTAGGCCGTCACTCCTTTTTCATGCACGTATTTTGCCAGTATATACCGATTATCGGTAGAAAACGGCAATCCTTTACACGCATTGCTGGGTTGTGGCCAGCGAAACCCATACTAGATGCCGATCTGCAGGGGTTTTTAATAACTACATAATAGCATCGTTTTGGCAAATCGTCAAGTACAGGCGTTCGAAATTTGGTTGCCTATGGGGTGAAATTCAATGCCTGCAGTGTCCCCGCCGGAACGCCCAAAAGCGGCCTTGAGCCCATGGCTCCATCCCGACCCCCAACACCGTTTCCGGGGAGCCAAAATCAAGAAAGTTGCGACGAAGCCTGGCCTAGCCAGGTTTCCCAAAACCGGTGCCGGTCACCGGGCCGGACAAGTGTCTGGATTTGGTGACTGACACCGGCGCGTGAGCGATCGCGCCTCCTGGTTGCTGTCAGCATTCGCCCCAACTGGGTCGATCCCTGGGCGCGCCGCGGATCGCGATGCCAGCCCAGCGAACCGCAAGCAAAACGCGAATCCGCGCCATTAATAGGGTATGAAAACAAACGAAAACACCGAGCCTTCGCAGCCTTTACGAAGGCTCAACCCGCTCAACGACTTCCTGTTCTACAAGACAATGGGGGAGAAAGGCGACGAGCCGCAGCTAACCGGTTTCCTGAACGCCGTCCTTGTGCCCTCGGGAAGAAAGCCAATCGAGACCGTCGAGATCCTTGACAAGAAAATCTACGTCAAGGACCTGCTCCTGGGAAAATCCTGTTCCCTGGACGTGCGCGCCGTGCTTTCGGACGGAACCAGGGTAAACATCGAGGTTCAGGTAAAGGACAAGCGAAACATGGATCGCCGCACCCTGTTCTACTGGAGCAAAATGTACACCGAAACCCTGAACGAAGGCGAGGATTACGCCAGGCTTCCGGACACGATCGCGATAAACATCTTGGGTTACGATTTTCCGCGCGGGGGCGGCGTGCACACCAGGTTTCGCCTGCGGGAGGTGTCCGACCCCTTGCTCGAACTAACGAGCGCCATGGAAATCCACTTCATCAATGTGGTAAAATGGAGGGGACAGGCGGATCGGGATTTTGCTGGGAACCCCCTGCACAGGTGGCTTGCGTGGCTGGATCCGAAGAGCCCGCCTGGGCTGATCGAGGAGGTCAAGGGAATGGACGGAGCGATAGCGTATGCGGACGACAGGCAGACATTCGTGATTAGCGACGCGGACGCCCGCGAGGTCTACGAGGCTCTTCAGAAGGCGGAGAGGGATCGCCGGAGTGAGATCGCGTTTGCCGTGGAGGCGGCTGTCGCCGAATGGCAGGGCGTGGCTGCCGACAAGGAAGCCGAAATCGAGCGGCTCCGGGCGCGGCTTGCGGAGCTTGGCGGGTAATTCCCCGGGGCACCTTTGGCGGGCGACGAAACCGGGCAACCAGTGTAGCGACCAGCCCGGCAAGGCACCCGGAACAATCGCCGGATCGTGGAAGATCCCCGGTGCAGGGATCCGTTCCCTGCCCGGTCGGCCAAGCCCAAAAAAAGGCTCCCCGTTTCCGGGGAGCCAAAATCAAGAAGGTCGCGACGAAATCTGGTCTAGCTTGGCTTCCCAAAACCGGTGCCAGTCATCGGGTCAGACAAGTGTCCGGATTTGGTGACTGACACCGGCGCGTGAACTTCAGGTATTGAACGGTCAGATTCCTGCCTCTTGTTCCCCGCCAATGTTGGGTGTGCCAAAAAAAGCCCACTTTCGCGGGCTTTAAATCTTTTTAGGAGAGCAGGCTCCCCGCGGTTCATGGCGGGGAGGCTCGTTTATTTTACTGGGGGTAACTCATGGCAATGAATAGTACCTTTCCGATATCGTATAGTATTTGTAAAAACCTCATAATCCCATTTCGGTATTTCATAAGACTGTCTATTCGTTTTGATAGTTTCTTTAGCAGCTTTTTCAGCATCATCTTGGACAGCATATCGGGAAATTTTTTGAGTGGCTTCAATTCTTTCCTTAATGCACGTTCGAGATGTTCTTCCCATAAATACCTCAAGTGCTTTTCTGCGTTCTTCCTCTGCTTCTTTCTTTTCCATAAGCGCTTTGATTTCTTCCACCAAAGAATGAAATTCGAGTCCTTTTGTCGTTGCCGCTTGCATCCATCGGCAAGCTTTTCCCTTTTCTTTTTTCTCAATGAGGTATCCTCCTATATGCGGTATTTTTAATGTGGAAATCATTGCAAAACTCCTCTTTGAAGGTATCTGCGTGGAACAGTACCCGCATTGTAAAATTTCCGCCCACAAGGGCGATATAGTAGTATTATGTTCCGTAAAACACGATTTGTCAAGAAAAAACGCAAAGGCCAGGGCTACGGCACTTGCTTTTTTTGTCGGAAAATGTGCTGATGGTTTTAGCGATATGTTCTACTACAGGGAGACAGGTAAGGGCTGTTGTCCTGCGTGGGGCGACCCGAATGGCTAGTGTCACGATCCGTTTTGCGACCTAGCCCGGCAAGGCACCCGGAACAATCGCCGGATCGTGGAAGATCCCCAGTGCAGGGATCCGTCCCCCGGCCGACCGGCCAAGCCCAAAAAAAGGCTCCCCTTTTACGGGGAGCCAAAATCAAGAAAATTGCGACGAAGCCTGGTCTAGCTAGGCTTCCCAAAACCGGTGCCAGTCACCGGATCGGACTGACTGGCATCGGCGCGTGACAAAAGCCCGGACCTTACCGGCCGGCGTCACCATTCCTTGGGCACGAAGCCCTCGGGAAGATCCATCCGCATCGTGTCGCCGCTCTGCACTATAACGAAAAAGCCGGCCTCCAGGGCGGCCTCCCTTTGCCCGGGGCCGAACACGGCGCCGGCCATCGCCCCGAGGATCCGCCGGCGATCGCCGCACTTGTCGTGCGCGCTGCGTATTTTTTCCAGCCGCTCCTTGTGCTTGCCCACGTCCTTCGTCTTTACCTTGGCCTTTACTTCCACGACCAGGATCGTCTGGCCGTTTTCCAGCCAAAGGTCGGCCTCCGCAACGTCTTTTCCGTCCTCGCTTACGACCATGTTGGCGGCTATCTTGCCGGAGCTAAAGTCCATGCCAAGGTCGCCGAAACGCTCCCTTATGCCAGGGGCGACCAGGTGCTCGATGACCTCCCCGAAGCTGTTGCGCAGGCGGCCCATCTCGCTGTTGTTCCTGGCTATTTGCTGGTCGGTTCGGTCGAACATTGCCTTGGTCTCGGCGAACTGCCTGCGAAGTTCTGCCCATTCCTGTTCGGATTTGGCTTGCCACTTGGCGTGCTGCTCTTGCCGCTTAGCGTCCTCCTCCTGCCGTTTGGCGTTTTGCGCCTCGTTCTCTTTCCGCCATTCGGCGGCTTCCCGCAGGATTGCCCAGATTTCCTGGGGGGTGGCGGGGTTTTGGTCCGTAGCCTGTGTCGCTACCATGGTTCACTCTCCTGTAAGTTGAATATACTCTCGGGTCGTATGGCCGTCAAGCGCGTGGCACCGACGTGCCATACTATATTTAAGGCGCGAAACTGCATGGCGCTTTGATCCGGGGTGAAAAACTTTACTAAACGCGAAAAGAACTGTCCGCTTTGCGGCTCCCCCAGCTTCTATTCCCACGCCCGCCCTCCGTGTCGGCCCGCGCCCGGCAAAGCCAAATGGCCTTGCCGGGCGCGGGCCGACACGGGGGCTAACGATTCGTTGTAACGACCTAGCCCGGCAAGGCACCCGGAACAATCGCCGGATCGTGGAAGATCCCCGGTGCAGGGATCCGTCCCACGGCCGGCCGGCCAAGCCCGAAAAAAAGGCTCCCCGTTTCCGGGGAGCCAAAATCAAGAAGGTTGCGACGAAGCCTGGCCTAGCTAGGCTTCCCAAAACCGGTGCCGGTCACCGGGCCGGACAAGTGCCCGGACTTGGTGACTGACACCGGCGCACGAAAGTCACCGGCGCGTGAACGGCGGGGCAAAACCCAAAGGCATTGACCCGGGTTCCCAAGCGACCCTAAACCTTCCGTTGCCCCGCGACTAGGCCAGGGCAACGGGCCGGGGCTGCAAAGCCCCAGGTTAAGGTTGGGGCCAGACCCCGGTTCTCGTGATCACGATGTTCTCGATCTCAAATGTTACAGCAGCTGGCAAGCTATGGGTAATACGAATTTGTGGCTGGGTAGCAAAATCAGCGGTTAATACACCCGTAAAGTCAAAATTCGCGGCCGTTGGATCAGTCCCAGGCGTAGCTGCTACGGAATGGGCACCACCATTCATTTGAATCCTCATTTCACCGCCAGCGGCGGGGGGTTTACTGCCTACCACTTGTATCGTGTACGAAAAGCGCGCAAGATCCATCGGTAATGCGGCATGAACCAGACGTAAGGATCGCCAGTCAGCCATCTCTGCTCTTACTACGTTTATGGCACCACCCTCTATAGTGGCGGTAACACCATCTGCGATCAGGCCAGGACCTAACCCACCAAAGGTGGTAATGGGCGGGGGCCCAGCAATTACGCTTGCCAAGTCGTACACAACGCCAAGAGGAATGATTTCGCTCACGCCAATAGTCTCGGTGGCACCAATAACTCCGACGAAATCCACGGTCAAGTTCCATCCGGTATCGTCCACATCCGTGCTCTCGTCATCGAAGCCGACAAATGTCAGCGTTAGGGTGCCGTCGGTACTAATACCGTGCTCGTTAAACACAATGCTTCCGGAAACCTCAATCTCGTCGCTGGCAATCAAGGCTGCCAAAGTACCACCCAGGGTTACAGCGGCGGCGTTGTCAAAGTACACGGTTTGGCCATACAAGGTTGTAAAGTTGAACCCTCTCATGTCTATGTTCAAAGGCTCGCCCTGCACAAGGACAATGTCGGAATCCGGATCGGCAAGCAGGACCGGGGGACCGTCAACAACAACCAGCGCGGTGGCATATGCCTGGGTAAGGCTGCCTACCGAGACCCTGACATCCAATACGCGCTCTGCGGCTGCACCAACGGTAAGCATACCAGTAGCACTTATGGTGCTGCCTCCCAAGTTATCCCCGGTGACGACCCAGTTAACGGCCCATGGAGTACCGCTCGGGGCATTTGCCGGAACTATCGTTGCGGTAAACTGCTGGGTATCGTTGGGGTTTAAAACCCCAAAGGTCGGGTCTATCGTAACCTGGACCGCGCCAACGGTAACGGTTGCGGTTCCGCTAAAAAGCGGAGCAAGCCTTGAAGAGGCCGTAACGGTTACTTCCGTGCCCGCCGCTACGGTTTCCGGTACGGACAATACCCCATTCGCGTCTATAGTGCCATGCGAAGTGGACCAGCTCACAACCGCGGGAGCAAACCCCGCAAAGGCGTCAAACCCTAAGGTAAAGCCACGGAGCATCGTCGTCGCGCCGCCATGTGCCCGTACCGTAATCTGGCTCGGGTCGGGCCCGCCGGGAATACCGCCGGCCGGATCCATAAGCACCCTGGACAGACACCACAGCAAGTCCTCGCCCTCGGGATCGGAGCCCCGTATCACCTGCACGCTTTTGAAGATAAGGTTCGGCTCTACGGCCGCCGTGTCGTCGGTCATGAGACGGATGTTGCCGGCGCCGTCGCCTATGGTAACGGTCCAGTAGGCTTCGAATTCCTCGCCCGCAACTATGGGAACTGAGTCACGAGTAGCCCAGTTTTGCCGTATGTCGAAACCACCGGCCGCCGTGTCGTCGCCACGCCCAATCACCCTAACGGTAACAACGTCTCCGGTACTTACAATGCCGGCATGGACCAAGTCCACGGCCTCGGAATTCCCCCAAAGGTGGAGAATCGGTGAGTTATTGTCCGCCGCCCTGCCGGTCACGCGCAGTTCCTCGAACCTGCCCCGGTACGTTACCAAGGTGTACTCAACCGCTGCCCCCATACCATGCGCAAATGCCAGGACACGACCGGGGAGGAGGTTAATAGTCGTTTCCACATATTCCTCTTCTGGCGCTCCGGGCACAAGGTGCGCAATCGCGTCAACCAGGCTCCAAACCTCGTTGCCGGCGGCATTCTCTATCACCACGTTTGTAAGAATAAATATCGAGGTGGCGCCGGCCTCGTCGGTCGCAATACGGGCCGCTTCCCATGCGGGGGCCATTGTGATATCCCTTTCGAAATCAAAATCGGCGTTCGCGACCAACGGCGTACCCTGGCTTTGGCCAAAATCTGGAATTCGCTGGGTCCAAACCTGGCCCGCAACCGGCGCGCCCCCGCTGCCTTCCACCCTAATGGTGTACGTCCCGGTGTTGCTTAGGACACCGTCGTTAATAAGGCCCACCGCGGTGTTGTCGTTAACCTCGCGAGTCCGGAACACAATGTCCAATCCGTCCCAGTTGTTTGTCCTGCCGTGAAAACGGATCCCCTCAAAGTTCCCGGCCCTAGACAACATTGTAATCGTCGGGTTCCCCGCGGTTGCAAGGCCAATAATATTGCCGGCGGCAAAATTCATTGGGGTTTCCACCTGTCCTTCCGCCGGTGGCGGCGGTGGCGGCGTGATTCCCGCCGCGCCGTAGCCGCACCCTATTATTGCAAACGCCGCCGCCGCCGCAAGGGCGGCAACCACTGCGCTTCCGATTTTCGTTCTGTTCAGTTTCATTCTATCGTCTCCTTAAAAAAACTTGGTTTTGCGGAACGCTGTCCGCGGCAGCCGGCCCCTTAGAACGAGAACCTTAGGAGCATGGGGACGTGGATGTGGATGTCGTTGTTCCCGGTAAGGCTCGCGTTGCCGCCCCTCTGCACGCCGCTCCAGACATGGAGCCCGATCGAGAACGCGCCCGACGCGAGCGGCAGCCGGTACACGGGCTTGACCGACCAGCCGAGGTCGCGCTCGGCGTCGAAGCCCAGCGGCTCCCTGTGCGTCTCGCTGGCGGGGCTGGAATCGAGAGCCCCCACCTGCACCGACAGCCCGAGGTCGAACATCAGCGATCCGGGGCCGAGGGAAACTATCGGCATCAAGTTGCCGGTTATAAAGGCGGGCCTGTAGTTGTCGCCGGAGATGTTCGACCCGACGCGGAACCTAAGTCCCATGAGCCCGGGCACCAGGGTCGGCATGTCCAGCGCCGCGCCGACGTGCAGGTCCATAAAGCGGTCCGCGTCCGGGATTACCACCGCGCCGCCGAACAGAAGGTTCCCGAAGTCCAGCGCCGTAAGCAGGAAAGACAGGCCGGCCTGGCCGAAGTTCGTCGTCTCGCCCCAGGTGGGCTGGTACTGGTTCAGCGCGGTGCCGCTGTGGGGATAGCCGGCAAGGCCGTGGCTCGCCTCTATGTTCATGATCCCGCCCGGGGCGTTGTACGTGAACTGGATCGTCCCGATCCCCGGGAGCAGGTAGGTCCCGTGCAGCCTGAACGCCGCCAGCATCTGCTGGACCGTCAGGTACCTGGTCACGCGGTCGTTCCTGGCCTGCGGCCAGTTGCGCTGCCCGGTGGGAAGCACCAGGTTAAGGGCCAGCCCGTCGACCCCGAAGTTCGTGAAGGAGAACGCCATGCCGAAGCCGTCCCAGTTGCCGGGGAACACGCGCCGCCAGAAGTCCCAGTGGTGGTTGAACATGTAGTCGTTGTCGCCCGCGTGGAAGCCCCACCCGGCGAAGTGCGCGGTGTCGAACAGGCCGTCCTGGTCTATGCCCAGCCAAATCCGCACCGGCTGGACGGGCCTCCACCAAACGAACGCCCTGTGGAACCATGCCTCGTCCCCCCTGACGATGTCGTTGTTCCTCAGTCGCCACAGGCCGCCCAGTGTGCCGTCGGGGTTCGTCCCGGAAAGCTGGAGCCACGCCGCGCCTATGGCCCCGGCCCCGGCCGCGCCGGCGAGCCCGCCCATTACCAGGTCGGAATCCCCGTCGCTGAGGTTTCCCCTCACCACGCTGAATCTGGTCTCCACCGTCCCGGCCACCGTGGCCTGGGCGAAAACCGCCGTTGTTACCATGGCGAGGACCGCCAAGACCGCAATTAACTTCTTCATTTATGCCTCCTTGGAAAGCACGTAGTTCCGCGGGATTCTGCCCGCGACAGTTGGACTTTATATCATCGCGCGACGCGCGATACTCCCGGGGAACGCCCCCCAGGCGGGGGGCGCGGACGGAGGCACGGCGGGGCTAGGCGGCCCCCGGCGCGGCGGCGGGGCGACCGGCGATAACGCCCGTTCTGTCTACCAGCTTTCCGGGGATTATTGTCGCCGGGGGCGAGTTTTAGGTAATAGTTGTATTAAATATCGCCAAAAGCGACTTTTGCAAAAGTGCGGGACTGGACTGCGCGGATCCTCCCCGCGCCCCCGGTTTCAAGGCGGCGGCGAGAATTCCCTCCAGATCCACGCCCCCGTGTTTGCGCGCAGGAGTCCCCCGGCGGAAACCCAGGTGTCGGCGGACGGCCCGACCTGGAAAACCGGGTTCGACTCGAAGGCCAGGGGGGCGGCGAAGGGCGACGCGCCAATCCAGGGGCCGGGATCCAGGGGCAGTTCCAGGGCGGTTCTGGCCTCGGGAACCAGGCGGCGCCTGTCGAAGCCCGAGCGCACGGTCCTGTCGGCGATCCCCGGCCAGTCGGCCAGCCAGGGATCCGCGCGGATCTCGGCGTTCAGGGCGGGATCCGCGAAAAGACGGCGGAAACGGGGCCAGTTGAAGTTCCAGGGCAGGCGAAGGGCGGCGGTTCCGTCCGGCGGGAGCCCCCCGTTGGCCGCCCTGGCCAGTTCCAGGAAGAAGGCGGCCTCCACCCCTCCCTGCCAGCTTAGGAAGATCCTGTTTCCGGAGACGTCGAAGGGGAAGACCGCCCCGGCGGGCCTGAAAACCCCGGGGGCGATTCCCTTTTCCGGCCAAAAGGGCAGAGCCAGGACGGGGGTCGCCAGGGTTTGGGGCGGGGAAATTCCCGGGGATCCCGGGCCGGGCAGTTCCGCGTACCGTTTCCGGCCCTCCCCGTCGAACCACTCGATCCGCCAGTGCGGGTCGCCGAGCAGGGCGGTCCAGGCGGGGGGCGGATCCGGCAGGTTCGGGACGTATCCCGGGGCGGTTTCGTGGAGGATTGCCCCGCAGGAAACCGCCAGAAACGACGCGCACAGGGCGGCAAAAAAACGTGTTCTCATACCCCATATAAGGGCGGGAATTCGCGTTTTGCCTGCAAACGCCGGCCGTTTTCGGTCGAATTTTTCGAACAATAGCCCCGCGTCCGCCATACGTGCCTCCGGTGCGTTGCTTGTTTTCCCGTTTTCCAGTATACTTAAGGAAATGGCCGATACAGCAGCTCCCAGTTATGTCGAGGTTCTATCAAGGGTGCTTCTTGAAAGAAAGGAGTGGCTCGAGAAAACGGAAATTCCCAAGCTTAAGGACGATCTTCGCCTGTTCCAGGTATCGTTTTCGGTTCTGTACGGCATCTACATCAAGAAAAAGCTCGTCAACGAGGATCCCTACAAGCAGGAAAGCAAGATTACCGAGCTGGAGGTTCCCGAGTCGGGCCCCCTCAACGAGGCGAGGCGCCGGGACCAGATATCTATAAGGCTGGCCAGTTTCGACAGCCAGCTCGACTTCCTGGTCAATTTTTACCAGTTCAGCGTGGAGTACCTAAACCTAGGGCGGATACGCAAGATCGCCGGCCTTATCCGGTACATAGACTGGGTAAGCCTTACCCCGGATTCCAAGTCCGCCAACACCAAAGTCGTGGCCGAGATTACCCTGAACTCCAAGGCCGGGGACCAGATTACCCTGAGCGTCATCGGCGAGGCGCTCACCAAGCTTTCAAAGTGCACGATTTCGGTAATGGGGAGCCTGCGCGACCTTACGATTTACCACAGGGAAAACTACAAGCTGGCCGTCCGGGGCGCGATTAGGGGAATGCCGGCGTCGGAAGCGACCGTTCCCAATATAAAGAAGAAAATAGCCTCCGCCGCGCCCACCGCGCCGATCTACCAGGAGTTCATAGAGGAAGTAATCGCCGAGGACTATTCCGAGGACGGCCGGCTCTTTAAGGAGGCGGTGCTGAAGTCGCTCAGGGTTTCGGCGGAAAGTTCCAAGGCCGCCAAGCCCAAGGTGGACTTCAAGGGCATCCTGGTGGACGGGATACGGGCCCTGGGCATGTCCACGTCGGTGCTGTCCGAAATCGTGCAGAAGATCGACGAGAACGAGTCGATCCTGGCGAACGAGAAAAAAAGCTTCTGGAAGAGGCTTAGGCAGCTGATCCGGTCGATGATGAACTCCGAGCCGGAGCCGGTGGTTTACGAGCTTATTTTCACGGATCCGGTGAAGGGGACGCAGACCAGGGAGTTCCTTAACCTTGGCCAGTTCCGCGCCGACCTGGAAAAAAAGATAAAGGTCTTTTCCGGGGTCGGCGGGCAGGGGCCGCTTACGGCGAAGCTCAGGGCAATGCCGGAGGACCAGATCCTGGGCTACCTGGAACGCGCCATCAGGGACGTTCAGAATTTCTACCGGATCCTGGTCTCGCTGGACGATTACTTCAAGACCGCGGCCAGGGAATCCCGCGACAGGATAAAGGGGATCAAGCCGGAGCTGTCCTCGATAAAAAACTGCATAGTCAAGGCGAACCAAATCCAGCACGAGTACAGCGCGGCCAAGGAAGAGGCCGAGCAGATGAAGCGGCTGGGGGCAAACGCCGCCGCCGTCTGACGGGGGGACCGGGCAGGTGAAACTATCCAGAACGGGCGTCCCCGGCGCGGGGGCGGCTTGCCTCGTCCTTTCCCTGTCGGTTTTCCTGGGATGCGCGTCGGTGGAGCCCGCGTTCCCCGCGCACTCCCCGGTGCCCGAGGCTGGCGTCACGCGCGGGCGTCCCAGGGCGGAGGTCCGCGACGAGCTTACCGTGGCGTTTTCCCGGGCCAGCGTCGAGCTGGACTTTCGCCGGTCGCTCATGGCGAGCGAGGCGCAGCTTTTCACGGCGATTTACGAGGGGCTTTTCTCGTACAACCCCGTCACCATGGCCCCGGTTCCCGCGCTGGCGGAAAGGTGGGCGCTTTCCAGCGACAACAGGCAGTGGACCTTCACGATAAGGCAGAACGCCAGGTTCTGGAACGGGGATCCGGTGACCGCCGAGGACTTCCGCCGGTCCTGGCTCTCGACGCTTGCGCCCGGGCGCGAGGCCCCCTACTCCAGCCTGTTCGACATTATCGAGGGGGCCAGGGACTACCGCACCGGGGTCGCGCCCAACGCTGACAACGTGGGCATCGTCGCGACCGGGCCCAGGACGCTCGTCGTCAGGCTCAACTCGCCGGCGGCGTTTTTCCCGTCGATGCTTTGCCACCACTCGTTCAGCCCGATCCACCCGTCAATGGTGGACGTGGAGGACTGGTCGCTTTCGCCGCCGATGTCCAACGGCCCCTTCCGCATATGCGAGATGGACGAGGACAGGATCGTCCTTGTCCGGAACGAGTTCTACTGGGACGCGGACGCGGTTGCCCTTAACAGGATTACGATCAGGTTCGTTTCGGACGACGAGGCGAGCGCCCTGTGGAACTCCGGCGAGGCGCGGTGGATCTCCGGCGGCGTCAACCTGGACGCGCTTACCGACAGGAGCGGCATCAGCGTCCACACCTTGTTCGGCACCCATTTTTACTTCATCCGATCGGAGGCGGAGCCCCTGGGCGACCACCGCGTCCGGCGGGCCATGGCGCTGGTGCTGCCCTGGGACGAGATACGCTCCAGGCACTTCAACCCGGCCAGGACGCTGGTGAACCCCCTGCCCGGCTACCCCAGGATCGCCGGGATTGGGTCCGGCGACGTTGACCCGGCGGAGGCGGCCAGGCTTATGGCGGAGGCCGGGTTCCCCGGGGGCGCGGGAATGCCAGAGCTCGTGTTCCGCATAACGCCGTCGTTCGACGCGGCCCGCATATCCGGGCTTATGGCGGACGCCTGGCGGCGGCACCTGGGCGTTTCGTCGCGGGTGGAGGTCGTCCCCTTCGGCGAGTACTTCGAGTCGCTGCGGCGCGACGGCTACCACGTCGGGCTTTCCACCTGGATCGGCAACTTCCCGGATCCCTACAGCTTTCTTAAGAAGTGGCGAAGGGACTCGAACCTTAACAACGCCCTGCACTCGGACGACGATTTCGAGAGGCTCATGGAAAGGTCGATGTTCGAGGCCGGCGCGGTTCGCTGGGCGACCCTGGCCGAGGCGGAGCAGCTTCTGCTGGATCGCGGGGCGGTGTTCCCGATTTCGTTCACCCCGTCGATCAACGTGATAGACACCCACGAGCTGGACGGCTGGTTCCCCAACGCCCTTGGCATCCACCCATTTAGGTACCTTTCGTTCCGGGACCTCGTTCCCCTGCCCAACGTGGTGATGGTTCCCCCTGGCGCGGCTTACGGCAAAACGCTATACTCCACCGGTGGGCACAAACAATGAGGCAGAAGAACCGAACGACGAGGCGATCCCCTGGCACCCCGCGTTCGTCGAGGCAATCAGGCTGGAGCTTGGCGAGTACGCCGACGACCTGGAGTTCCTGGCCGAGCACCAACTGACCAGGGAGCCGCTGCGGATAGACGTCGTAATCATCAAGAAAAAGCGGGAAGTGACCCTAAAAAAGAACATCGCCTCGATATTCCGGGGCGTCAACGTCGTCGAGTACAAGAGCCCCGACGACTACGTTTCGGTAAGGGACTTCTACAAGGTTTACGGGTACGCCTGCATTTACGTGTCCCTGGAGAAGGACGCGGACGTAACCGACACGACCCTGACCTTCGTCGAGAGCCACTACCCCCGAGAGCTTGTCGCGCACCTGCGTGAAACGCGCGGGTACGCCGTTGAAGAAAAGCGGCCGGGGATTTATACTGTAATCGGGGACATCCTGCCAATCCAGATAATCGACAGCAGGAAGCTGGGCGAGGACGAGAACCTGTGGCTGCGCGGCCTGGACAACAGGCTCGACGCGGGGAACTGGCGCCGGGTGACCACGGAAATATCGCGTCTAGGCAAGCCGCGCCGCGTCGGCGCGTATCTGGACGCGGTAATGCGCGCGAACAAAAAAAAACTGAGGGAGGCGTTTAACATGAGCGATGCCTTGATGCGAATGCTTGAGGAAGAAGGCCTGACCAAAAAATGGGAGGCCCAAATTGAGGCCAGGGGCGAGGCCAGGGGCAAGGCCGAGGGCAAGGCCGAGGGCGAAGCCAGAGCCAAGGCCGAGGTGCTCGGCCTGTTCAGGCAGGGGTACACGGTGGAGGAAGTCGAGAGGCTGCTCGCCAGGGGCGCCGATGGAAACCCGTCAGCGAGAGCCGGGCGTTTAACATGAGCGATGCCTTGATGCGAATGCTTGAGGAAGAAGGCCTAACCAAAAAATGGGAGGCCCAAATTGAGGCCAGGGGCGAGGCCAGGGGCAAGGCCGAGGGCGCTGCCAGGGGCGAGGCCGAGGTGCTCGGCCTGTTCAGGCAGGGGTACACGGTGGAGGAAGTCGAAAGGCTGCTCGCCGGGGGTTCCCCCATGGAAACCCGCCCGCGAGGGTCCGGCGCCTAATACGGGCGACGCCTAGCCCCCCTCCATCCCGCAAAACACCCTGGAATTCAGTCCCCTGGTGCCATCTGGTGCCGTCCCTGGGGAAAATTTCGCCCCGCGCAATCCATGTCGTTGTACAGATTACACATTCCTGCCCAAAACCGGGAAATAAAAACCTTTTTTCTAGCATTCGAAGGTGGGGACGATGATTTTTGCGAATTGGCCGGCCTTCGAGAAAAAAAAATGTTGACAGGCACTCCTAACCGCTGTACGATATTACAAAATGATAAATTTGGAAGTTGGCTCTTGCCGACCTGTCCAGGTTCAGAATTCGTTCGGAGGTACGTAAGTGAAGAAGTTAGCGGCGGTCTTGGCGAATTTCGCCATGGTAGCGACGGCGACATGCGCCCTGACGGGGATGATCGGCGTCAGAACGGGCGTTATCGCCGGTCGCCCCGCCGCCGCCGCGCCGGGGGCCGCCCGGCCCCCACGTGCCCCCGCCCCGCGCCGGCGCGCGGCGCGTTCCCCGGGAGTATCGCGCGTCGCGCGATGATATAAAGTCCAACTGTCGCGGGCAGAATCCCGCGGAACTACGTGCTTTCCAAGGAGGCATAAATGAAGAAGTTATTTGCGGTCTTGGCGGTCCTCGCCATGGTAACAACGGCGGCCCACGCCCAGGCGGCGGTGGCCGGGACGGTGGAGACCAGGCTCAACCTGCTGCACCCGGACCTGTCCGACGGGGACGAGGACATGACGATCGGCGGGAACGTGGGCGCCGCGTGGCTCCAGCTCTCCGGGACCAACGCCGACGGGACCCTGGGGGGGCTGTTCCGCCTGAGGAACAACGACATCGTCAGGGCCGACCCCTGGTTCCACAGGGTCTTCGTCTGGTGGAGGCCCATAGAGCAGATGCGCGTGTGGCTCGGCGTGGACCAGGACGGCCTGTTCGACACCGCGCACTTCGCCGGCTGGGGCTTCCACGCGGGCGACAACGACTACATGTTCAACCACCACTGGGACTTCTGGCGGCGCGTGTTCCCCGGGAACTGGGACGGCTTCGGCATGGCGCTCTCGTTCGCGAACTTCGGGGTGGACGGGCTGGCGCTTAACCTGGTGCTTCCCACCGGGCAGCGCAACTGGCCCCAGGCGACCAACGCCGGGATCACCAGGCGGCTGACGGTCCAGCAGATGATCGCGGGCTTCAGGTTTCACGGAACCTACCTGCTTCCGGGGATCGGGACGATCCAGTTCACGTACAACGCCCCCGGCGGGATCATGAACATCGACGGGATCCTTCCCGGCGACCCGCACAGCCCGACCGGGCTGAACCAGTACAACCCGACGTGGGGCGAGGCCACGAACTTCGGCCAGGCGGGCCTTTCGTTCCTTCTGACGGCGCTTGACTTCGGGAACCTGCTGTTCGGCGGCGCGGTGATAATCCCCGACTCCGACCGGTTCATGGACCTGCACGTCGGCGCGGCGCTGGACGCCCCGACCCTGGTGCCCGGGACGATGGGGCTCAGGTTCCGCGTCGGGTGCCACATATCCGGCGACCACTACAGGCCGGCCTTCATAACCGGCAACGTGATGCCCGTGGTGTCGCTGGGGCCCGGGTCGCTGATGTTCGACATCGGCGTGTCGGTGCAGGCCGGGGCGCGGGAGCGGGATCCGGACGACGCGACGCAGACCCGGGCGGTCAGCTTCGACGCCGAGCGCGATCTTGGCTGGTCGGTCAAGCCGGTGTACCGGATGCCTCTCGCGTCCGGCGCGTTCTCTATCGGGCTGCACGTTTCCAGCGGGGTCACGATGGGCGGGAACGCCGAGCTCACCGGGAACAACAACATCCGGATGAACATACCCATGCTGATCAGGTTCTCGTTCTAATGGGACGGGGGCTCGTCTGCCGCGGACAGCGATCCGCAAAACCAAGTGCTTTTTTCAAGGAGACGATAGAATGAAACTGAACAGAACGAGAATCGGAAGCGCCGCGGTCGCCGCGCTGGCGGCGCTTGTATTGGCCGGGTGCGGCTACGGGGCCCTTGCGCCGCCGCCCGCACCGCCGACCGTGACGGAGCCGGCGGCCTGGGAGACGCTGTTCGACCTGGCCGAGCATCTGGCCGAACTGGAAGTCGGCGAGACCGACCGCGCGGTGATATTCCCCAACACAGTGCCGCTTAGCCCGGCGGACGCCGGCGGCACCTCCGGCGGCTTCGCCGTCATCGAGGAGGGCGGGGTCAGGGCCATCCAGGTTACCCAGGCCGCCAACTGGAACGGCTTCGACATAAACCACGCCGCCCGCGAGGGACGGCCGGGTCTTGATTTCGAGCCGGGCGACAGGATCACGATAGCCGGGCGGGCCCACGGGGCCAACACGGTAATCCTGGGCTTTGGGCAGACGCCCTGGCGGCTCCACAACTGGGAGATCGGCGGGACGTTCACCCAGGCGTTCGTGCTGACCTCCGCCGACATTGCGGAGATGGTGGACAGGGAAGGCCCGGACGCCGTAAGGTTCAGGTCCGGCGAGGGCAGCGCCGCCGCCACGGCGGGCTTCACGATTACTCAGATCCTAGTGGAAAGGCCGGCCGAGGCGCCGGATGAGACGGAGCCCGACGTGACGGTACCCGACGTGGTTGTCGAGGAAGTCATTGGCCTTACCCCCTTCGCCGAGCTTAGCACCATGGGAACCACCGTCTTTACCTTGGTCAGGCAGGGAACCGAGTTTATCGAGCTTCGCATGACCGGCAGGACGGCGGACAACAACGGCCTGTTTATCTCCCTTACCGAGCTGATTAACGCGGGGATTTTGAGCCCCGGCGACACGTACACCGTTTGGGTAAGAGGACGTGCCGATGACACTGCCGCGGAATCCGCCGACAACAACTTCCACATACGGGCTAACTGGAACGATGATACTGGTATTGCCCCGTTCGCGGCTGGCCAAACTTTCAGGGCTCAGAGAAATTTCACCCCCGTCCTACCGGGCGCGGACGCGACGAACCTGGTACGCCTGATGAGCGACGGTGCTGGCAACGCAAGCGCGAACCTTATCCTAACCAGGGTGGTGATATACAATGCCAGCAATGACGTGGTGTGGTCTCTGGCCGACACTCTGGTTCCGCCGCCGGCCCCGAACCCGAACGTAATCACGGTAAGGGAAGCGTGGGGCAGAACCACCATACTGGCCGGCGTAGAGACTCTTAGCTTTGGCGCCACGGCCGGCCTTGCACAGCTTTCCCCCATCTGGACCGTTACGCCTGGCAACCGCGCCAGCATAAACAGCGCCGGGCAGTTGACCGTGCCGCATGACACGCCTGCGGGTACTACGCTGATCGTCAGGGCTAGGGCTGGCGGAGTCTCCGGAACCGCGACCGTGACCGTTACCGGGCTTTCGGTTTCCGTGGCTCCAGGCGGACCTGTGTTGTTGGCGCAGGGGGACTACGAGGATTTTGCCGTAACGATAGTCCCCGCAAATAATCCCGCCACGGATACCCCTTGGACTGTCGCCTGGATCGCAGATCCTGCAATCGGCGGTACCATAGCCGCTCCCAGCGCGACTGCAACCAGGTTTACGGTTGCCCCAGCCGCGGCGGGCACAATCGACATTAGAGCCACGGTAGGCGGCTTTAGCTGGGCATACGACGAGGCGATGATAGTCGTCCTTGGCGACCCGGTGGTGCTGGCTTATCCGGACGACGGCGTCGTCCTTACGCAAGGGACAGGAACCGGAATCCAAATCAACGCGTTCAACTTTGATTCGCTGGCAGGACAGACCGTGAACTTCGGCACGGCCGGGGCCATGACCTTTGGCGGCAGCCTGGGCGACATGATTGCCGATGGCGAGGTTACGGTATCCGGATCCATCGCGATCAATAACCTAGGCCTGGGAACGGGCACCCTGACGCTGACGTTCAACGGTTTCGACAACGAGAGCATGAGCGCAGTGAGCGGCCTGGATCTGACGGTTGCGTTCGACGGTTACGAGCCTTACGCCGTGGCGATTACGAGTATTACCGTCGTTCCCACCGGCGTGATATTCAGCCTGGCGGATTTGATGGAAACGGTGCTGGAAGGCAATGCCAGTGCTGTTTTTGCTGATTTGGTTCCCTTTGTGACAGGCAATAGCGCCACTTCCCCCGTGTTTACGCTGTATGGTGCCACTCCTTCCGTGGTAATTACTAATCGCGACAGTAACGCCGATGGCTTGAATTTGTCGATAGGGGCAATTGGGCTGAATATTCCGTCTCATATTTACGAGATACGGGTGGTCGGCAGCGTACAAGGCCAGGGTGTTGGCCAGATGAACATACAGTACGAATTTAGGTGGCTTGGCCTAAACCCTGGAATAGGGGCTACATTGAACCCGTCCTTTGATTTTGTGCGTGATTTGCCTGACCATGCCGATTTCCCCGGTATTAACAACATTCGTGTTGCGACCAACAGTGACAATGCCGGTGCTTTGGGTTTAACCTTTACGGACATTGTAATCACAAGAACTGGGGTCAGACCCTAACCTTTCCACGCGGGTCAGAGCCTTATCGCCCTGACCCGCGTGGCACCGGTTTTGGGAAGCCTAGCTAGGAAGGCTTCGTCGCAACTTTCTTGATTTTGGCTCCCCGGAAAAGGGGAGCCTTTTTTTGGGGCGGGTTGGAGGATGTAGGTAAGGAAGCGGCAATCCTTGGGCGACGGTATGTCAATCCGACAGCGTACAGGATCGCCCGGCTGTACCGCATCTAACCTGCATGTGGAACTTTTTTGAGCTCCCCGGGACGTTCGCGCTTCCGGGGGGTGTGTCCGAGCCAGAATCGCACAAGGGGGGCGGAGAGGGTCGGAGCCAGAGATCCCCGGAAAGCCGGCGGAGGATTTTTACCGGGGATCTCCGCACGGCAAAAAACGGCGATTGCTCCGGGCATCTGACCAGACCAGGCCGCAAAACGGACAGTTTTTTTCGCGTTTCGCAAAGTTTTTCACCCCGGATCAAAGCGCCATGCAGTTTCGCGCCTTAAATATAGTATGGCACGTAGGTGCCACGCGCTTGACGGCCATACGACCCGAGAGTATATTCAACTGACAGGAGAGTGAAACATGGTAGCGACACAGGCTACGGATCAAAACCCCGCCACCCCCCAGGAAATCTGGGCAATCCTACGGGAAACCACCGCAAAGCAAAAAGAGCACGAGCTGCGATGGGAACAAGAAGCCATCAGGCGACAGGAGGAGGACGCCAGGCGGAAAGAGGAATACGCCAGGCGACAGAAGGAGTACGAGGCGCAAGAAGCCAGACGGCAGGAAGAATACGCCAGACGGCAGGAAGAATACGCCAGACGGCAGGAGGAGGACGCCAAGCGGCAAGCCAAATCCGAACAGGAATGGGCCGAACTCCGTAGGCTGTTCGACCGAACCGACCAGCAAATAGCCAGGAACAACAGCGAGATGGGTCGCCTGCGCAACAGCTTCGGGGAGGTCATCGAGCACCTGGTCGCCCCCGGCATAAGGGAGCGTTTCGGCGACCTTGGCATGGACTTTAGCTCCGGCAAGATAGCCGCCAACATGGTGGTAAGCGAGGCAGGAAAAGACGTTGCGGAGGCCGACCTTTGGCTGGAAAACGGCCAGACGATCCTGGTCGTGGAAGTAAAGGCCAAGGTAAAGACGAAGGACGTGGGCAAGCACAAGGAGCGGCTGGAAAAAATACGCAGCGCGCACGACAAGTGCGGCGATCGCCGGCGGATCCTCGGGGCGATGGCCGGAGCCGTGTTCAGCCCCGGGCAAAGGGAGGCCGCCCTGGAGGCCGGCTTTTTCGTTATAGTGCAGAGCGGCGACACGATGCGAATGGATCTTCCCGAGGGCTTCGTGCCCAAGGAATGGTGACGCCCGCCGGCCGATAAGGCCCGGGCTTTTGGATCTTGGCCCGACGTCGGGCCAATGTCGAACCTTGCCATGGGGGGAAACCCCCAAGAGCGACAGTACTTCCTGGGGTTTTTCGCAACCGCTCTGTACATTTTAGGAGAACCCCAATGATTTTGTCGCGTATCCACGTAACGGCCATTGCCGCCGCGGTTCTGGCCGTGCTTGTCGTCTCGTGCCCCGCCCCGCCTGAGGGCGAGCCGGGGGGCACACAACCTCCCAGGCGCGAGGTCGTCGTCCCGGAACTTGACCCAGCATATCGCGGGCCGCCGTTCCCGTCCCTGCGCGTCGCCACCGCCGCCGCCGGCATAGACCGGTTCGTATGGGCGAACACGACGGTCTCCATGTACGGCCCCGACGGGGATCCCCTCTTCCAGAACCTGGGCGCGCAGATTCGCGGGAGGGGCAACACCACCTGGTTCAACATGGGCGGGAAACGCCCCTTCCGCATTCGGTTCGACACCGCGCGGCCCATGTTCGGCAGCGCCCACGCGGCGCGGGACTGGACCTTTATCGCGAGCGCGCTGGACTACACGCTCATGCGGCAGTACTCCGCGTACCTCTTGGGGCGAATGCTGGGCGGCGACCAGGGCTTCCTTGGGCCGGTTGGCCATTTCCTGCACGTCTACCTTAACGGGGAGTACCGGGGCGTCTACATGCTTAGCGACCAAATCCAGGCCGGCCCCGGCCGCGCCGAGCTTACCTCGAACCTTGTCCCCAGGCTCAGCGAGTTCCTGCTGGAGTGGTGCGGCCGCGCCGACCGACCCGGCAACCCCGGCGGCCCGGAGGAGTTCATCGTCACGGTTCAAATCCCCAACAACGCGAATCGGCAGGACATGCCCTTCGTCGTGGACTTCCCGGGCGGCGGCGTCCTGAGGGGCGGCCACGGTCACATGGACTTCCTGTCCGGCTTCCTGAACGAAGTCTCGCTTGCCATATACGAGCGCCGGGGCCGGGCGGAGCTGTCCCGGCTGATCGACGTCGAGTCCTTCGTGGATTTCTACCTAATACAGGAGCTGTTCAAGAACCACGACTCGTTCTGGTCGAGCCTGCGTTTCCAGATTAGGCAGGTGGGGGGAAGGCCCGTTCTGTTCGCCGGCCCGGTGTGGGACTTCGACATGTCCTCCGGCGGCGGCTGGGACGGGCGCAGCGACTACTCGCCCAGGGGCTGGTGGACGGCGCGGTGGAATGGCTGGTTCAACAGCCTGATGCGGACGGACTGGTTCCGGGGTCTTGTGGTCGCCCGCTGGGACGACATAAGGGATCTGGAGGTCGCGGTCATGAAGGCGCGTATCCGGAGCCTGGCCGAAACGTACCGCGACTGCTTCGAGCGCAACTTCGACCGATGGCCCGTGCTTGGCACGAACGTCTTCGTCCCCGGCCCCAACAGTAACCCCGCGTTCGGCGTGACGCCGTCCGTCATGGCGCTTGGGACCTTCGCGGAAAACGTGGAGTACCTGTCGGACTGGCTGGAGAGCCGCACGGCCTGGCTTGACGCGAACCTTGGCCGGCCCCCTCCCGTGCGGATGGCGAGGACGGCGGCGAACCAGGAGCCCGAGCCGGCGGGGGGGTGTTGCCACTAAGATTTGGGCGGGTTTTACCCCGGCCGCGACTGCCGGCGTTGACAAAACCGCAACCAACGCCTAAAATATCGACAGAGGTACATAAATGACAGGCTGGGATATTTTGAACGGCATAGTGAGCACCTTCCCTCCAATCGCCGCGACCGCATTGCTGATCGCGGCGATGGTCGTTTTCATCGTGGGCTTCGGCAAGCACGGCCAAAGCTTCCTAAAGTACGGCTTCAAGCAGGTAGCCCTGGGCAGCTCGTTCGAAAAGCGCTTCGACAGCCTGGAAAGCAAGTTCTCGGAAGTCAGGATCGAGATCGACGGTCTCAGGGCGGAAGTCGGCGACATCAAGACGGAAGTCGGCGGTCTCAAGACGGAGATCAACGGTCTCAAAACGGAAGTCAATGGCATCAAGACGGAGATCAACGGCATCAAGACCGAGATCGACGGCGTCAAGACCGAGATCAACGGCCTCAAGACGGAAGTCAACGGCATCAAGACCGAAATCGACGGCGTCAAAACCGAGCTCTCGACGATAAAGACCAACCACTTCGGGCACCTGAAAAGCTACCTTGGCATTCTAAACGGCGTCCTGCTCGACAGGGAAATCATCGACAACGAGACCAGGGCCCGGCTGGACAACGAAATCCGCGGCATGTAGGCTCCCCCAATGGGCGCTATTGTCCGCCATCCCTAAATCCGCTAAAATAGCACTGGAGGCTCCCATGCAGTACAGGGAATATGGGCAAACTGGCAAAAAGGTATCTCTTCTAAGCTTTGGGGGGATGCGCTTCGCCAATATCGACGACCACGACGAGTGCGTGGGCATGATGGTCGCCGCCGCGGAAGGCGGGATCAACTACTTCGACACGGCACCTGGCTACTGCGAAGGCAAGAGCGAGGTTGTGTTCGGCAAGGGATTTGCCGAGCTAAGGCGCAGAAATCTTCCCTATTACTCCGCCACGAAGACTTTCGCCTCGGACAGAGACGCGATTCGTCGGGAGATCGACGCCCAGCTTAAGCGCATGGACGTGCCGGCGATTGACTTCTACCATATCTGGAGCATCGTCAACCTGGAGGGCTGGCAGGCCCGCAAGAGGGACGGCATACTCAGGACCTTCGCGGATCTCAAGAAGGAGGGGCTTATCCGCCACATCTGTGTTTCCAGCCACCTTATCAAGGACGAAATCCGCGAGCTTTTGATGGAGGGCGTGTTCGAGGGTGTGCTGCTGGGCTACTCGGCGTTCAACTTCCAGTCGCGCCGGGCGGCCTTCGACGCGATTCGCGAAAAAAAGCTTGGCACGGTGATCATGAACCCCCTGGGCGGCGGGGTCATTCCCAGGCACGAGGACAAATTCGGTTTCCTGAAGCGGCCGGGCGAAAGCATCACGGCGGCGGCACTTAGTTTTCTGTGGGATCACCCGGACGTGACCTCCGCCCTTGTGGGCTTTGACACGGTGGAGCATATCCGGGACGCGATCGCCGCGATGGATGGGTACCGGCCAAGAACCCCGGCGGAACTGGAGGAGCTTAAATCCCGGGCGCTTACGACCTTCGATGGAATCTGCACGGGCTGCGCCTACTGCGACGACTGTCCGGAGGGAATCCCGGTCTCCAAGTTCATGGACGTGTACAACCAGAAAATATTTCACGACGGCGGCGACGGCGACCCGATTGCGAACAGGCTCCGCTGGCACTGGCATCTGGATCGCTCGGTCGCCGGCGGGTGCACCGCCTGCGGCCACTGCGAGGACGCGTGTACCCAGCACTTGGACATCATAAAAAGGCTGCAGGAAATTGCCGGATAGTTTGGGATGATAACACTTAAACAGGTCTCCAAGTCATACGGAGTGGTTACGGCGGTTAGGCAGGTCGATCTTGCCATTCCCCCGGGCTGCATCTTTGGAATCATCGGGCGTAGCGGGGCCGGGAAATCCAGCATTCTAAGGGTCATGAGCCTTCTGGAAACGCCGGACACCGGGGAGGTGTACTACTCCGGGGAGCGGGTGGACGGTCTGCGGGGCCGGGCACTGCTTGAGCGCCGCAGAAGGATGGGTATGATTTTCCAGAACTTTAACCTGCTTGGATCGCGCAGCGCATCTGGGAACATCGCCTATCCGCTGGAGATCGCCGGGCTTCCAAAAAAGCAGATCGATAGGCGGGTTCGCGAGCTTCTGGAAATGGTCGGTATCTCCGACAAGCGCAAGGCCAGGATGCGCGAGCTTTCCGGTGGGCAGAAGCAGCGGGTCGCGATTGCCCGGGCCCTGGCGGCGAACCCGGAGGTGCTTTTCTGCGACGAGGCGACCAGCTCGCTGGACCCGCAGACCACCCGGTCGATTCTTTCGCTGATTCGCGACTTGCAGGATCGGCTGCGGATAACGGTGGTGCTGATAACCCACCAGATGGAGGTCATCCGTGAGATTTGCCGGGATGTTGCGGTGATGGACGCGGGGAGGATCGTGGAAACGGGTAGCGTGGACTTGGTTTTCGGGTCGCCGCAGGCTGCGGCCACAAGGGAGATGCTCCATGTCTAGCGAGAGGATCCTGCAGATACTGTCCCTCCTGCCAGAGGCGACGTTCGAGACCGTGTACATGACCTTTGTCGCGTCCCTTTTCGCCTGCCTTCTGGGTTTTCCCCTTGGCGTTTACCTGTACGTCGTTTCCCCGGCCGGTCTTGCCCCGCAGCGGATGCTGTACAGCGCGGTGTCCCAGCTCGTCAACCTGTTCCGCTCCATACCATTCATCATACTCATGGTTCTACTGATTCCGCTGACGCGCATGATCGTGGGCACCAGCATTGGCCCCACGGCGGCGATTGTCCCCCTGTCCATAGCCGCCGCGCCTTTCTTCGCGCGGATCACCGAGACCGCGATGTCCGAGGTTGATCTTGGGGTGATTACCGCGGCCAAGGCGATGGGCTCGACCCATCTGCAGATTGTCCGCAAGGTGCTGATCCCCGAGGCAATGCCGGCCCTTGTCTCTGGGCTCGCGCTGACGATCATCAACCTGATCGCCTATTCCGCGATGGCTGGGGCGATTGGCGGCAGGGGACTTGGGGATCTTGCCATACGGTACGGGTTTCACCGCTTTCAGACGGACGTGACGATTGGCGCGGTCATCGTCATTCTTATTCTGGTACAGGTGGTACAGGTTGCCGGTACGCTGATTAGCCGCAGACTTCTTTCGAAACGGTAGGATGGACGACGTTTTCTACGATTTTCGTAGAAAACGTCTGGTTTGTCCAGGCAATCTACGAAAATCATGGGAAGCACTTGGTTTGCCATGATGATCCATGAAAACCGTAGAAAACGCTTGACTTTCCAGGGCAATCCATTAAAATCGTAGAAAGAATGGAAACGGAGACCGCAATGCCCGAAAGCAGGATAATACACCGCCCGGATTATTTCGCCGCAATCGAACGGCACAGGCATGCCTCCGATCTCATCAAAATAGTGACGGGGGTTCGCCGTTGCGGGAAATCCACGCTTCTTAGGATGTACCAGGACAAGCTTCGCGGCGAGGGTGTAGGGGACAACCAGATACTTGCCATCAATCTTGAGGACTTGGCAAACAAGCCACTGCTGGACGGCGAAAGGCTGCATGAATTTGTCGAGGCGAATACCGTAAAGGGCAAGCCGAACTATGTCTTTCTGGACGAGATACAGCTTGTCAGCGATTTCGGCGGGGTCATAAACAGTCTGCGTCTGCGCGAAAACATAGACCTTTATGTTACCGGCTCGAACTCCTCGCTTTTGTCCAGCAGGCTGCCGAAAATTCTTGGCGGGCGGTATATACAGATACACATGTTTCCGCTGTCGTTCAAGGAATACGTGTCCGCGCTTTCGGAACCTGGCTACAGCCACACCGATCTTGCGTTTCAGCATTACCTTGAATACAGCTCGTTTCCAGAGGCGTTCAGGTATCTTGCGCAATGGGATCAGCAGGGGGTGCGCGAATATCTTTCGCATATCTACGAAAGCATAATAATGCGCGACGTTATGCAGCGCGACGACGTGAAGGAGCTTCCGCAGCTTACCCGCGTGGTAAGTTTTCTTTTCAGCAATATTGGAAGCGAAACGTCGATCAACAACATGGTCGGCGTTATAAACAACGAGTTCAAGCTGAAGCCGAACAGTAAGCCCCTTTACGCGCCGATGCTGGAAAAATACCTTGAGGCCCTGCTTGACTGTTTCGTGTTCTATAAGGCGGACAGGCAGCACATAAACGGCAAGGAGCTATTGCGGACAAACGCGAAGTACTACGCGGTGGACGTTGGCCTGCGGTACCATCTATTGGGCGGAACGGCGAAAACGGACGCCGGGCATGTTCTTGAAAACGTTGTCTATTTGGAACTTTTGCGGCGGGGCTACAAGGTTAAGGTTGGCAGGATAAACGACAAGGAGATAGATTTCGTGGCTTGGAAGCCTGGGGGGCAGATCGAGTATTATCAGGTCGCGCAGAGCGTCATGGATGAGAACACCCTTGCTCGGGAGCTTTCCTCTTTGCATTCGATAAAGGACAATTACCCGAAATTTCTGCTGACCCGTGATTACGACCGCAGCACTTACAAGGGTATACAGCATTTGAACGTGCTGGACTGGCTACTGGGGAGGTAGAATGGCAAACATCATATTAAACATAATCGGCATGTCCTGTGCCTCGTGCGCGAAAAACGTGGAGCGTACGGTCGGTAATCTGGAAGGCGTAAGGGAAGCCGGCGTAAACCTTGCCGCGGAAAAGCTTCACGTAAGCTACGATCATGAGGCGATTTCCATAATGGAAATTATCAGGGCCGTTGAAAAGGCGGGATACAGGGCCCTTGAGGAAGAGCCGGTTGACATAGAAACTATCAGGAAAGCCAAGGAGACAAAGGACATATGGCACAGGTTTGTAGTATCAGCCGTGTTCACCGTGCCCGTGTTCGTAATAGCAATGGTTCCAATGGCGCTGGAAGCAATGGGGCTTATGGTTCCACACCACATGGTTGGCCATGCTTATCACCAGGCACTTCAGGAATACCTGATAAGATTTAATCCAATGCATTACCCCGCCGCAAACGCCCTTGTCCAAATGCTTCTGATAATTCCGGTTGTTATCGTTAACAGAAAAATATACGTCAACGGCTTTAAGGCAGTGGCAAGGCGCAGGCCGAACATGGATTCATTGATAGCCAAGGGGACGACGGCGGCTTTTGTCTACAGCCTGTACCTGACATGGCTTAATGTTTTTTCGGGCGGCATGTACGAGCCCTATTATGAGATTACCGGGGTTATTCTGACGCTGATTGTCCTCGGCAAGTTTTTCGAGACAAGGACAAAGGGCAGAACTGGCGAGGCGATCAAAAAGCTTATGGGGCTTGCGCCAAAGACGGCAAAGATTGTCAGAAACGGCGAGGAAGTGGAGATTTACATTGACGAGGTTGCTGTCGGCAATATCGTGGTCGTGCGCCCTGGGGAAAAAATGCCAGTGGACGGTGTCGTCCTGGAAGGCGAAACCAGCGTTGACGAATCCATGCTTACGGGCGAGAGTATGCCCGTAAATAAAACTGTCGGGGATGGCATCGTTGGCGCGAGTATTAACAAAAACGGTTTCATCAAATACAGGGCCACGAAAGTGGGTAAGGACACGGCCTTGTCGCAGATCATAAAACTGGTGGAGGACGCGCAGGGTTCCAAGCCGCCCATTGCCGCGCTTGCGGATCTTGTCTGTGAAAAATTCGTCCCGGCCGTTATCGTTATCGCGATTTTGTCGGGGCTGTATTGGTTCTTTCTGGGCAGCGAACTGGAACCGCTATGGTTTGCCATGCGAATTTTCATAACAATTTTGGTCATCGCCTGTCCATGCGCGCTTGGGTTGGCAACGCCCACCTCGATAATGGTGGGTACGGGCAAGGGTGCGGAAAACGGCATCCTGATAAAGGGCGGCGAATACCTTGAGATGGCGCACAAGGTGAAAACCGTGGTGCTGGACAAAACGGGCACGGTTACCGAAGGCAAACCCCATGTAACGGATATAGTAACAAAGGGCGATTTTTCCGCGGACGAGCTACTGCTACTTGCGGCAAGCGCAGAGAAAAAATCCGAGCATCCTTTGGGTGAAGCCATCGTGAACAAGGGCGTCGCCGACAACATTACGTTTATCGAACCGACACGCTTTAACTCGATTACGGGCCAAGGGGTTCTTGCGGAGTTTGACAGCAGGAAACTGCTGATCGGCAACAGGCGATTGATGGATGAAAACAGTATTGACATGACAGCCTACGCCGCCGAATCCGACGGCTTGGCTGGGGAAGGCAAAACCCCGATGTACATTGCCATAAACGGCAAACTGGAAGGCATTATCGCCGTCGCTGACATAATCAAACCCACAAGCCGCGAGGCGGTGGAACGACTAAGGAAGATGGGCATTGACGTGGTGATGATAACCGGGGACAACAAACGCACCGCCCTTGCCGTGGCAAAACAGGCGGGTATTACGAATGTGCTGTCGGAAGTGCTGCCGCAGGACAAGGCGGAAAACGTAAAGCGGCTACAGGAAAAAGGCGGTAAGGTCGCGATGGTGGGCGATGGCATAAACGACGCGCCAGCCCTTGCGCAGGCGGACGTGGGCATCGCCATAGGCACGGGCACGGACGTCGCGATCGAATCCGCAAACATCGTGCTTATGCGGGGGGATTTGACGGGGGTGGCCTCCGCCATTTATCTTGGCAGGAAAACCATGCGCAACATACGACAGAACCTGTTTTGGGCGTTTATATACAATATCCTGGGTATCCCCGTCGCAATGGGCGTGTGGTATGCGTTCGGCGGGCTACTTTTAAACCCCATGCTCGCGGCGATTGCCATGGGGGCAAGTTCGGTTTCCGTACTGGCAAACGCCCTGCGTCTGAAAAGGGTCAAGCTATAGACAAATGGGAAGCAAAGATATACTGTTACTTGACGGAGATGCTTGGCACTAAGACGGTTTGCGTAGCAAGTTGGAAGGGACTTTACAATGGACAAAGCAAAAAAAATATACATTGCCGACGATGAGGCAAATATCAGGCTGGCTATAAAGAAATTTTTGGAAAACGCCGGCCATGTGGTAGAGGATTTCGAAACCGGCGATTTGCTGTTAGAGGCTTTTTCCAAAAGCCCGTCGGATCTGGTAATTCTGGATGTTATGATGCCAGGCTCAAACGGGTTTATTGTCTGCAAGGAATTACGCAAGGCAAGCCATGTGCCCATAATAATGCTAACGGCCCGTGACAGCGATTTGGATTACGCGACGGGGTTGGACTTGGGCAGCGACGATTACCTGGTAAAACCTTTCAGCCCCATGGCCTTGGTAATGCGGGTAAAGGCGATTTTTAGGCGAATGGAGTTTGATCGCCAGACTTTTGCCAAGGAGAACGGAAGGCCACATGAAAGCGAAGAAGACAAAAATACGCTCTAGGATTTTGGCGTGCTTTGCCAGCATACTGTTTTTCCCGTTTTTGCTTATTGGAATTGTTTTTAACATCACAATGACCCAGTACATTCGCATTAGCGCGATGAACCAGTTGAACAGATCCTTCGCCGCGATGTCGGAACTGGCATTGCAGGCAGAGGCGATTAGGACGGAAATAGAAAGCGGCGATATTCTTGAAGGCATAACCATAGCCAGCGCCTTGCGTATCGCGCATGACATATTTTCTTCCAATATGTTTTTCGTGGACGACAATTACAACCTGATTTTCGCCGGGAACCATTCCACCGGAATGCTGGACATCTTGCATCTAATACAAATCAAAAACACGGTGGATTTGAGCCTTTGGCAAAACCAGCGGATCCGTATCGCCAACAGGCAGTATTACGCATCGACCCATCGCATGACTAACATGCTAAACCCGACCGAACGTATTTACATGGTTGTTTACGTGGACATAACCAGTCCCATGTGGCTTGCCCACAGGGTTAATGTCATTATGGTGATTCTGGTCGGTGTCATATTTGTGCTGGCGATTTTTGTCGTGTTTTTTCTGTCCAATTCAATTACCCGCCCCATAGAAAAACTTCGCAGGTTTGCCCTTGGTATTGGCCAAGGAAATTTTTTCGCCAACGATTTTGAATTCAGGGAAACGGAACTGGACGACTTGAACACGGCGCTGAACAAATCGGTCAAACAGCTTAATGCCTATGACAGCGAGCAGAAAATGTTTTTCCAAAACGTGTCCCATGAACTCCGCACGCCCCTTATGTCGATTAAATGCTATGCCGAGGGAATCTCTTGCGGGCTTATGGAACCAAAGGATGCGTCCAAAACCATTTTGCAGGAAACCGACAAGCTGTCCGAACTTGTAACGGACATACTGTATGTCTCCAAAATCGACAGCATCTCCACGGCGTACACCAGCGAAAAGACAAACCTGATCGAGATTATCCGCGATTGCGTCGCACGACAGCAAGTGATGGCCGAGAAAGCACAAATAGGTTTCTCGTTTCAGTTTGGCGAGGATGTCGTTCAATATGATTGCGTAAGGGAGCTAATGTCAAGGGCAATTGACAATCTTATTTCCAACGCCATACGATACGCAAGGTCAAAGATTGTCCTAGCGTGTCACAGAATGGCCGACTGCATCGAGATTGGCGTGGAGGATGACGGCGCGGGTATTGAGCCTGATATTGCGCCGCATATTTTTGAGCGTTTTTACAAAGGTTCAAAGGGCAATTTTGGAATTGGGTTGTCGATTGTCAGGTCGATAGCCCAACAGCATGGCGGTCGTGTAACGGCGGAAAATTTGGCTAAGGGTGGCGCGTTGTTTACAATAACATTGCCCGTATAGCCGGGGGAAAAACAAATGTCCGTGCGCTTTGGCGACGAGGAATCGTTGCGGCTAAAAAAACTGCTCCTTGTTTATGATTGGGGGCAAA
>Ga0209755_10001139_pt1 | contig 43665 bp, 44 predicted proteins | sample TergutCo191P1_FD_187301 | JGI IMG/M metagenome (GOLD analysis project Ga0209755, IMG submission 187301) | Cornitermes sp. P1 segment gut microbial communities from Petit-Saut dam, French Guiana - Co191P1 (SPAdes) (version 2) | ecosystem: Host-associated > Arthropoda: Insects > Digestive system... | reverse complement strand
CTTGATGACAAAAAAGTAAAAATTCCTTGAACATAGACGTCGGTGGTGTCAAGCCCCTCTGGTTCCAAAAAAATTTGGTGTCGAAGGGCAGATGCATACCGTAACACTTTATCTTCTATAGAAGGGCAGTATCGCGGACTTGCCATATCATCATCTTTTGGGTTCCCAGATTTTTTTAAACTATCGCGAATGATTTTATGTGTTTCTTCATTTGTATAGGTCAAATAACAAGGAACAAGATTTCTGATTGGTTCGGTCGTAATCTGTGAAAAACAATCTTCGGTGTCAGCAGGATGGGGGGTTGTTTTTGTGTAATCAATACTGTTTGCACAAACGCGTGCGGGCGTACACGTACTAAATCTCTGGATATCAACACCAAGTTTAACCAACGAATCGGTCAATTGGGTCGCACTCGCAAAGCCCGAGGGTCCGCTTTTTTTGGCTTCCGAACCGATACGTATTACAGAGTTCAAATAAACCCCACTTGCGACAACAACGGAGTTTGCCAAGACGGTTGTTCCGTCGGCAAAGGTCACACCCGTGACTTTTTTGTCTTTGGTTCCTGAGGATGTGACAGAAACAACTTCTCCAACCCGAATAGTCAGGTTTTTTGTTTTAGACAAAATTCCGTGCGCAATTTTTTGATACTCGTGACGGTCGACCTGTGCGCGAATCGCCTGAACCGCAGGCCCATTTTTTTTGTTAAGTAACCTCATTTGAATACAAGCCCTATCCGCTATAATTCCCATAAGCCCACCCAGCGCATCGATTTCGTAAACAAGGTGGCTTTTCCCAACGGCACCGATACTTGGGTTGCATGGGAGGTGCCCAATAGATTTTATATCAACCGTTGTTAAAAGAACACGCTTGCCAATCTTTGCCGCGGCGTGTGTGGCCTCGATACCTGCATGGCCTGCGCCTATTACAATTACGTCGAATGTTTCTTTTGTTTCCACGTGCTTATATTATCATATATAATACCTCATGGTAAAGATTAAATACTTTGTTAAATCCCCTCGAGGCAGAACGTAAACCCATCTTCTTTAAGCGCAGGGATAAGTTGCTCTAACAACTTTGGCATGCCACTGTTTGCGATATGAAACAACATTACGGCACCTGGGTGCATACGGCTTTTCATGGTAGCAAGAGATTTTTCAACATCAAGCGGTTTTGTTTTATCCCAATCTTTGATTGCGGTAGACCACATCATTGTGCGCAAACCATTTTTGTTTGCAATCTCAAGTGTCTTTTCATCAATATGACCCATAGGTGGTCTGTAAAAAGTCGGTGCTTTTGCATTTGGGAATTTTTGCGTAAAGTCGTTTTGAAAGGTCATGATATCTTTTGTTACACCCTCGGCGGAGAGTTTCGTTGGGTCTTTGTGCTTGTCGGTGTGGTTGCCGATTGTGTGCCCCTCGTCAATCATGCGGTTCACAAGGTCAACTTCATTAAGATAATGCCCGCATAAAAAGAAGATTGCTTTTATATCGTGTTGTTTCAACAAATCAAGGACTTCACCCGTATAGCCCGCCTCGTATCCAAGGTCAAATGTAAAGACGGCACGCTTTTCCTCTGTCGGCATTACGAATAAACCGTTGTGTTTTTCCAACAACTCTACCGAACCTGGCGGCGGGGTAGGCAGAGTGTTGGGCTCGTTTATCCCAAGTCCCCAATGAATCGGTGACGCAATCGCCACGGCGGCAGCCATCGTAGTTGCCAGCATTCCACATAATAACGTTCTTAACATATTTCTATATTGTGCAAAACTATTGGACAACATTCACAAATATCGTTTATAATTGTTGCACATACTTAGGGGACATACAAAGGAGAAATAAGTGGAAGTTGAACAAATAGAACCGCCACAACCACCGCTTGGTTTTGCCAACGAACTTGGCAACTTTGTTCTTACCTATATTTTCCCATTTATATTGCTGGCAGCCGTTTTCTGGGCAGTCTGGGTAGGCGTACAGTTTCTTTTGGCAAAAGACCAAAATCTAAGAATCGCCGCCAAAAAGCGTTTAATCACCGCGGTGGCTACCGTAATGGTTTTTGTAACAATAACCAGTTTGCTGATTGGTATGCACCTTATTACAACAAGACCCACTATTCCTCCTGGGGATGAAGGCGGCGGAACTATCGGCGGCGGCGGTGGAGGAGGCGGCGGCGGCCAAACTGGCGGCGGCGGTTGGAGTCCCCCTGGCGGCGGCGGCCTAGGTCAAGACCGACCCTTGGGTAACCCCCTTGGTGGTATGCCAAGTAATTTTAGAAACCCTGTTCAAATGCCAGGCATGATAATGGGGCCTGGAGGCTATGATATTGCCGACCCTACCCATCCGAATTTTGTGCGAAACCTTTTGGCTGAAACACAAATTCCGCTTTTCCACACAAAGCCCCAATCCCCAGGTCACAACGTAATGTTTGCGCGCGAACTCACGGCGGTATATGGTTGGAGGCGTATCAACACCCCGACTATAATAAGGGCGAATGAGGAACGTGTGCTTTTTAACGATGCGTATAACCCTGCGGTCAGTTCGACCTATCCGCATGCGGCATCAAGGTTCTCTTTTGTTCCCGCAGTACCAGGTACCGACGTTGGACCAAGCGTTGGGCGGCCAAACCCACTTGGGTCAAAGGCCCTACTCTCGGCGTTCGAGGGTTTGGGTGAAGATTTTTTTGGTCTTGAAATAAACGTGGGGCAGGGCGAAGGTCTTGCTGTAACAAATCTTCAGAGCCTTATGGCTCCTCCTTACTTTCCCCTGCGTTACACGGGTCCAAATCTTCGGATTAAAACAGAAGCCCTAAGACTTGGCGGTGCCCGTGACCCGATAAGTGTGACATCAAGCCGAATGCTGTACAGTATAACCGCAGGAACGATTTTGTACGGCGGACTTGGCTCGGCGGTTTTGACAGGCGATGACCGTGCCTTGACACCAGGTACAAGGTCGCGCGCGGTACGTAACAGACGCCCATTTAACGAAGCAGTATTACCACTAGATATGGTCGGTCTGGACATGGCAAGGCAAGCACTGACCCCAGTTCATGCGGATTGGCCAAACAGACATACTTCGGCACGCGCTGTTGCAATTGCCGATGGTACGGTTGTTGCCGCGGGAAACATTGAAACCGATTGCCCATTCACCGAAGCCTATGTAATCCTCCGCCACGAACCGCGTGATACGGGACTTCCATATGTTACGTACAGTTTCTATGGTGGATTGTTTGGGTCGCTTCGTGTTCGCTGTCTTGAAACTATCAATGCCTATAACACTTTCCAGACGCCTAGATTTGCTGTTGAACTTGTGACTATTCTTCAGTATTATCACATTCCCCCAGTCTATCCTTCTGTTGTTCCGACCGTGAGTCCAGTACCAATCTCAATTGAATGGCCATTTGAGATTGACCGTAGGATTCCTCGTACTCCTGTTGGTCCTGGTGGATGTCTAGGTGCAAGGATAAGTTCATTTATTCCGTTCGGGGTCGATTTCCCAGAGCCAGTGCCAGGGCTTATTTATTTCCGCCCAATGCTTCCTTTTCCGCCGCCCATCTACTTGCCTCCATACGTTTTACCGATTCTTCCACCAACGTCAGTTTTGGGTTTCCCCCCTATGGTTCCACCGCTGCCAGGAATGACCACCCCACAGGTTTTTTGCGATGGTTGTGAAGGTGTAAGTAATCACCCTGGTGTCATAAAAAACGGCACATTGTTTTCGGGCAATATCCCAGGTGCCAGTGCATTTATCCAAGACGTCCCATGGACCACAGGGCCAATGTTGCAACCAAATATTGGAAACCTTGAATATTGGTTGCCGACGACAATATTTAATCCGACTTGGTCGCCATTTGTTGACGATGTACTGGGCGGTATCGTTGCAAGTTTCATGTCTGGTATTGATGACATACTTGAGTCAATGTTAGAAAACATGCCCGCGTTTGCGCCTCTCTTAAGTCTTATGGGTGGTATAAGCACCGCCACAGAAATCGCCCAAACGGTTGCTGAGGCGGCCGAAACCCTTGAAATGATGATACCTGCCGAACTCATAGGCGAGGCATTCGAGGAATATCTGCCTTTCACACAACTTATACCTTATCGCGTGACGTACCAAAGAGGTCAGGTGCAGAAACTTGTTGACGAACTGGTTGAAACAGGTATGTGGCGTGTCAGCCGTGGCGACCACATAGGTTTTGTAGGCGGCGGTATGTTGGACCCAGGGGCAGGGCAACGACGCGGACCAGTAACATTCCCAGGCGGGCTAACACTCGAAGACATTATCGCAGAAATCCCAGCCGCTGTCCGAACCGCTGTCGAGGCCTATGCCACCTTCTTGAATCTCATTGTAGATATTCTCACACTTCCAGTCCAAATTGTTCGGTTTGCTCTTACTGCTGTTGTGACTACTATTAACGCGCTTAGTGCTCTTTTCGGTTCTGTTGTTCCAATCCCCGATATACCCGAGGTTCCTCCAGATGTCGTTGACAAAGTCGCACCGCCGATTGAACGCCCATTCCCCCCAGGTTATGACCCTGTAGAGTATCTAATAAGGGAATATATCCTTGGCGACATGATAAACCAAGCCCAAGTTTTCCACGGATACAACTATTCAACCGAGCGTCATTTGCGCTTTATGATTATGCACGACGCACCACCTGCGGTAATCAACCGTGCTCTCGACCGTGACGCATGGGCGCATGACCCAAACCCAGATGAACCACTGATTCCAATCCCAGAAGTTCCGAACTTGGACGTTTTGGGTGCCGCAGACCTGCTTTCCGCAGTAAGGGGTGATGCACAAAAAGTAAACAACCCACTGGTTTGCCCAAGGCTTTCACACGCACACCTAAGACACTCTTGGCAACTTGTCCCAGGACCTATTCGGGCTTTGCCGTTCTTGCGCGCCAACATGTTCCTGATGCCAAGCCAAGGCAACCCTGGCACGGCGGTTAATCCGCTTAGGTATTTTGCGTTGCTGACCCCACCAGAGTCCATAGAAAACCCCGCAAACTTGGCTCGGGCAAACAACATGTTTACGACCCAATCGAACCCGTGTTTGGATACACTACCTGCAAACAGGTTCCAACACATCCCCGATAACTTTAACCCGCAGGTGACCGAACCACTGGGCGATTACGGCGAGCCAATCCGCCCGCCGTCAACAACAGTGGGGATGAGTTGGTCCCCGTACATAGACTCGCCGTTTGCGCGGGCAACTGCTTCCTCGGCAATATTGGGTTTCAACGCATCAAGTGTTGCCCTTGACCCAAATGTTATGGAACCACCTCGCGGACCGCAAATGTTTGGTGCTTTGGGTTCTCACGACAGTGGGGTTGTTATTGGTACAACGCTCGACCCGTGTTGCGGTCTTGTTGTGCGCACCGATGTCATGGGGAACGAGGTTCAAGAGCGTACTCAAGAACCCCGACCCCCTTCTTTTGCACAAAGGGTAAGAAATGAACCCTTTGCTGGGCAACTTAGGTTGGTCTTTGTAGAGTTAATGTTGCCGTTCCTTTTAATTGGCGGGATATTCTACGCGATTATGGTCGGCATACAATTTGGTACGGCCAAAGACGAGGGGAGTCGAAATGCAGCAAAACAACGTTTGATAAAATCCATTGCCACGATTTTTATATTTGTCATAATACTTGCCATAATGTATGGATTGCCCGAAGAATTTACATCCCCGCCTCTAAACTGTGGGTGTGCTGATTGCTCTAACCCCGCTCAACGAGATGGACCAGGTTCAGGTATTCCAAATGACGAGGCTTGCTGGGGTGTAGAACCTGGTGCGCCAGAGGGAACACCGCCAAGGTGCAGATGCCCAGTTGATTTGGGAGGTGGTCGCCCACCTGCCACGACTCCTCCTGTACCTCCTACTTAATAATCAGATTAAATTCGTTGTTAATACTTGCAATTGATTTGGCAATATATTAAAGTGTGTTAGGTATGAATCGTTTCAAGAAGTTTGCCTGTGTACTGTGTGCGACTTTGTTCGCGAGCGTAGCCCTGTTTGGTTGCGCACTCTTTTCGCAGGACGTTGGATATTATCAAAACCGTCCTGTCGCACGTGTGGGCACAGGGGTAAACGCAAGATACATCCGTATGCGCGACCTTGTTCACGGGTTCAATGCTTTTGGTCACCAGTTCATGCAACAGGGCATGACCATGGCAGAAGCCTACGACAGAACCTTGGAACAACTTATTGACCGCGAGTTTGCATACATGCTTTCACGCGACATGTTCGGCGAACCAACAGAGCGCGAACGCAACCGCGCGCGTTGGATAGCACACGACTTTATTGAAAGGTCAATGCGCCAGTTTGAAAACGAGGTGCGCGAGCAAATGGGTATCGTAGCCGAAGAAATCCCAGGCGAGCCCGACCCAACAGTTGAACCAGGTGTTGTTTTCCAACCATTTGATAAGTATATCTATAGACCAGCAGGTGCAGGCGCATTTGTTTTGGCGACAGAGCGTTTCCGCCCCGAACAGGACAACCAATTTTCTTTCGCACACGACCCAGAGCACACACAATTTTTTGCACATATAAGAACACCTCGCGGTGACAATCCGCAAGAGCGTACAGTAACCGACAGGGCATTTGCTCGCCTTGTTAGGATTTTAAGGAACAACGAACGCGGGCTCACTTTCCGCGGAAGATACACCCAAGACAACTGGGTAATCATCCGTGAGATTGAGCGTGTGTACGAGCGTGCCCTAATGGATATCGTTGTTCTAAGATTACAAACCGCATTTGAACTTGGTGTGACAAACGGGAACGACTTTAATGCAATCAATGATTTACGATATAATAATTTCGAGGCTTTCACCGCGGTTATGCAAGGAAACTGTATCCACCACCAGTCTGGCGAGAACTGTGACGGGTCGCATATCTCTTGTGTTGTTTCAACCCAAGATTACGTTGACCGCCTTGTCCGTGATGCAACAACAATGTTCCGCGAACAAATTTGGAACGCGAAACGCTTGTATGACATGGGAATATCAACACGCGAATCTATGCGCCAAGCCCTACTTGGCGGACTCGGGAACGTACACTGGGTTCCAAGAGATATCGCGGACGAGTTCTTTACCGTGAGCCACATCCTTTTGTCTTTCAGTGACGAGGACAATGCACGCCTCCGTCAAATCAACGCGGACTTTTCTGCAAACGCAGACACCACAACCCGCGACAACGCAATTGAAGGCGTTAGAAACGGTCTTTTGGTTCAACCGATAAACACAGAAACAGGTATGCCTGACGGACCTATGATGTCTGCGCACGATGTCATGGCCGAAGTCAATCGCCTAATCAACATCCCAGGCAAATCCCTGCAAGCCCGCCAAAATACATTCCGTGATTTGATTTATCGTTTTGGTTCTGACCCAGGTATGCAAAACCCCGAGTTTGAATACGTAATAGGTATCGACCGTCGAACCGACCAATCGGAGTTTAGCAACGAACAAGACACAATGTCACAAATGGTCCCAGAGTTCACCGCGGCTTCCCGCGAATTGTTCAACCGCGAAGGCGACAGTCGTGGCCAAGTATCCGATTTGGTTTGGACAGATTTTGGTGTACACATTGTTATGTACACACGTAACATCTCGGACTTTATTTTTACAAATGACCGAATATTTTTAAACAACGCGGCAAACCTTGAACACTATTTGCACTCTACACGAACCAGTTACGGTAACATGACATTCTTTGACGCAATCATCCAACGCATAACAAGAAACGCATATGAAACATGGGAAAGGAACGCAGTTGCACGTATGCGCGAGGAACACCAAGTAACAATCTGGCGCAGTCGTTTTAGCCACTTGTCTTAAAAGTTGTAATTTCAAATAGTGCATTTGGATAGTGTGTAATCGCTTGCGTTTTGCCTGATTTTGTGATATACTTGTGCACAAAAAAGGAGTGAACCATGGCACTTAATTTGACATCGACCCCAGAGGAAATTGCGAAAAGACTTGAAGAATTAGACGATTCGATAAGCGGTCTTAGTCCAGAGGTGGCAGCACTGGGGGCTGCGGAAAAAATCAAGGCACAGGCCAGGGCCAAATCGGAATACCCCGAGGCCATGTATTTGGCGACCACGACCCATGGTAATGGGCACACCGAATTTGTAAACGACCTTGAAGCCATGTCCGATATCATTGACGGACTGAACGATATTCATGAGAACCTTGATATTGTAAATATTTTGGAATCCGTAAGTGCCGCCGCAAGGGCAAAGAGTCCTATGCTTAGAATGTTCGACGGTTTGGATGAAGAAATAAAAACCAGGGACTTTAACAACGTGTATATGCTCGCAATTGACACCCCAGAATTTTGGGATGCGTTTCGCGAGTTGTACTATCGTGCTGCACGTGAAGTTATTAAAGATGAACGCCTTGATTTTAACGAAGATACAGGAAGAACCGAAACGAGCCCTGCCTTTACTAGACCAGGTGTTCGCGCAGGCATGGAGAGGGAACTTGCTTCCCAATTAGCGGAGCGCAAACAAATCAAAGAAGACATCATCGCAGGGATAAGCAAAGTCAAAGACCTCAGCGAGGACCAAAAAGCCGACATTGAAAGGATTCTTGATGAGGAGGCTTTTGGTGGTTCGGTCAGTGCTTTGTTTGATGGACTCCCAGCCGACTTTGACGGAGGTGCGAGGGGTCGGTCATATGCCAGGTTCCAAAAATTAGACAGTGTTTTGAACAACAAACGTATGGCGTCCGCCAACGCAAAACTTTTGGAATATCTTATGGACCCGCTTGGTTTGTCACTCAGCATAGAAACGATTGAAAAAATCAAAATCAAAACGGGTGGCAAAGAATTAAAACTTGACCATGCGAAAATGCAACACAACTATGTCACGGGTAACGCGGTTCATTCCGTGAACCCAGGACTTCAACAAATGGCCAGTTTGTCTGCAATTCAAAAAAATCAAAAAGCGTACCAAGAAACGCAAGCAAAAGCGGAAAAGGCCGCCGACAAGCGCGCAAAAAAAGCCGAAAAGAAGGCAGGAGGCAAAGGCTCGGGGAGTATCAACCCAGGTTTCCGCGGTTATAAAGAAATGTTTGAAAAATTCATGACCCAAGCGGGTAAGTTCATGGATACGGGTAACTCGCAAAGGCTTTTGAAAAACGCTTTTGCTGTGTTCAAAGAAATAGAGGCAGAGCAGGAGAGAAGAAACATTGAGAATGCAACTGGTACCGAAACGAACATTCCGCCGTTGGGAGAGATTCGTTCTCATGAAGAAACTTTTGGCGGTGTAGCCAGAGGCCGTGCGTTTGCAGGTGCAGGTCGTGGTCCAACCGAGGTGACAGATGCGGATTTGTTGACCCCAGAGGACCTAACCCCAAATATGGACGAGTTAAACGTGGACCCAGATACCGCAAACCATGATGTTTACCCCCCAAGACCTGTGACCCGCGCACTTACCAATGCAGAAAAGGAAATGAAAAAAAAGTTCGACACAGAGTTTGGTATAAGTGCAGCATTGGCGATGGTTCAGGAATTTGCACTTGTCGGTGCGAAAGATGACGAGAAACTTTCGCTTAAGTTCAGGGTTGGGAAACTTGCGGCCGAATATGCCGATAGTCATTATAAGAACAACTTGGGTATGGGGGAGGAATCCCAAGCCGCGGAAAACATTGCAGGTTGTGAAAAACTTTTGGCTGGGAAAACAGGAATCGAAAACAATTTGTATAACAACTTTAAGGGCACTAGCCAAGGAGGTCATGCCCAGTGCATCGTAAGTAAACAACAAGACAAGGCGCAAATTCTGGCAACTTTCCTTATTGACCCAGATGCAAAAAACCGTGAAGTCAAAACAAAATATTTGCAACTTTTGGCGGAGGCGGGTCATGACACAAGGGACCTTGAAACAATCCTTAGTGCGGCAGAGCGAAAAGAACCATACAGCGAACAGGCGTTGCTTGACCATCTTGCCGCCGCAGGTGTTTCGACAATGCAACATTACCTAGAGGTCGAAAACCAAAGGGCCAAAGAACAGGCAATTGGTGACTTGGCGGTTTCCCACATTGTTGCTACTGAAGAACACGAAAAAGCAGGTAAAGAAATCCTTATCTCGAAACTTTTTGCGAAAACCGAGTTTGCGCGTCAAAACGATGCTTTAATGGCGGGAACCATGGACCCGTTCGCCCCTAACTCGATTCGCGCACTTAGTGATTATTCGGCTGAACTCAAAGATATTGAAAACGTGGTCGGTAATGCAACAAAAGAATTCCGTGAGAATGCGGTAGCCGCCATCACCAGCGGTGGTATGTTTGACCCAACGGATTTTGCGGCGGCCCATATGGCACATGTCACCGCGCATGAAGACATCGTGCAAGAGGACGCAAGTCGTGCGACGGCCCTCGGTATCGACGATGCGGCGAACGAAGGTTTTGTTGGCAGAACACACACCGAAAGAAAAACAGTGGTCGCCATTAGAAATATTGTGGATGCCGCAAGGATGAAACGTGCGCTCCGTTCAAAAGTAACCGAAACAATTGGGAAAGCGGGGGGCGCAGTTGTAGGCTCAATACGTAATAAAGACTTGGGTGAGTTGAAAAACTTTGAAATAGACCGTGAGGTGTTCAAAAAAGTCGGTCCGAATATGGATAAAATCCTAGACGTGATTCCGTTGGATGTTCTTGGCGAAATCGAGGCGCTTGGCAGTGACGAATTTTCTAGCCCAAAAGCCCAAGACATCTTGGTCCGTGTTGCAAGTGCCATGCAGGCCGCCGAAGTAAACAATAAAAACCTAAAAGAAGGCACCATTTTTGATAAAGAACCACATCAACCCGTATATGACCAATTTGCAAGGGCACAAAGACCTGACGTTATTAAAACTGCAAAAGGTTCCACCATACCGTTTGTTAAAGGTGGTAAGTTGGATAGTCCTGACTATGTTTTGGGAAACAAAGAAATCAAAAGCAACGAAGCAATTGAAGCAGAGCGCAAAATTTTTAAGGCGGAACTTCGCGAAAAGTTGGAACCCCGTGTTGCTTCGGGTCAAATGACGGAAGAAGATATGGAAAGGGCAATCAACAATATCGGTGCTCTAAGACCAACACATGATACAGGCCCGTCGCACAGAAACAAAGTAGAAAAATTCTTTGACAGAATCGTTGAAAAAGACGAGGAGCGGAAAGCAAAGAAAAAAGCCCTCCAAGAAGCGGGCGAGCGCATAACAACCGAAGATTTTACACTTGATTTTTAAATCCCAAATTCGGTTGATAAAAAATTTGTGGTTTTAAAAAGTGTTTCTTCCTCGGTCGATGTGTGTGTTACGGAAATGTCATGTGTCTTGATGTTCTTGTCAAGTCTGATATAACGTATTGCAGGGAGTGTATACTCCTCGTACTCGACAAGTCGTTTAAGCATAAAGGCATCATCAATCCTCCCTCGGGCAATCGACCTTTCGATACTTAGATTGTCTGATATATCAAGATGCACCTGTGCGCCGAGCGGGTTTGGACCTCTGCCGTCGAACAACTTTGCGGTTTTGACCGAGCGCAAAACCCCGTCGAGCAAAACAATATCTCCGCTGATTTTTTTGCTCGCGTTTTCCAACATTTCTTCTACAATGTCATCGGGGATAAGTTGCCCACTTGTTCTGAACATCTCGATTTCCTTCCTAAGGGCGGATTCCTTGTCCATCGAATCAAGCATAGTTTTTGCCGATAAAATATTGACCTTATGTTTTTTGGAATAATGAGAAACAAGCCCGCCCGCAAGCGTGCTTTTCCCACAGTGGGGTTTGCCTATAAGTAAGACCAACAATTTATTCATATAACCTCTGTTATGTGTTATAAAACGAAATTATTCGGAAATCAATACTTGTCCAGCACGTTTTTTAATAAATCAAACCTTTTTATTATAAGGGTCACTTTGCCGTATTCCTCGTCGCAAAGTTCCGCACTTGTTTTCCCGCCAAAGCCGTCAGGAATAAAAATCTTGTCCCAGCCAAACCCGTTCGTGCCAAGCGGTTTTTTCGCAATCTTGCCGTTTATATGTCCCTCGAAAAATTTTATTTCTTTCCCATTGGTAAAGCCAATAATGCACCTCGCCGTTGCACTACGATTTTTCCTGACAAGTTTGCAAATGTTTCCAAGTGGCATCTCGTCAACAAAAAATCTAATAAATGGCCCTGGGAGTTTCCCAAGTTCTTCAAACTCCAAAGACACATCTTCCACGATTACGGGCTTTTTAATTATTTCGTACGCGGACAAAAGTTTCTTTTCAACAATCTCTTTTAAATCCAGTGACTGTATCTCGGGCAAGTCCACCTTTTGATGAACAACAGGAACGCCCAACAACTTGGTGGCATATTTTGCCTTGCCCTGATTGCCTGTTATGAATGTAATCTCTTTCATATGTGCCTCACATTTTTTCAACGGTGTCTATAGCCAAAATATCAAGTGCAAAACACAACGCAGTACGGGTTAAGCGTGCCACCCTGATGCTCTCGGCGTTGTTTTGGATTGTTTCGTTCGCATACAAAATATTGAACTTTGACGCCAAGTTATACGTCGCATCAATAACACCGTTAAGGGAATAAACCCTTGTCGCCACATCAAAACTGTCACCCAATCTCATGACAGCGACTTTGATGTCGCGGAGTAGCGGACTCTTTGTATTATTTGTTTGTATTTCTTTTTCGGTTTTTGAAAGTATCGAATTAATACGCGCAATCGTGTACAAAAGGTACGGTCCCGTTTTTCCCTCAAAAGATGTAAACCTATCAAGGTCAAAAACATAATCTTTTCTTACCGAGTTCGACAAATCCGCAAACTTAAGTGCGGCAATACCAATTGTTTTTGCTGAAACCAAACACGGGTTTTGCATTTTTTTGTGTGCCGCATCGGTCACAAGATTTATAACATCCTCCAATTTAACCGTATCACCAGAACGTGTTTTAAATGGCTTACCGTCTTTCCCCAACATAGTCCCATGTCCAATGTGTGTGAAAACAACCTCGGGTTTTACAAGACCGCCTTTTTTTACCGCACGAAAAACTTGCTCGAAGTGCAAATCTTGGCGAAAGTCCGTTATATACACATGCTCGTCAGGGTTGTTTTCTTTTTGGCGATAAAAGATTGTTCCTATATCGGTTGTAGAGTACAAATCCCCCCCATTGCTTTTTGATATAATAATTGGAGGCATAGGGCGTGTGTCCGAATCGGTTTTGACATCCATGATAATACAACCATCGCTCTCCTGAACAACCTTTTTCTTTTGAAAGTCCGCAATGATTTTTGGGATAAATTGTTGGGCTTTGTACTCGCCCTCAAAAGTATCAAACGTGCACCCAAGGGCATCATAGTTTTCTTTAATCCTTGGCACAGACACATCCATTATTTCTTTCCATTTTGTAAACCAAGGTTCTTCACTTCTTTGGAGTTTTAATGTCAACTCCTCGGCACGGGCATGAAACTTTTTGTCCTCGGATTTTCGCTTGCTGGCTTGAGGGTACAAAACGTTTAACATCTCGATTGTTAGTTTCGGGAATTTGGACGGTTCTTTATATTTAAGTTCCAACTCGCCAAATATCAATCCAATCTGAAGCCCCCAATCCCCAAGGTGTGGGTCAGCAAATGTTTTGTGACCAAAAGCGGTAAACGTACGTTTTAGGGCTTCACCAATAATAGGCGGTCTAATATGACCCGCGTGGAGTTCTTTCGCAACGTTCGCGCCACCATAGTCAAAAAATATCGTACGTGGCTTTTGGGTCGAGAGTGGCAACTTGTTTGTTTTTAAAACAAACTCTGTGAGTTCACTAAGGTCTTTATCCAACACATTGATGTTTATAAAACCACTTGGGTGAGTGGAAAAACACGGGCGTAAATTTGGTTTGACTTTCGCGATGATTTTTGTGGCAACATCCGACGGTTTTGCCCCTTCTTTTTTCGCAATCGCAAATGCGGCGTTACATTGATAGTCCACGCCCGCTATGTTGCTCTCGGTAATCGTGTGCCCGAGTGCCTTTTCTAATTGCTCCTTGATATTCGTCATAATATATGATAGCATATAAACATATGGAAAACAACACGAAAACATTGCCACACAGTTTGCAAGCCGAACAATCGGTATTGGGATGTCTGATGCTTGATTACGTCGGGTGTGGGGAGGGCTTTGACCGCCTGAACAAAGCGGATTTTTACAGCCCAGTTCACCAGATAATCTTTAATGCTATGCAAGAGTTGCTTGAAAAAAAAGATAAAACTCTTGACTTTGTTACGGTCACAGAACATTTGTCATCAACAAAAAAGTTGAACTCCATTGGCGGTATTGAATACCTAAGCGTTATCAACGACATGGTTCCATCTGTTTCAAACTTTAGACACTATTTTGATATTGTTAAGAAAAACAGTATTTTAAGGAAACTCAACACCGCAGGTACGGAAATCGTAAACAATAGTTACGCCAGTGATGACGAGCAAGTAACACTATCCACCGCCGAGAAATTGATTTTTGATATCTCTCGCCAAGAGGAACAAAAAGAACTTACAAAACTGTCTGACGAGTTGCCTGCGGTTATGAACCGCCTTGACGCAATCCGCAAAGACCCAACCATTATATATGGAATTGAAACAGGCTTTAACGGACTCGATAACATGACAAACGGTTTGCATGGGGGAGAGTTGGTGATTCTTGCCGCCCGCCCAGGTGTTGGTAAAACATCTTTGGGTTTAAACATGATTATGAACGCGGCCCAAAGAGGCAAAAAGTGTGCGGTCTTTAGTTTAGAGATGTCGAAACAAAGTTTGGTTACAAGGGCACTCTCGAGCCTCGCAGGTGTTTCCGCATATCGTGCAGGTAGGGGAGAGTTAAACAACGACGAATGGAAACGTATGTGGCAGGCAAATGATTGGCTCGAGATGTACAACATCCACATTGATGACAACAGTGAAATCACACCTATTGAAATCAAAAGAAAATGTATGCGCCTTAAACGTGATACGGGTCTTGATTTTGTAATGGTGGATTATTTGGGTCTTATGACGGGCGGGTCGGTAAAGCGCGAAAACCGTCAGGTCGAAGTCGCAGCAAACTCGCGTGCAATGAAAGTCTTGGCAAAAGAGTTGGATATCCCAGTTTTGCTTTTATCCCAGTTAAACCGGAATGTCGAGTCGCGAAACAAACAAGGCGGTGACAACAAGCCCGCACTCCATGACCTCAGGGAGTCGGGAGCCATAGAGCAAGATGCGGATATCGTTTTGTTCATCCACATGGACAAACCACCAGAGCACAGTGAAGAAGAAACCGACCAATCGGCTTTGTCAGAAGCCCAAATAATTGTTGCAAAACACCGAAACGGACCTTGCGGTGTTGTTAAAGTTGACTGGAACCGTGAAACCACAACGTTTCTTAACCAACCGCACGACAAAGAGGCACTGGCTGCCCGTCGTGCTGCCCAATCAAAACCAAAAGCGGCGAAAACCGAAAAACCTGCACAGAAATCTTGATAAATTTGTTGCTGTATATTTTGCGGTCGCATATACTTGTTATATGAAAATATATCTCTGCGTCGATTTTGAAGGGATGCCTGGCGTCAACCATTGGGATGAGGTCAGCCGAAGCAGTGGTGCACAATACGAGGAGTTTCGCCGTATCGTAAGTTGGTATACTGTCGGTGCGTGTGAGGCGGCACTTTCTGGCGGGGCAACAGAGGTTTGGGTTGCGGACTCTCACAGTTCTTGTTGTAACATTGATATCGGGGTTTTACCAAAAGGCGTGAAACTTGTCCGCGGTGCCGAGTGTTGCGACATCCAAGGCATGACCCCGCTTTTGGACAAGACGTTTGACGGGATTGCGTTCTTGGGTTTTCACAGTGAACAGGGTTCCGATGCCAACCCACTGAGCCACACCCTCACGCTTGAAATCGACCAGATAAAAATCAATGACTCGGTCGTAGGAGAGTATGAAATTCATTCTTTGTTTGCAAATTATTTGGGAGTTCCAACAATTTTTGTGGCTGGGGATGATGGGCTTGTAACCAAAGTTTCAAAAACATCCTCCGCGCAAACCGTATCTCTTTTAAAAGGTCTTGGCAAGGCAACCATTCTTGAAAAAACTCTTGCAGAGTACAGGGAAGAAGTCATTGACAAAATGAAACTCGCCGTCGAGTCTATTAAGAATAAAAACCCCCGACCTACGGTTACCCCCTTTGCGAAAGGGGGAATTGCCCTTGAAATAAAATACAAAAAACACACCGACGCGTACAAAGCATCTTTTTATCCAAACACAAATAAACTGGACCCAAAAACCGTGTCTGTTACTTGTGCGAACTATATGGAAGTCATGCGGGCAATATTGTTTTTACTTTAGCACACTTTTGGTGTTGACATACGGACCCAGAACTAGTATGATAGAGCAATGGGAAATCCTTGGGTAGAAGGTTATGAAAGAGATTGGCAGACTTTGCAGTTTAAATTGCGTTTTACACTAGGCAAAGATTCTAGGGATAAATTAAAAACGGATTTTGCCACCAAATATGGTGTAAGTGTCGAGGACATACATATCTCGGACGGCGAAATTGCCGAGAGTGTTAAGAGGGGAAAAGGATATAAAAAATTCGCCGAATCGGGTGCATTAAAAACAATGCTTGATGGGTTGAAAGATAGACCATATATCGGTTAAACAGAAAGCACGTTTTTCAGTAAGCAAGCCACCGTCATCGGTCCAACACCACCTGGCACAGGGGTAATGTAGCCTGCGACTTTTTTGACCTCATCAAAATCCACATCACCAAAGATTTGCCCCCCATCCCTATTAATCCCAACATCGATTACAACGGCACCTGGTTTCACCATGTCTTTGGTAACAAGATTTTTCCTCCCAACCGCAACAACCAAGATATCCGCGAGCCTCGTCACTGCGCCCAAGTCTTTTGTCTTTGAATGCGCAATTGTTACCGTGCAATCGTGGTTTAGCAAAAGTTTAGCAACGGGTTTTCCAACAATATTACTTCGCCCAACCACAACCGCGTGCGGGGCACTAGTAAAGGGTTCGCGAACAGCAACCTTAGAGTCCTTAGCCGAATTTTTGAGGAGATTAGTGTCAGACTTTCCTGAGGGTGCTCGCAGTTGCTGTTGCGAACCCTTTACTAGTGCCCCCGTAGACTTTATTAACTCTATGACCCCAATCGCCGTACACGGTACCATGCAAGGATAGCCAATACTAAGTTTACCCGCATTAACCGCCGTAAACCCGTCAACATCTTTGTCGGGGGAGATGGCCTCAATTGTTTTTATCTCGTCAATATGTGGGGGGAGGGGCAACTGTACCAAAATCCCGTCTATAGTTTTATCATTGTTAAGTTTTTCAATCAAAGATAAAACCTCTGGCTCCTTTGTATCGCGCGGCAATCTATGAACAACAGACCGAACCCCAACCTCAACACAAGACTGTTCTTTTTTTGAAACATAGATTTTGCTGGCCTCATCGTCGCCGACAATTATTATCGCAAGACCGCACTTGCGTCCGTTCTTTCGTTCAAAGTCTTTTGCTTTTTTTGCCAAGCCAACCTTGATGTCGCCCGCAATCTTTTTCCCGTCGATAATCATGAGGGGAGTATACAATTACAATAAATAGTTGACAAGAGTAAACCGCGTGTTTATTATTTAAATAATGGACGAAACCACAAAAATTATTGCCCTTGTGATGCGGGACGACAAAGAGTATATTTACCCGGGCTTAAATCACTCTCGTTGTCTAAAATATTATGAAAGTAAAAATCTGGACAACCAGGGTATGTTGCACAAAAAAATTTTGTACATGACGAACTATGGGGATGTTGTCGATTGCGGCGAGGCATTCGAAATTGCCACAAGCGCAGGACAAATTCACGTACGTGATCCCGGAAGTTTCGATCAGGCAACTGGTTACATGATGGGGTTTATGGGCGAGGCAAAAAAATTGATATACAGAGAGCATACGAATATGCCGAGATACATAACACCGCAAACGAAAAGAGACTCAAGGCAATTGAACATCAAATAACAGTTGACAATTAAACCAACTATATATAGAATATCTGATATATTGCCAATAAAGGAGGAGAATATGGCAAAGGAAAATTTTAACAGGAATAAACCACACGTCAACGTTGGAACAATCGGTCACGTTGACCATGGTAAAACGACCACTACGGCCGCCATTTGTACATGGGCCGCCCTTGGTGGAATGGCACAGGCAAAAGACTATGCCTCTATTGACAGTGCACCAGAAGAAAAGGCTCGCGGGATTACAATCAACACATCTCACGTCGAGTACGAAACAGCAAAACGCCACTACGCGCACGTTGACTGCCCAGGTCACGCTGACTATGTCAAAAACATGATTACAGGTGCTGCACAAATGGACGGAGCGATTTTGGTCGTTTCCGCAACCGATGGTGCTATGCCTCAAACAAGGGAACACATCCTTTTGGCACGCCAAGTTGGTGTTCCATACATCGTTGTTTTCATCAACAAGTGCGATATCGCAGACAAAGACTCTCAAGAGTTGGTTGAAATGGAAATTCGCGAGTTGCTTACAAAATACGGTTTCCCTGGTGACAAAACACCAATCATCTTTGGTTCAGCAGTTAAAGCCCTCGAAGCCGCAACAGCAGGCAAAAAAGATGATGCCGCATGCAAGCCAATTTCTGATTTGTTGGATGCGCTTGACACATGGATTCCAGAGCCAAAACGCGATTCAGCAAAACCATTCCTTATGCCTATCGAAGACGTGTTTACAATCACAGGTCGTGGTACAGTTGCAACAGGTCGTATCGAACGTGGGGAACTTAAAGTTGGTCAAATCGTAGATATCGTTGGTATGAAGTCTAAAAAACAAGGCATCACCGTAACTGGTATCGAGATGTTCAGAAAAAACCTCGACTCTGCAATTTGTGGTGACAACGCAGGTCTATTGCTCCGTGGTGTTGAAAGAAAAGACATCCAACGCGGTCAAGTTCTTGCTGCTCCTAAATCAATTACACCTCATACAGAGTTCACAGCCGAGGTTTATGTATTGAAAAAAGAAGAAGGCGGACGCCATACACCGTTCTTCAACGGATATCGTCCACAATTCTATTTCCGTACAACCGACGTTACAGGTTCTGTTGAACTTCCAAAAGGCGTTGAAATGGTTATGCCTGGTGACAACATCTCTATGACAATCAAACTTGTTACCGACATCGCTATTGAACAAGGTCTTCGTTTCGCTATCCGTGAGGGTGGTAAAACTGTTGGTTCTGGTGTTGTTGCAAAAATCATCAAGTAACAAGCGTGTTTTAAAAAACAATCAAAAAGCCCGACTCTTGACAGTTGGGCTTTTTTGTGATACTATAAAAACATGGATAATTATAATAAAGCATTAAGCGAAATTAAGGATAGAGAAAACAAGGCACTTGAAGAAATAAATGCAACAAGTTCGTCATTCCGTATGAATCGCGATGAAGCCGAAAAAAAGGCTATGACGATGCTTAACGGCGGGGTTGTACCATCAAAATATTGTGGCCATTTAAATCCAGGAAGATTTAGTGTATGCAAAGCCCCAAGTTGTCTAAACCCAAAGTGTGTTGAACCCAAATTTTAGCGCGACACAACACTCCCATCCTGCGCGATAACCGCGAACATTGTTGTTTGTTCGGTTGTTATAAACTGGACGTACCAAAATGCGTGTGCGCCTTCGGCTCCGCTGTGTACAATTGACACAAATGTTTCAAAAGTCTTACCGCGTAATTCGCCTCCAAGTTTGTCCAGCGCAATCGCAAGGGCTTGCTCCCAAGTCACAGAATCTGCCCCCATTGTATCTGTTAGGTTAAACCTTGGTTGAGTTGTATTGTTTATATTAAGGGTAACCTCGATTTCTTCGCCGCGAAGAACCTCACGGCCAACGGTGCGCGCAATATCGTTTGTGAAGTTCATGGCGTTATATGGGTTTTGCAAAAGCGTAACATTGTGGCTTTCCTCACCGATACGCACAGTTGCATCAAGGTTTCCCATGCCTTTTACACGTTCATCCCCCGTAACGCTTAGCAAAATAAACGGGGTAGGGGTTCCCGCAACACCGTCTTGGGCAAATGGTTCTTCACGCATACCCGCCGTAAAGTGGATTGTGAAGTTCCCAGCCGATGCAGCCTTAAGATAATGGCGCGCTTCCGCAACGCTGTTCATTGCGCTTTTTAAAAGTGTGTCTTGGCGCATACTGTTGAACGCAAAGATACCCCCAATAACCACGACGGTACAAAGACCCGCCACAACAAGGACTTTTTTTGGATTTAATCTTTTTCTAAGGGGCAACTTTTGTTTATTTTGAGCCGCGGGGACGTCTTGCTTTTGGTTTGGTTTCCTCGAGATTTTCGGAAGTTTCGGCATTTTGAATTTCGGTAACGACATTTTTTTCATGGTTATCTATATTGTCGGATTCGGTCGGATATTCGATTTTTTTGAAAATATCTCGGCGATGTAAAAATAACATATAGCCATAAACTCCAAAACCTATCAGCGCAAACGCCAAACCAACCCAAAACGCCCAACTGGCATCTCCAAAAGTGTTCACCAACATAAACACCGCACCGATAAGGAACAGCCCGCTTGCAACAAGTTGCATGATTTGATTCACAGTTAATTTAATCATGTTACATTATACACTTTAAAGCCTTGCAAAAGTCAACAAATTAATGTACCATATTTTTATGGGGGAAAAACTTGTAGACAACACCCGCGAAAAGCCACGCTTTTGGGTTCGCAACGTGAACATCATATTGGTGAATATTTTTGCGGCAGCAATGTTGTTGTTTTGCATATGCTTTTTCTTTTTCTCTAACGTCGCATTGTTTCGGAGCGACATAACCTCGTACATGGCATTTTCTCCGATTATATTTTTGCTGGGCGTAGGCTTTATTTGTTTCTATATAATCGCAATGGTCATAAGCATCGAATCCAACGCCACCCAATTTGCCGATAGATATAATCTTGCATACAAAATTGTGTTCAGTATCGTCCTGTTTATGCTGATTATTCGGTCGTTTTTAGGCGACTTTAACAACTCTTTGATTGACCCTGAAACGGGGTATGCGATTGGAACAAATCTTAACGTGCATATTGGCCTTATCATCGCGGCGATTATCAGCGGTCTTATCACATGGCTAACCCCAAAGATTCGCGACAACGACAATACGGAATTTTAATACTCTCTGCCCACAAGGTCGTCAAGGGAAACCTTGAAAAAGTTTGCAATTGCAATTAAATTTTCGAGGTCAGGAGTTCTTTCGCCCAACTCCCAATTTGATATCACGGTTGCGCCCCTATATCCTAATTTTTCTGCAAGTTGAGTTTGTGTCAAGTCATGCTCTTGACGTAGTTCTTTTAATACTTGCGGAAATTTGTGCATGAAATAAATTTAACGGATGCGTTGAAAATAATCATTGCATTCCACGGAGTAGTAAAAAAACAAAATATAACTTGCAATTGACCCCAAGGTCATATACTATGAAAGTATGGCAACCGAAGTCATTGTAATGATAATCGTTTGGGCACTGGTCATCGGGCTATCTTTGTTGATAGAATTCTTGACCTGCACCTTCACGTCCGTTTGGTTCGCAATCGGCGGTTTCGTCGCAATTATAATCGCCCCGTTCGGCGTCTACTGGCCATGGCAAGTCCTCGTGTTTTTCTGTACATCGTTTTTGTTTTTGCTATCGATGCGTCCTTTGGTCAAAAAATTTATTAAAACAAAGACTACACCCACAAACCTCGATATGCAAATTGGGAAACAGTTCAAACTCTTGGAAGACATCAAAGAGGGCAGGAGCCAAATCAAAATCCACGACATCATTTGGACCGTGTCTTGCGAGGACAACCTTAAAAAGGGTGACACCGTAGAGGTTCAAGGTATGGAGGGGAATAAATATATCGTGGGTAAACCGACCCCAATCAACACAGATATTAATAACAATATTAATATAAATAAAAATGGAGGTACTAAGAAATGAATTCATTGTTGCTACTCTCAGGTGGGCAGATTGCAGGACTTGTTGCCACGGTTATTATCTTGGGTTCGCTTATCATTGGGCTTTGGCTCTCGATTCGCATCATCCCGCAAGGTAACGCTATGGTCGTCCAACGCTTGGGGAAATTCCGCCGTGTTTTGAACACAGGTTTTAACATGGTTATTCCGATGCTCGACCGCACTCTATCGCTGATTTCACTTAAAGAACAAGTTCTTGATTTCCGCCCAGGCGAAGTCATCACAAAAGATAACGTTAAAATGATGATTGACAGCGTTGTGTTCGTCCAAGTTGTTGACCCAAAACTCTTTACATATGGAATTGAAAGACCACTTATCGCTATTGAAAACTTGACCGCCACAACACTCCGTAATATTGTCGGGGATTTGGATTTGGACGGATGCTTGACAAGTCGCGATATCGTAAACGTAAAAATGCGCGATATTTTGGACGAAGCCACAGACCCATGGGGTATCAAAGTCCGCCGTGTTGAGGTTAGAAATATTTTGCCACCTCCAGGAATTCAAGAAGCCATGGAAAAAGAAATGCGTGCCGAGCGTGAACGTCGTGAAACAATCCTCCGCGCCGAGGGTGAAAAGCGTTCTGCGATTTTGGTTGCAGAGGGTGAAAAGGAATCCGCACTTCTTCGTGCAGATGCAAACAAATTGGCAACAATCGCCGAGGCCGAAGGTCAAGCAAAAGCCATTGAGCGTATCCTTGCCGCAAAACCAAGTGCCGCGTATTTGACACTCCAAGGTTTTGAAGCCGTAAAACACATGGCAGATGGTCAGGCAACAAAAATCATCGTTCCAAACGATTTGGCTAACGTAGCAACATTGTTTACGTCTATGGCTGAAATCGTAGGCGTTGGTAACAGCACCGCGGTCAAAGCCGCTGCTCCAAAATCAAAAACGACCCCTAAGAAAAAGTAATCTATCATGAAAAAACTCAGAAATATTTTAATAACACTTTTGTTGCTATCCATAGTGTTGATAATCATCAACTTTTGGCTCGGCAGTATGTTCGAGGAACACGAACAAAGCAGCACAGGCCAAACCCTCTATATCGTTGGTGGGGTCGGAGCGCTTGGGTCAATTCTTGGTTTAATGGTGATTGGAATAATGCGTTTCGTGCGCGAGTTCCGCGGAGCCATCAAAGAAGAATCCGCCCGTGCAAGAGTCCAAGCCTCTAAAAACAATGATGCCCAATCCAAGTTCGTTGCTTCTTTGTCGGATGCGGACCTTAACATCTTTTTGTCGGCAAAGCGCAAATACCGTCCGCGCAAAATTGCATGGTACACCGCAAGTATCGGCGTTTTGGTTGGATTCTTTGGAGGCATTATAGGAATCATCGCGACCCAAGGCCTCATCGGTTTTTACTGGGTGTGGTTTTTTGGTCTAATCATCCTGTCGATTGCATCGTACGTTGTGTTTTATACACTCATGATGCGCGCCGAAAAAATCCCCGACGACAAACTTAAAACCGCGCGGGGCACTGTCTACGCACTGCATCCCGAAAAAGTCGTATTTGTCCCCGACGCCGAACGGCTCCTCGTCATAATGGTGGGGAAAGACGTCGATGTGTCGCGCCTCCCAAAAGTCGGGGCTTCCGTCAACGTGCAATACAACGGCGACAAGCCCCGCAAGTGCCTCATCGCAAGAACACCCCGCGCACCGCGCAAGTCCACCGCAAAAAAATCGGAAGAAATTTCCGACGAAACTATTGCGTTGGATGCCGACCCTGAGGTATAATTCTGCATACCACTAAGGAGGGTAATCATGAACAATCTTAAAGGAACACAAACGGAAAAGAACTTGCGCGCGGCATTTGCTGGCGAATCCCAGGCGCGCAACAACTACACATACTTTGCGTCGAAAGCCAAAAAAGAGGGCTATGAACAAATCGCCGCAATCTTTTTGACCACGGCCGAAAACGAAAAAGAGCACGCCAAACTTTGGTTCAAGGCACTGCAAGCAAACGGGGAAGTTCCAAGCACGATTGAGAACCTTCTTGCCGCGGCCGAGGGCGAAAAGTACGAACACGACGTAATGTATGCCGAGTTCGCCAAAACCGCAAAAGCCGAGGGCTTTGATGACCTCGCATATTTGTTCGCCGAAGTCGGCAAAATCGAAAAAGAACACGAAATGCGCTATCGCAAATTGTTGGATAACGTCAAAAACGGCTCAACATTCACATCGAAAAGTAAACAAATCTGGGAATGCCGAAACTGTGGCCACCAAGAATCCGACAAAAAAGCCCCGAACGTTTGCCCAGTTTGTGCTCACCCACAATCGTTTTTTGAAATCAAAGCGAGCAACTTTTAATAGTAAACTTTACAATAGCAACAGCATGTGCTAGAATTTTTGCATGAGTTTAAAACTCCACGTTTTGGGTACTGGTAACGCAGGGGCTTTGAAGATTTACAATACTTGCTTTTGTATTGAAAACAAAGGCAAGTTTTTTCTTGTTGACGCGGGCGGAGGCAACCAAATCAACGCCCAACTTAAAAACGCGGGAATCGCCATTGAAAACATCCGTGACATATTTTTGTCGCACAACCACATCGACCATATTATGGGAATGGTTTGGGTCATGCGCCAAATCTTTATCTTGCGCCGCGAAGGCAAATACAAAGGTGACTGTAACATTTATGCGATGAAAGAAGGCATCCGCGCCCTAACGATGTTCAGAGAGGTGGTTTTTGGCAAGACCGATTACGACACGACAAAGGGTATAAACTTTGTTGAGGTCAAAAACGGGTCTGAAATCGACATCTGCGGCATGTCGTTAAAGTTCTTTGACGTCAAATCCGAAAAAGACAAACAATTTGGGTTCAGCATGAATGACAACTTTTTGGTGTTCGTAGGCGACGACCCTTTGCGAAAACCCTTGTTTCCAAGGTTCAAAGACTGTACATGGTTGTTGCACGAAGCCTTTTGTCTTGAGAGCGAAAAGCAATTATATAACCCTCATCCGAAAGGGCATTGCACTGTTCTCGAAGCCGCCCAAACCGCCAAAGAGATTAATGCCAAAAACCTCGTCCTCTGGCACACCAAAGATAACCGCGACACCGCCAAATATACGAATGAAGCAAAACAGGCTTTCACGGGAAATATCTTTGTGCCAAATGATTTGGATGTGATTGAACTGGGCAGAATCCGCGCAATCGTTTTGGACATCGACGGCGTAATCGTCGGCGAGAAAAACGGCTTTAATTCACCCGACCCGCACCCCGAAGTCATCGCAAAAATGCGCGAGGTCACCCAAAGGGGCATCAAAATAATTTTGTGTACCGCAAAACCTCACTTTGCGATTCAGGGAATTATTAATGATGTAGGCTTAAGTAACCCTCACATCACGGACGGGGGCGGAGTCCTAATCGACCCAACCAAAAACGACATCATCAAAAAGCACATCATCGACCCGAAACAGGCGAAATTCGTAATCTCGGCGTGTTTGAAAAAAGGTGTTTATACCGAAGTCTATACAACCGAGAATTATATAATCCAAAAAAGCCAAATTAACGATATCACGCCACAACATACCCATATTTTACAAGCCGAACCCAAGATTGTTTCGGACCTTGTTTCTTTGGATGACGAAATCACAAAAATTATGCCTGTTGTAAACGGCGAAAAAGAAAAAACCGAGTTCACCCAGTTTTTTAATTCTCTGGGTTCCGACTTGATTTTGACATGGGGAGTTCACCCAATTGCGTTGCCCCTACAATTTGGGATTATAACGGCAAAAGGCATATCCAAAAAAGAGGGCGCAATTGCAATCCTGAAAAAGTTGGGAATCGACCCGAGTGAGGCCCTCGGTGTCGGCGACAGCACAGGGGACTGGTCTTATATCGAGATGTGCAACTATGGGGCAACCTTGGAAAATGGTACGGAGGACTTAAAACGTTTGGTTTCTTCAAAGGGAAAGACTTCTTTCATCGCTCCTCACGTCGACCAAAACGGTGCGAACAAAATACTTGACTGGGCAATGGGGGTGACAGGATGAAGATTTATCTCATAAGGCATGGCGAGTCGGAGGACGATTTAAATAATTGCAACGGTGGTGTCGCAGATTGGGACATATCCAAGGGCGGGGTCAAACAAGCCACGGTTGCACGTCCTATTTTTGAAACTTTTGGAATCGAAAAGTTTTACACAAGCCCTTTGCGTCGCGCCTATAAAACCGCAGAAATCCTAAATGTAAACACAAGAGTCCCGTTGGAAAAAGTTTTTGACTTGCACGAAACAAACCGCTATGGGTACCTATCGGGTGTTGAGAAAAGTTTGGCGGAGGAACTTTTTGCATATCTTTTCAAAGACCCAAAAGAAAAAGAGGCAAGTTATTACGACAGGGTCTGTATGCCAGGCGGAGAAACGCCCGACGATTTGGACAAACGCGTTACAAGTGTGTTCAAAACAATTGTTTCCAAGAGCAAAAATCTTAACACGATTGCAATTGTCGCACACGGCGGTGTTATCAAGAGTTTCTTTTGGAGTGTACTAAAATATGAACGAAAAATTCGTAAAATCGGAGATGTTGCTTTTGCGGAGATAGAGTTTTTGGACGGCAAATATAAGTTGCTTAAAACCGAGGGGTATGATATAATTTGACCATGACAATAAAAAAGTTCCCACAAAGTTGCATTCTTGTAACCTCGGGCAAGACCAAGATTTTGATTGACCCAGGCATGATTGATTACGACGAAAAGTTTTTACCCGAATGGAAAAAGGCGGATGCAATTTTGGTTTCTCACCGACATGGCGACCACTTTAACCCTGAGGCCTTGGCCAAAATTGGTAAACCGATTTATTCAAGTGCCGAAGTGGTTTTGCACAATCCAACTTCAAAAATAAACATTGTCAAAGCGGGCGGTAAATTCAAGGTCGGCGACATAACAATTGAAGTCACAAAAGCCGTCCACGGTTTTATCCCACTTATGAAAACAGGTGCCGAGATTTTGGAAAACATCGGTTTCATCATGGACGACGGAAAAAACCGCGTATATTTCACGGGCGATTCTATGTGTTTCAACAACGATTACAAAGCCGATATTCTTGTTGCGCCTATTACTTCACATGGGGTAACATTTACCGCGTTTCCGTTGGCACTTTATACAAAAGACGTCGGTGCGAAACTCTTGGTTGTGGTGCACCAAGAAAAACTACTTTGCCCCGTAGATATTGGTTCCGAGCAAAAAATTCTTAAAGATAACGGAATCAATTTTGTCGTACCAAAAGTCGGCGAAGAAATAAGTCTTGCAAAAGTTTAAAAAACATAGTAATATAAATACATGACAGAGCAAACAAAAAAACGATGCATTAAAACCAGTTTAATCACGGGCGGGGTAATCGTCGGGATTATCCTTGTGTTTTTATTCTGGGGTATCGGAGTGAACAACCGTGCCATTTCTTTGGAAGAACGCGTCCGCGAAGCCGACGTAAATATTACAAGCCGTATGAACACCCGTGATTTGCAACTTCACCAACTTGTGCAAACCCTTGAAAATTACACAGGCGTTCACCAAGCACAGTTCGAGGCCGCGATTGAAATGCTGACTGCCGCTATGGCAGCAGGGGGTTATGACTTGGGTCCATCACTTAATGTCATCGCGGCACTCCCAAACATTGTTGATGTCGCGGCATGGGACACTTTGTCTATAACAATCGTAGCATCTGCTAACCAAGTTCATTCCGCACACCAAGATTTTAACCAAGCCATTATGCGCTATAATACACACTTTCGCAGGTTTCCAAACTCAATGCTTTTAAGTATCGCTGGTCAAACAAGATATGACTTTCAACAACGTCCTGCGCCGCAACTTGTTGTTTTGAACCATGGCAATCTTTTCGGGAATTAACATATGGCACGTCGAAGAATTCGGATAACAAAACTTGAAATAAAAATCTGTGTGATTATTGTTTTGGTGACCCTTGCAGCAGCCGTAGGTTTTACTTTCATGGTTATGGACCGACATGACGCAAGGCTCTCACGCTATACCCGTGCGGCTCTTGTTGATAACGACGATGCAATGGTTCGTTTCTTACATGACACATTGGCGGGGGAAGCCTTTGTTACTGGCACAATAACGGCTCAGGGTTCTGCGTACAACGCTTATGACGCGCTTGGTCTGCATGGTGCTTTTGTTCATATACGACTGGTTCGTGAAGTCCTCGTTCAACGCGGTGAGGACAGCGAATGGCAATTTGAAAGCCAAGTCTTGCGCCGTCCTGAAGGCAATGTTTATTTCGGGCAAATAAGTTTCCCAAGCACCGCACTTTGGACAGGAGAGCATTTGGACCTCCGCGACGACGAAGTTATTAACCGCTCGGTTTTGACAGAGCACGCACGCACGGTGCACAACCTAACGGGTTCTGTAAATCTCACAAACCAAGGTCGCAACCTCGAATTCCGCCCATCTTTTTCCGAAAGCGTCGCAGGACGCCGTCCAATTAGGTACTCGGTTTTTGCTATCCCCGTGGGGGCTACGTTTTCAACGTTTGTGAACTTTGACGGCGAACCTTGGGCTGACAACAGTGTCATCCTCCACAACATGACGGCGCAGGAACTCCATGACCACATGGTGCGTGAATCACTTGTGGGTCCAATGGTCGGTGTTTGGGTAGGGTGGTTTATCCTCACATTGTTCTTGTGTATCGTGTTTATCGTAATTGACAAAAAGTGGCTCCACCCTGAAACCAAACCTGAACCCCAAAAAAAACAATCACGCACAGCCGCTGCAAAACCAAAGTCAACCGCCAGTGTCAAGGCACCAACAAAGCGCGCTACACCAAAAAAAGCAACTGCCGAAACCCCAGATTCCGAGCCTGTAAAAAAACCAGTTGCTAAAATGCAACAAGAATAACTATACTATAAGCATGAACTATAAGGTCGCCGCAAAATTCAACGAAGTCCTCAAAATCAAAGAGGACTATTCTATCGTGTTCAACGGCGTGGAACTCGACGACCCAATGTGCAAGGGCTATGTTTATGCAAGTCTTTATTTTTACGACGAAGTCCAAAAAGAGGTCGAGAAACTAAAACTCATGGTTCAAAAACTGTATGACGAGGTTTCAACCGATTTGGCGATTACCGACCCTGCAAAGTTGCTCATGGAAATGTCCACGCGCGCAAACCGCGCAATCGGCGACGACGGGTTGGATGCGATTATCAAAGAGTTTCTAGGCGAAAAAACACGCCACGTAGCCCTTGTTGTTGACGAGCGTGAAAAAGCCAAATACATCCAAATCTGCGAGGCGATTTTGATTGAATTGGTGACCGCTTTTCATGCCGCAACTTTTCACGCGGCAATGGATTTAGAGGGCGGAGTAAAAAAATTCAAACTCACAAACGAATACATCGCGGCAATGACCCCTCGGCAAAAGGTTTTTATCTCGCCCGCAATCCGAATTGTTGCGTTGGAAAACCAAATGAAAATCAACCGCCTCGAGGTCAGCAAAGACTTCACCGTAAAATACGTCCCAATCAGCACGGGAGAGCACTTTAAAAAACAAGAGGACACAATCAAAGACCAAATCAAAGAATTCATGAAAAAAGCCGTCGGGGAAGAATAAGGTTTTTGGTTTTAAAACCCCCCCGTCTGCCTATCGGCATCCACCCCCTTTGAAAAACCCCCGCCCTAACGGGCACCCCCTTTACAAAAGGGGGAATGGGTTCGGGTGAAAATTCCCCCTTTCTTAAAGGGGGTGGCGCGAAGCGACGGGGGTTTTTAGAAACTCGTTCTTGACACCCACCCCACAAATATGTGATACTAAACACGTGCCTCTTGACACTTGACCCGAAAGGGGAAAGGGGAAAGGGGTTTTTTCTTGCCAATTTTTAGGCAAGAAAAAACTCCAAAAAATTTTTTGGAGGTATACATGAACGGAAAAACAAAAGCAATCATCGCATCTGTGGCCACAGCGGTGATAGTAGGATGCACGATGCTAGGACTGTGGCTTGGTGGGGTTTTTGACCGAAACGGGGACAGTGGAACTGGAACTGGAACAGGCTCGGGCGGCGGACAACCAACAGGTTTGTTGGCGCAAATGCTCGGGACGTGGAAATTGGTCTTTGATGGATTCGCCGATGAACCTTATGGACCTTTCGGTGATGTCTGGACATTTACTGCGACGACTTTTACTGTGTACACCCCCGACGAGGGAACTGACGTTTTCGAAAGTTGGGTACTAAAACCTGGAACCCACCTCATTGAATTTGAAAACTGTGGTCATTGCGATTGTGGTTTTCACGGTACACTTGCCGAATTGTTCAGCCTAACTGAGGCCAGTATGTTCGTGGGGTTTCCTCATGAAGGGGACTATGCCTTTGAAGTCGGCGCGGTTCGTATAGAGGACGGGAGGTTAATATTCTACTGGGGTGAAGACGATGATGAAACATTTGACTTCTTTATCTTTGAACGTGTAGGGCACGGTGGGGATTATTCACCGCTTGAACTGAACCTTATGAATGGAGTTTGGTCATTTTACGATGTTTGGGGTGACCCTGGATTCGACGCTTGGCAATTTGATTTTCTTGCTAATGGCGAGTTTAGATTTCGCGTTGTTGTTGACGGAGTACTTGGCACAAACAATTGGGGCGCGTGGCATACAGGTAGTTGGTCGGTTGACGGTGATGCGTTGACTTTGGAAAGTGCTGTGTCGTTTACACATAATAACACTCATGACATTGTTGTAAGTGGTAACAGTTTGTACATCCATAGCGGTTTCTTGACATACTGGTTTGTGGACGTCTTAGTTAGAAATGGCACGACACCGATTTGTTAATTGTTGTTATATTTAAAAACCCCGTGAGAGCGCGGGTTTTTTTGTGTCAAATTTTGTGACTCCCACGTATATACAGCCATACACATCAAAACTGGAGGTTTTGCTATGGCAACAGTAGTAATAGACGCAGGTCACGGCGGAAGTGACCCTGGGGCGATTGGCCCAGGTGGAAGGCGCGAAAAAGACGACAATCTTCGTTTCGCATTGGCACTTGGAAACGCCCTAACCGCATGCGGGATAAACGTTACGCAAACACGAACGACAGATGTATTTATACCACTTCAAGAACGTGCAAACATCAGCAACCGCGTAGGCGCAGACCTTTTTGTTTCAATCCACAGAAATGGGGCCTACACCCCAAACGCAAACGGTGTCGAAGTCTGGATTCACCCGCAAGCCTCGGCTAGGGCAGAGCAATTGGCTAACAACGTGCTATCGCGCGTAGTGGCGGCAGGTGTCCAATCGAACCGCGGTGTAAGGCGCGCCAACTTTACGGTGCTTGCCCGAACCCAAGCCCCTGCAATTTTGTTCGAGTACGGATTTATGACAAATGTGCGTGATAACCAACTTTTTGACCAAAACTTTAACGCATATGTTAATGCAACAAGGGACGGGATTTTGGCAACCCTCGGCGTTCCATGCAGACCAACAACCCCACCTATAACCCCACCACCCGTAGCTCCGCCACCTGTGACACCTCCACCAAGTGGATGCGGTTCTTTGGGGGGAGCCCAAACAACACCTCCTTGGACTCCTGCACCTCCTGCCAGCGACGTTCGGGGCACAATTCGTTACATCCAAAACGCCTTGAACGTGCGTTATGGACAAAACCTTGCGGTAGACGGGATTTGGGGACCATTGTCGGCACGGGCTTTGGTAAGGGCGTACCAACTTGAACTAAACCGCCAGTTTTGTGCAGGTTTGGCTGTGGACGGCATCTTTGGTCCGCTCACCGCGGGCGCAACCCGTTTGGTTAGGCAGGGGAATCGCGGAAATCTTGTTTGGTTGCTTCAATCCGCCCTCTATGTTCGTGGCTTTCACGCGCGCCCTGACGGTATCTTTGGCCCAATCACAGATATGCAAACACGCAACTTTCAGCGGTCCAGAGGTATCGGGGTGGATGGCATTGCGGGACCTATCACATTCGGGCAACTTTTCCGAACAACCCCATAAGTTCAAGTTTAAGATTAGCCAACATATAAAACCCCGACAAGCATCGGGGTTTTTTGGCAATTGGGTATTGCAAAACGTCGAAAGGTGTGTTATAATACCGACATATGGCAAAAGGAAGAACAACAAGACCAATGCACGAATCGACAAATTCGATGTCGGCAGGCGGTTCGGACACCGCAACTGTGACCGAAACCGAAGTAACACAATCATTCTCACCAACGGTACGCATTAATACCGAGGAACTTGAACGTGCGGAAGCGCATGTAGAGGTAACAAACGACATAAGTGAAGATGGAACCCTCATTGTAACACCAAGTATGCCTGCGGTTAAAACGGTTGTTAATACAACTGATGCATCATTAGAGGTTGCAAGAAACCTTATTGCGGCCGACACCCCAACTATGCGTGCAAGCAAAATCCAGGCTATGGCTGATGCCGCACACGCACACGCGAGGTTGGCGGAACTTGGTATTTATAACAACAAATTTTTGATTACAAACGACCCTGTAACCGTTACAAGCGAACGCGTTGCAGACGCCGTTACCAAAGTCGTTGAAAAACGCATAGAAGAAGCAAAAGCCGAGGAAACGGAAACACAAATTAAAGAAGTCAAAAACAAAGTTCGTCGCGCAGTTATATTGACAATTGTTTCTATGGCAATCTTGGCAGTGGGCGCAGGGGCCGCAATCTACCACTTCGTACTGTAAAAACAACCCAGAATAAACCCAAGAATAACCCACAAAAAACCTGGAAATAACCCAGAATATTAGGTCAAATCTTTTGTTTCGTTCCTAAACTCCAACATACAATCAAGATATCCCATTAGATAATTCATCTTCTCCAACATATCGTCCATGTCTGTTGTAAACACACCACTTGGTAAACTTGGAACAAAGTGGTTCAACCTGTTCACCAAATTATACAACTTTGGGAGGTCCTCGCGTACTCTTTTGATTTCGTCCATGCAATATTATAATGTAGCAACTGCTACATTGTCAACAAAAATGTGCTACTTGTTACATAATAAGTCATGCACATTTTCGTTGAAAGATTAACTGGATTATGTCAAGAAAAATCCATCACATGGATTGAACTAAGCCGAGCAACAAACATCAGCCATGCAACAATAAGCAACTGGGTAAATGGCAAAAGACTTCCTAACATTGATTCAATTACAATGCTCACAAAATATTTTGGTTGCACCGCAGGGTATTTAATCGGCACCGAGGATTAAGTCGAAAGTGAAAGAATTTGGCGAGAGATTGTGTGAACTGAGGGAGCAAAAGGGTATGACCAGGCTTGAACTTGCAAAGGCAACGGGTTTTACCGAGGTATCGATTGGGCGTTGGGAAAAGGGTCTTACAATCCCAGACATTAAAACTTTAAAAGTCTTTGTAAATTTTTTTGGCGTTACCGCGGGATATTTGTTGGGTATTGAAGATTGAAAAAAACATTTGCATAATTTTGCTTTAAGTGCTACATCTTTATATACCATGAAAAATTCAGGCAAAACGGGAATCCCCTATGTCGCAGAGTGCAATCTCTTTGCGCGCGAGGGCTTTAAACATGCAGAAGAACTGTTGGCGGAGTACAACGATTTTTACCTATACAACATGGCCGAGTTGGCGACAATCCATTACAAGATTGACGAGGCGCAACAAGACGAGGCGCCCGCGGAACTTGACGAGGAAAAACGCATTGCCATAGCCGACAAAAATGCAAAGGCCGCAACCGACCATTTTGCGTCTTTGTTTGGGTCAAAAGATTTTCCCGAAGCCACGATTGCGGGGTTAAAGCCTGCTTGGTACGATTTGCAAAAGATTTTGTTGAACGAATACAAACAAAAGACCCCAATCTATGACTCCGCAATGAACGGGATTGCGCCAGGGCTTAGAAAGATTGCAAGCGTCATGTTGTTCGCGCTCTATGTAACCGAGGGGATGGACGACCTTAACGCCGAGGACGAGGAAATAGAGGCGGTCAAAGAGGGGTTTCGTACTTTGTTTGGGCGAATCCAAAACGAGAAAATCGATATCCCCGAATACCACAAAGAAAAGGTCAAATTCAAAAAATTCAAAAAACCAACTCAGTATATAGAGTTTGCAGAAAAACTGTTTTCATTAAAGGGGGAATAAAAATGAAAGTTTGTGTTATCGGCGGAACAAATCCCGCCACAAATCCAAAGTGGTTGGATTTTGCCGAAGATTTGGGCAAACGTATGTGCGATGCGCACTTTGAAATGGTGTGGGGTGGGAACGCTTTTGGTGTTTTGTCGCACATCCACAAAAAGTACGTCAAGTACGACAAGCCAAACACCTTGGTCATGCCCGATACTTATAAGGATGACCTCAAGGTCATGAAAACCGACAAAGTCGTTGCTACCGAATTGGTGGTGGAGCGCACCCATGAAATGTTTTTGCTGGCGAACCACGGGGCGATTTTGTGCGTACCTGGTGGTATTGGAACAATCTATGAATTTTGGACGGCGATTGAGGGGCTCCGCGCTGGCGAGTATGACTTTGATATTATCATGCTGAATTACAAAGGCTTTTTCGATGACCAGTTGAAGTTCTTTGATTTTATTAACCAAGAAGGTTTCACCAAAATCGGCAAAGGCGGGGCACCGTACAAAATCGAGCCGACCGACCTGTTTAAGGTTGTGACTACGCCAGAGGAAGTTTTGGTTGAACTTGAAAAAATCCGTGACAAGCGCGACGTTAAAAAGTTTTGTAAAAAAACTCCGCATGATAAGTAAAACACTTGACTCATAATATATACATAATTACAATGAAAGCATGGCATATGAATTTGACAAATATGGAAACATAATAAACGTTGGCGATTTGAACGAGCCGACAGAGAAACGTGATACCAGTACTGGGGTAGGGGTAATTGTCGAGGACGGAGTAGTGCGTGAAAGCGAAAGTGGTAAAGTTGTAGGTGAGCCGAAAGGTGATTTATTAGATGTTATCGCTCAGATGCGGCAAGACCTTGAAACGGAAATAGAATAGGCTCGACTAGGTACGGTTTCCTTAGGAATAATAACTAAAACTTTTTTATAAGTTCATCAAGAGCGGGACAGGGATTCCAATCATTAACGGAAAGATTGCCGTGCTTTACGCAATGAAGAACGGTCCCCTGTGACATATATAAGTTGTGAGGCACATTTGGTCGGGTTGAATAAATCTCGCCCTGACAGACTTTGTTGAAAGCCACATTTTCGTTTTCCAACTCGGCAATTTTAATCCACCCTTTTTGAACAATATATGTTTCTGTCAAAGTGGAATGGGAGTGGCTTTTTTGCCAGACCCCAACGCTTGGGGCAACCGTTCTGATGTATGAACTGCCGTCATCGGAGATAAGCCTGAAACGCAGTTCACCATTGTCCATTTTTTCGTGGTTTGTTGTGATACCATATTTTTCGAGCATATCCCAAGAATAACAAAAACGCCCACTTAAGTAAAGGCGTTTTTATGCTCCCACACACTGGCGCGTGTGGTTTGCTTATAGACTGCAAGCACGGAAAAAATAGAATAGACCCGACTGGGGTACGGTTTCCTTGGCAAAGCGCGTTTACGCGGAGCATAATAAAAACGCCTCTCATGACGAGGGGCGTTTTTTGTTTACCCAATTACTCGCAGATATCAAACTTACATCAACCAGGGTCCGCAAAGCGTATCAGGTGCAGCGGTACGCTGCTTAGCAGTGTGCAGGACGGTTTTTGTCGCAGCAAAGCAAGTCTTTTCCGAACACGATGAAAAGGATTACAAGTGTGCAGATATCAAGACCGAACAAGCCACCACGGAATACAATCATCAAAAGAATGATAATCCACATTACGTCGCATGAACTTGCTTGTTTGGTGCTTGCGCAACCGCATCCACCGCCGAATCTTCCGAACAATTCGTTGAACATTTTTAAAATCTCCTTTTTAAATTTATGTACAGGGCGCATCCCAATCTTTTGTCTTTTGTAAGGGGAGGCGCACCTAGGTCATGATATGCTGGGGGGGATTTTATGTTACAAAAGCGGGGATGCCCGTTTTATGTATTCTCGTGCCCAATCCAAATGCTCCCACACTTCGTGTGGTTTGCTAATCCACTGCAAGCACGGATTCCTTAGCAAGCCGCGCAAGGCGCGGGAGCATAATTCAACGAAACGTTGATAGACAAAACCGTTTCTGTGGAATAAATTACCTGCATGGACAACAAAAAGATTGGTGCTTTCATCACCGAAAAAAGGAAAGCCAAAAACCTGACCCAACAGGATTTGGCGGAAAAACTGTGCGTGACCGTACAGTGTGTTTCAAAGTGGGAATGTGGAAAAGGTATACCTGATTCGTCGCTCATGTTAAAACTGGGCGAGGTTTTGGGGATTTCGGTCACCGAGTTGCTCGACGGCGCAAAGAAACAAGTCAGGGCGTACGGCGGGGTAACGGAAGAAGAGAGGGTTGCGCTTAAAAAAGAATACAACGAAACCACGAGTGCAAAAATATGGTTCAAAATAAACCTTTTGTCAATTTTCCAATCGGTGTTTTGGATAACAATGTTTTTGCTCTCGACATTTTTGGGCTGGGGAGAGATAGCAACGACGGTGTTACTGGTCATGATGGTACTGAACGCAACAATACCGTTTATAATACTGTTGGTTCGCATTATGCTTTTCTCGATGTGGCTTAACATTGTGAAAAATATCAAAGACGAAAAACTCAAAGATATGAATTACTAAACCCATGTTGGTACTTCAGGTGTGCAAAGATAGCCGAGGTGTCGCTCGCCGATTTTGTGAAAGTCGCTACCTCGTGAAACCAGTAAGTTATTTTGCTTGCAAAACTCTAAAAGGTATTCGCTTTGTTCTTGGGTAGACGAATAATGAAAACATTCGATTCCGTCTAATTGGTTTTTTGTGTATGCCAGTACTTTGTCTATTTCAGCATAGCAATACGGGTGTGCCAAAAATACAAGACCACCGCATCGGCGGATGATGTCCGCGGCCTCGGAAAAGCTTGGATATACCGCGGATAGGTCGTTGAACCATTTTGATTTTGGATTGACAATTTCTGTGCGAAATAGGTGAACTCCATTGATAAGTTCCAAGTCAGGGTATAGGTTTTTTATCTTATCTCCGTGCTTGTCGATAAGGATTTGACAGTGCACAAATCCGTTAGGACATATGTCCTCTGGTTCAAGTTTTAAATCCAAACCGTTTTTTGAAAACACTTTTTCGGCGATTGCTTTTGATTTCCAAATCACGTTCTTGAACGTGAATTTTTCAATTTCATTTTCCATTTTGCCTACATCAAATCCATATCCCAGGATCTCGACGTATTGTTTGCCTACGTATGTGTTTAACTCGACGCCAGTTACAAGTTTTCCCTTGAAGATATCGCCAACCTCTTTATAAGCATCAACACTATTATGGTCGGTTATCGACAACACGGAAATACCTGAATCGTTTGCCAATTCAAGCAACTCTCTGACAGAGAGGCGTCCGTCGCTATGGTTCGTGTGTGTATGCAGGTCAACCATTTTTCCTCAAACTGAAAAGGCTTTAAGTTTTGTTTTAACAACTTCCATGACGTCCAATCTTGCTTGGCCCAAATAGGCGCGCGGGTCGAACTCGGACGGGTTGGTTGCAAATGTTTTTCTGATACTAGCGGTCATGGCGAGCCTTAAATCGCTGTCAACATTGATTTTACGTACCCCAAGTGGAATTGCCTTTGCCAAGATATCTTCCGATACGCCTTTTGCATTTTCGATTTTTCCGCCGAACTTGTTAATTGTCGCAACATCCGCAGGCGTAACCGAACTGGCGCCATGAAGCACAAGCGGGGTGTTCGGAATTTCTTTTTGGATACGCTCCAAGATATCAAACCTAAACGCTGGGGCTGATTTGTACTTGAAGGCACCATGCGCAGTCCCGATTGAAACAGCGAGTGCATCCACCCCTGTTTTTTCAACAAACTCTTTGACTGTCGAAGGGTCTGTGTATTGGCTGTCCTCGTTTTTCTTTTCGTCCTCGATACCTGCAATTTGTCCAAGTTCACCCTCGACGGAAACACCATGTTTTTTTGCATAGTCAACAACCTTTTTTGTAACCGCAATGTTTTGGTCAAAGGGTAGGTGGCTCCCGTCAATCATGACCGATGTAAAGCCCGCATCAATCGCGGCTTTGCACTGTTCAAAATCGGCACCGTGGTCAAGGTGCAGGGCAATGTCAATGCCGACGGACTCGCGTGCTGCTTCAACAAGTTTTCTTAAATACACCTCGGTTGCGTATTTTTTTGCGCTGTTAGAAACCTGCAGAATCACGTCGCATTTCATTTCATCGCACGCACGGGTGATTGCCTGAATCAACTCCATGTTGTTCACGTTAAAGGCAACGATTGCTCGGTTTCTTTTTTTTGCCCTCTCAAGCAAAATTTTTGTTGTCAAAAGTGTTTTCTTCATGTTATCCTCCTTTTACACATGGGGAAAATTTCTTTGGTACTTCCAATATACAACGAAGTGTTCATTTTGCAACACGTTTTCGACAAGTATATTTTGGATTTAAAGTCTTTGGGGCGCGAGTTTGAAATCATCGCCGTAAATGATGGCTGTGATGACGGGTCTGAAAAGATACTTGCCGACTATGCGGTACACAACAGTAATGTCTGTGTAGTAAACCTTGACGGACGCTGGGGGAAGCAAGCCGCAATCACCGCAGGCATGGACATGGTTGATTACAAAAGCGAAATCATACTTATCGCCGACATTGATGTTTTAAACCCTGTTGGTATTTTTGAAAAACTTGTTGAACGTATCGACGGCGGGGAAAAAATTATCTATGCTACGCGCGAAAAATATGGCTGGTCAAAATTCAAGGCGGGTCTTAACGATTTGTGGACGCGCGGGGGTGCGGTCTTGTTCGGAATCCCAGGGGTCTATAACGGCAAGGTCAACGTTTCGGCTTTTCACCGCGATGTTGCAGACGTTATAATTGGTTTGCCACAAAGCAACAAATATCTGCGTTCTATGGACACATGGACAGGCTGGAAACCAGGATATTTGTTGTATGACAGCGGTCATTGCAGGGCTTCGGAAAAAAGTATCGTTGCAAAAATCAAAAACGACCATGCAAATATGCCGATTACAAAAAGCAACAAAAACGCACGCCGTGACCGCGTAAGGGAACACAGCGCGAGCATAGATTACATGTGGGGCATCATGGCGGCGGCACTTATAATGTTTGGACTTGGACTTGCACTCGCCCTTTATATTGAAACCGATGTGTGGGTTGAACTCTTGGTATGGTGCGTGTTTTTGGGGCTTGTTGCGCTTGGCGTGGTCGCATACACACGGGCGGTGTTGGTAAAGCGAATCGGAATTATCCACAAAAACCACGACGCCGTTATTTATGAAATCAAAAGTATAATCAATAAAAGAGGATAACAACCGTGGACAGCAAAGAACTGCAAAAGAAATTTAAAAACGGCGAGGTCATTGAATTTGATACCCCGACAATTATTTTGGGCTCAAGTAGTCCGCGTCGTTCAAGGCTGTTTAAGGAAAACAATATCCCGCACGTGCAAATCCCAAGCACCGTCGATGATACGGAACTTAACCATTTGCATCCTCACAAAGATGTTTCTAAAAAACAAGTTATCGCGTATGCCAAGAATATGGCACTTGCCAAATTAAAGCCATTTATAGGCAAAGTGGTAAACGGTGCGGTAATCACAATGGATACAACCGCGTACCTCGAAGGCCGTATTTTGGAAAAACCAATAACGCCCGAATGCTGTCGCGAACAACATCTTTTCATAAGCGGAAAAACAAACATCGCGTATACGGCATATGCGATTTATTGCAACGGAAAAACGGTTTGTCGCGTGATGGCTTCAAAAGTCAAAATCAAAAAACTCCCCGAAGATATTATTACCGCCTGCTGTTCCGACCCAGAAACGCTGGACGCCGCGGGTTATCGTAACCTTGGTCCGATTTTCCCATACGTAAAAATACGGGAGAGCCACCGCGCAAACGTCACAGGGGTACACATCCCGTTTGTTTTAAAAATGCTGAAAGCGGTAGGTTTTAACCAACTTTAATATGGTCTTGATTTATCTGTAAATCTGTGATATACTACTCATAATGAAAAAACGGGGAATATACGAGGTTTTTATTAAACGTGTGCTTGACCTAACAATGGCGTTTTTGGCCGTGCTTTTTTTGTCGTGGTTTTTGTTGTTTATTGCATTGCTTGTCCGTATCAAACATGGTAAGGGCGTAATTTATAAACAACGTCGGGTTGGGCGAAACAAGCGTGTCTTTTGGTTCTATAAGTTCCGCAGTATGTCCAACGCAAAAGACGAGGACGGAAACCTGTTGCCTGATACCGAACGTTTGACCCGCTTTGGCAAGTTTTTAAGACGCACAAGTATAGACGAGTTACCGCAATTGTTTAACATCATAAAGGGCGATATGTCTTTTATCGGACCAAGACCAAAAGATGTCAAAGAGTGTGTGTTTTTCAATGAAGAGCAACGACAAAGGTTTTTGTCGCGTCCTGGGATATCGGGACTTGCACAGGTGAACGGAAGAAACGCGTTTAACTTTGAGCACGTGTCCGAATATGATAACAAGTATGTGAAAAAAGTTACTCTTTGGCGGGATATAAAAATCTTTTTTAAAACGTTTTTTGTGGTTTTAAAACCCACCGCTGTCGACGCGGAAAGTCACGGATTTCATATGAGTGAATACTATTGCGACCTGTTGTTAAAGCGTAAAGAAATAAGCATTGATGACTATACCACAGGTGTGATGATGTCGGGGACAATTAAGGTCGGCGAAATAATGCCAGAGTTCGAGTGGATGCGCACAAAGACTAAGTCTGCGCAAGTCGTGCGTGAAGGTATTGCGGTTGTGACCAAAAGCAACGAGTCCGAGGAGTAGTAGGGCGTGAAAAAATTGTCGAAGCCTTGACTTTTGGGTGCCATGGTGGCAAATTGGGATGGTGGATACTAAGGCTCTATTGGGCGGAACAGTAGATGTTTTGAAAAAAGTGTTTTGGCTCTCTCTGCGCCATTTTCGTTCTACGGCAAACATCAATATGGCTGTGAAAACCGCATTGCTGTTCATTTTTGCGTTCACATCAATCTTTTGGTTCGGAATGACGTATTTCTTTTTGGCCGCGGTCATTTCATTTGTCATTGCCGAATTTGATTACAAGTCAACATTGTACTTTGTGTTCTTTGTAGGTTGGCTTGATGTGTTTACAAGGTTTGGGACGGCGACATTGCCTGCAACTATTTTGTTTGTAGTATCAATCTTTTTATCGATAAGCATTTGTATAACAAAAATAATCTTGGAAAGAGAAGAATTAGAACTAAAAAAATTCTTGGTACCCGCGTGTTTTTCATTACCGCTTTTGTTAATGGCGTTTATTCCTCCGTTCGGAGTTTTTGAATTCTCGTTTATTTTAATCGGAGGCGTATCTGTTTCTTTGCTTGCCTGTATCGCTGGTCACAAACTCGGTTTTACTCGCCTAGTTCTTTATTTCTCGATTGGTTTGGCATTGTCATCTTTTGTAGGGTTAATTTTTAATTACTTTCGTCACACGGAAACACTTATATATTTCTATGGGCGGTTCTCGGGGCTTTTGAGAAACCCAAACATTTTGCAGTTTATTGCATTGCTTGGTATTTGCGGGTTGTACGCATTGGTTCTTTCACAACAATTGAAAAGGCGGTATGCTGTGCCGATTTTGTCCGTGTTGATTGTCTTTGGGTTAATGGCGTCATCCCGCGCATTTGCGATTGTGTTCCTTGTAATCTCGCTGGTAAGTATAGGTATATATCTAAAACTGGAAAAAAACAGTCGACAAAAATATACAACCCTAGGGGTTGGTATATGTGCATTTCTGGTCGTGTTTTTTGCGCTCCACCAATTTACGTTTCCTGCCATAGAGCGTATCTTTAACACGATTAGTTTTGAATTAAATGCGTTTTTTCGCGACCTTTATTACATAGTATTGGACCCAACCGCGTTTCATGACCCAGGTCGGTTAGGGCTGTGGCGTCGGTATTTGCAAGCATGGTTAGAAAGCCCGCGGACGTTTTTTTTGGGTCATGGTATTAACGCACCCTATTTGGGTCAGGTCATGCCACATAACCTATTTGTGGATGCCTTGTTTAAAACAGGTATAGTTGGCTTTATGGCACTTGGCGCATTTATCGCGGGAATTATGTATGCGCTTTACAAAGTCCGTGGCTATAAAGTCACGTTTATCCCATATCTTTTTGTCATAGCAATTATACTTATATCTCTTGTTGATACGGCATATCCAATACCTGTTGTTATGTTCGCACTTTTTGTGCTTTGCGTGACTTCACAGGGGAAGGTTCATTCTTCGGAGTCTGCCAAAGCGGTGACGGATACACCCCAGAAGCCACAAGATTCTGAATAGTTTTTTGTACATATTTTTTGTCATCAGGATATGTAAAGCCAACCCACTTTTCTTTTGTGGTTAGGGTACGGAGGGTTATCTTTTCTTCTTTGATAAGCCGACCAAGGTTTTCGGGAAGGAAACACTCGCGCTTCATTCTCTCTGGTGTCTTTGGGTTTTCGATTTCGGTCATGAACTCGTTAAAGATTTTTTCAAGGTGACCAAAAACGCTTGGCACCAATCCAAAGAAATTCATCCCAACTTTTAAATCCGCAACGGTCAAGACATACGCGCCGTTTTCCATAAAGTTGTACTCGCCTCCGCGTTTGATACAGATGCGTTCTTTGATATCCACAACATAGCCGTCCTTTGTGGAAAGTGCACCGCGTGAAACTGTGCCGAACTCTGATATTGTGTTGCAAAGGTCATAGGCAACCGTTGCACATTCGGAACTGTTTCTGGTTTCCGATAAAAACCCTGAGATTTTTTGGAATGCCTCTGCGCCATAAAAATCATCTGCGTTAATAACACAAAATGGTCCTTTGATAACGTCTTTGGCGGCCAAAACTGCGGCGGTTGTACCAAGGGGTTTTCCCGCCCTCCAACTTGGGGTTTCTTGAAAAACGTACTCGGCATCAATTATCTTTCTAAGGCGATTAAATATTGCCGTACGAAAGTCCTCCTCAATTTCACGCCTGATAACAAAAACAACCTTTGTAAAGCCCGCCCGAATTGCATCGAAAACGGAGTAATCAATAATAAGTTCACCATGGTGTCCAACTGGGTCAATTTGTTTTATCCCACCATAACGCGAACCCATGCCTGCAGCCATAATTAATAGGGTCATGTCTTTAGGATATGCATTCCAAAGGTTTTTAGGATACACACCCTCTTTAACAAGTTTTTTAATTCGCGAATGAACCAAAGGTGTGTCTTGTGCGTATGTGAGTCCAAACCACTCGGAATCCGTTTTTAATAGTTTGGCCGAAATCTTTTTGTTTTCCAACAAATCGTTAATTGCGTTTACCAAAACAAGTTCGGACTTTTCAACGTTAATGTTGCTTTTCAAAAATTCTACGAAGCAATCATGGAGCAGAGGCAAGATATTTGGTCTAAACCCAAACATATTCATCGAAAAAGACGCACCACTTTTTACGGGGGTAAACTTGCCGTCGGGTGCGTGTCCGATTTTTCCGTCTTTGCGGTGAACACCATACATCTCGGAACACGCAACCAGGTTATCTTTTTTGTCCACTTTGCAAAGACCCCTGTTACAGGTTCCCCCATG
>Ga0209755_10001137_pt1 | contig 43702 bp, 28 predicted proteins | sample TergutCo191P1_FD_187301 | JGI IMG/M metagenome (GOLD analysis project Ga0209755, IMG submission 187301) | Cornitermes sp. P1 segment gut microbial communities from Petit-Saut dam, French Guiana - Co191P1 (SPAdes) (version 2) | ecosystem: Host-associated > Arthropoda: Insects > Digestive system... | reverse complement strand
CAAGAAATCAGACTGGTTATCAACCTAACGGTACCAATAGTTATGGTAATATGAATCCCGGACAATCAAAAACAAGGGTACTGGCAAACAGATTGCCTGGCGCCGATTCAGGAAGTGATTACACCCGCTTAAAAATGCCGAAAATACATTCACGCAGCACCGGGCAAAATACTTCCAGAATTGTAATGAGTTATGGGGATTCCATGAGCAATAATAACATTCATCTCCATTTTGGAACAACATCAGGCGCGACAGGTACTACAAACCCAATATTCAGCGGAGACTTCGCTCCTGCCGCAAGCGCGAATACTACAAATGCTTCTAACAGCGAAACAATCGGTACTCAAACAAATGGTTATGTTCCGCCGACAATGCCGTGGCCTGTCAACACAAACATAGGTTCTACAACTTTAAATCAGACTCCAAACAGTCTTACTTTCGCGCAGGCAAGAGAGTACGCCGCCAGAGTTCAATTGGTAACTGATTCCAGCCAGCCAATTAACGCAACTTATCCGTATCGCGGCAGTATTTATACAGCTTCAGCTTCAAATACAAGCAATGTACCCATCATTGCCTGGTACGATGGAACATCAGAAAAACTGCTTATCTCTTATGGTAATCAGGTTGCTGACGCGAATGTAAGGAATGCGAACAGCGTTACAGAAACTGCCAACTGGCAGGCTAGAGCTACTGTTGTACAGGATAACGCGGGTCCCTTCGTGGACATGGCAATTGACGGAGGAAACAATATACACCTTGCGTACTACGATAATAACGGCGGACTTTGTTACGCTTACATTCCAGCAAACGGTATTCCTACTGTATCGTCTACCGCTGGCACTATAACAAATGTAAAAGTAAGTGGTATTCAAACATTCAGGGTAGATACCTTCCTTTCCGCTGGTCTTAAAATAATGATTAACGTAAGGCAGGAAACGCATACACAGTCTCATCCGTCAGGCGCGGGAACAAGATATGTGCCGTATATTTCATACTATCACGGCGCTTTCCCGGAAACAAAATTCACCGTCCGTACCGCATGGCCAGCAAAATTTACAAGCGGCATAGCAGCGGGACAAGGAACAGACGAACTTGATTTCTTTACAGGAAACTGGGAAGTAATGACTGTTCCTGTTGAAACACTTCCATCGAGTACATCTTCATTCAACGAACTGATTATCGCTAACGGTGTTCCAAGAACGTCCGATAACTGGGTTGAACTTACTAACACAGGAGCAAGTACACTGCCCCGCAGGTTATCCGCCTACAACTACACTTATACTAACGCTAAGAATGTCCATAAGACAATTCTTGTAGGTTATATGACGCTTACCCATTACGAAGGCGCGATACTCAAGAAAGATTTGTGGTAAGGCGGATTGATTAAAACAAACTAAGCGGCTTTCCGAAAGGAGAGCCGCTTATGTTTTATTTAACAAAAGGTAACTAACAACATGAAAATAAACAAAAAAACTATCCTCATAATTTGTGCTGCCGTTACTGCCGCGGCTCTTTTAACTGTAATAATCTCTGTGTCTGCGAAACAAAAGCCTTTAATCTGGTATGTAGACGAAGGGCTGGAAAAAAAGTGGGAACAAATTTTAACATCCTCCCCTCCTCAATCGTCAAAAAATTTAATTCAGGTTTGGGATAGTTTAAAGCTCCCCGATAACGGCGGCATTTTAATTTCGTTTAAGCCGTGGGTTGAAACGCAAGAAAAGGTAAAAGTTTTTCATCGCCTGTCGTGGGATCTTGAATATGAAGGCGCTCATGTTATCGCAGTTGACCCATGGATGATCTTCAACAAACATACAAATCCGCCGTTAACATCAGAAATGATTTATTCAAATACAAAAGGCGCAGGCAGTATTTTAATACCCGGCAGAGATACACAAACGGTTCATGCGTGGACCAGCCGTTTTATTCAGGAACGCCCAGGTCAGTTTCCGCAGGGCAATGACATCTGGAAGGAATGGGAGTCAAAACTTTTCGACCTAAATATATTTGCTTCCGGTACGCGCGGTTATGACTGGCACGCTGTTTTTTTCAGGCTGATGAGCAGTGAACAAGCCTGGATTTATGCGCCTGTAAGCGCTGTCCGCGGTTATCGGGATCCGCGTAAATCAATTTTACAGGCATCGGCATTCCCGTATTCAGGCTCAGATGAAAATAGCCTTCTTGTAAAAATACTCTGGGCTCTCCCTGTGGATTCAAAATCAAAAAGAACTCAAAAATCACTGGAAAATACGATGAATTGGCTGAAAACCCCCGAAATTCAGACAATAATTGCCAATAACCTCGATATTATACCAGCAGACCCTTACGGCACCCCTTATGACCCGGCTTCATTAACGGCTCACAGACTCTGGCTTACATCAGTCTGGATATATTCGATTTATGAATAATATGTTCTATAAACTCTTAATTTCGCCGTGCCGATGATATAAATATGAAGAAGGTATCTTTTTTTTCTGCGCCATTATTCATTGTAATGGCATTTGCTCTGCTAGCCGCAGACTGTAAAAGCACTCCCGAACCGGAGCCGGTCGATACATTAGCTCTTGTTTTCGAATTATTGTCTAAAGGCGATAACTCGGTTAGGGGTTATTTCACAGGTGAAATTGACGCGAACGCAGTCGATCCTGACGGGAAAACTCCCCTTCATTATGCCGCAGAGCGAAGGGACGCACAGCTCGCTTCATTCTTTCTGGCGCTTGGCGCTGATCCTAATGTTTTGGATAACGAAGGACGCAGTCCGCTTGGCATCTGTATTGAAAACGGCGATCCTACAGTCGCCCAGGTATTAGCCGCAGGCGGCGCGAATATTCATCAGCAGATACCATCGGCGCAAGGATCTACTGCGGCGGTTTTATCGCTTGCAAGAGGCACGGCGCTTTTCAGAGCTATGCTGACACCTAACTCGATTAATTCCTCTGACAACACCGGGAAAACAGTTCTTCACATGGCAGCCATTTTAGGAAATCAGGGCGCCGTTTCAGAAGTGCTTTCTGTCATATCTGCGAATCCCGCGTTAATTAATAAAAGAGATAATGATGAAAAAAACGCGCTGGATTACGCTTTTGAAAGAACCAATTCCAGAAATCATTTTGCTATTGCCGAACAGCTCGTTCTCGCGGGAGCAGTTTCAGAAAATCCCATTTTTTATTACTTTGGTCCTGCGGTGCGCAGCGCAAATTATAATATCCGAAGAAACGAAGGCATCACTCCGATACATTACGCTGTAATCGACAACTATACAGGTCTTATCACCTTCCTTCTTGAAAAAAAGGTTGATCTTAACGTAAAAAGCACATCAGGCGCGACGGCTCTTCATGAAGCTGTAAGAGTTGGAAACATCGATATAATTTCAATGCTTTTGGATAACGGCGCGGATGTAAACGCCAGAGACGGAAGAGGAAACACAGCGCTTCATACAGGAATTCCTTTAAATGTTTATAATGATATCGCCGCAATGCTTCTTGCAAGAGGCGCCGATCCCAATCTTCGCGACGATCACGGTGATACGCCGCTTCACATCGCCGTAACACTGAACCGCCCGGTAGAAGGCGTTCAGGCATTGTTAAGGGGCGGAGCCGATGTTCACATAAGAAATATTAACGGAAAAACCCCTCTTTATGTCGCAGTTCAGGATCACAGAACATCTCTTATTCCAATCCTGCTTTCTAACGGCTCTGAAATATTTGCAGCCGACAATTCAGGCACAACTCCTTTTGATATTTCCGCAAGAGCCAACGACGGTACTTTTAATCTTCTGATAACGCCGGAAACCGTTAATCAGAGAGACAGCGCAGGAAACACAATGCTTCATTCCGCTGTAAGAAACAGGGCAAGTTCAGAGCAGATCGCAAAAATACTGGAACAGCGCGCGCTTGTTGATTCAAGAAACAGAGACGGCGAGACAGCTCTTCATATCGCTGTCAGGTTAAATCAGAGAGAAAGCGGCGAGTTTCTTCTTACACGTAACGCAAATATATTCGCGCTTAACGCGGCAGGAGAAAGCCCGCTGTACCTGTCTCTTGGCGGCATCGGCGGCATGCGCGAATGGATGGTAAACGGCACAACAATTCAGGCAAAAGACGGACTTGGAAACACTATGCTTCACTATGCCGCGGAATGGGGTTTCAATTACGCGATTACTTTGATCATAAGAAGCGGTATACCTGTTGATACACCTAACGCCACGGGACAAACTCCGTTGTTCTACGCAGTAAAAAGCGACAACCCTTCTACAATCAGGGTTTTTATAGACAATAACGCAAACTTAAATATGCGCGATACTCAGGGTAACTCTGTTTTACACGCCGCTGTCCGCTGGAACGCGATAATCTCAGCTACATTCCTTCTTTCCGCCGGAATCGATATTGACGGACATTCACTTAACGGCAACACTGCCCTTCATGACTCTGTAATACTTGGAATGTCAGAAATTGAAACACTGCTTATCAAAAACAAGGCAAACCTTGAAGTAAGAAACATGGACGGCAATACTCCCTTAATGGAAGCGGTTAGGGGCGGATTAATTCCATCTATAGAAAAACTGTCTCAGAACGGCGCTGATTCTTCTACAAGAAATACAAGGGGAGACACTCCTTTGCATATCGCTGTCGGTATGGAACGCACAGATCTTGTAAACATGCTTTTAAATACCGGAGTTTCAATTCATGCGCGTAATACAAGAAACAGAACGCCCTTCCAGATATCTTTAAGCATTTCCAGCAGAATGGTATCATCTCTTCTTGCAGATAACAGAATCAACATACCCGATGACTTTGGAAACTCAGCGCTGCATGTCGCGTTACAGGAAAAAGCAGATGATGTTATTATCAGAGCTATTGTTAATCAAGGAGCCAGAATCAACACGGTTGACAGCAATGGCAAGACTCCTCTGCGCCTTGCCGTTGACATGGATATGTTTAACGCGGCGAAAATCATCGCGGACGCAGGAGCGGATCCTTTCCAGCAGGCAGCCGACAACAAAAGCCCAGCGGAAATCGCGTTCAGTAAAGGCGAGCTTTGCATAAGAGCGCTTTTCTCCGGCAGAGCGATAAATACAAGAGACAGTTCAGGAAATACAATCTTACATCTTGCCGCAAGATACGGCACACCCGATTTAGTATCCGTGCTGTTAGAAATGGGCGCGAACAGAGCTGTTAGAAATGTCGCGTCAGAAAGCCCCAACGACATTGCTCTGCGCTTTAACCGCAGCGATAACTCAGCATTATTAAGGTAGACTTGCGCATTATCCGAATTTGGGCTAGATTGTTAATAAAGACAGACTAGCTCATTTGGATAGAGCGTCAGCCTCCGGAGCTGAAGGCGGCCGGTTCGAATCCGGCGTCTGTCAGAACGGAGGTTTATCTTGCATTGTATAAAAAAAATAAAAGACGATTTATTTTGGGTCGGAGCAAACGACAGACGTCTTGCGATGTTTGAAGGTGTTTATTCAGTAGCAAACGGTGTTTCATACAACTCATATCTTTACACAGATGAAAAAACAATTCTTTTTGATACTGTAGACAAGGCAGTGCTTCACAGATTCCTTGAAAATGTTGAATTTGTTCTTGGAAACAGAAAACTTGATTATTTGGTAATACAGCACATGGAACCTGATCACAGCGCTTCGATTAAGAAATTAATTGAAAAATACAGCGGTGTAAAAATTGTATGCAGCGAAAAAGCGTTAACATTAATTAAACAATTCTTTGAACTTGATTTTGATTTTGAAAAGAACACAATCATCATAAAAGAAAATGATACACTGAACACGGGAAAACATACTTTTAAATTTTTTATGGCGCCGATGGTTCACTGGCCTGAGGTAATGGTAACTTATGATACTAACAGTAAAATACTGTTTTCTGCCGACGCTTTTGGAACATTCGGCGCTTTGAACGGCGCTCTTTACGCCGATGAAGTAAATATCGAAAAAGATTATCTTGATGAATACAGGCGTTATTACGCCAATATCGCAGGTAAATACGGAGCCCAGGTACAGTCTCTTCTTCAAAAGGCATCGGGTTTAAATATCGAAATGATTTGTCCTCTTCATGGCTTTGTTTGGCGTAATAATTTTACCGCTATTTTAAACAAATACTCTCTTTGGAGCGGTTACAACAGCGAAGAAAAAGGCGTAATGATAGCCTATGCCTCAGTGTACGGCAACACCGAGAACGCCGCGGAAATTCTTTCATGCAGTCTTCGCGATAAAGGCATAAAAACCTCGATGTTTGACGTTTCTGTAATACCATCATCTGAAATAATCGCCGCTTGTTTCAGATGGAGCCATCTTGTATTCGCTTCTACGACATATAACGCGGGTATTTTTATAACTATGGAAGACCTTATAAATGATCTTGTTGCGCATAACATTCAAAACCGCACTGTTGCTGTAATAGAAAACGGCTCATGGGCGGCATCAAGCGCAAGCCTTATTAAGGAAAAACTTGAAAAATGTAAAAATATTAAAATTCTTGATAAAACATTAAGCATTAAATCCAGTCTTAAAAAGGAGCAATTACAGGAGATTGAAGCAATCGCCATGGCAATAGCGGATGACTTCCCGGAAACTGTAAAAACAGCGTCCTCCGTTTCAGACACAGACGCCGCGCAGAATGTAATTAAAAATAGTAACGTTTCTATTGATCCAAACGCTCTATTCAAACTCTCCTACGGGCTTTTTGTTTTAACTGCAAAAGACGGACAGAAAGATAACGGCTGTATAATAAATACAGTTATGCAGATAACAGCATCCCCTTTGCGCATTATCATTGCCGTAAACAAGGCAAATTATACACACGATATGATAATAAAAACAGGCGCTTTTAATATTTCTGTTTTAACAGAAAGCGTACCGTTCAGTATCTTTGAACAATTCGGGTTTTCCAGCGGGAAAGATACTGATAAGTTTTCTTCTGTAAGTTACAAAGACCGCGGCGAAAACGGAATACGTTATTTAAAAGAACATTCCAACTGCATGCTCTCTGCTAAAGTAACTGATTCCCAGGATTATATCTCGCATACATTATTTACCGCGGAAATTACCCAAACGCTTGTTTTATCCGATCATAAAAGCGTAACGTATCAATATTACTTTGATAACATAAAACCAAAACCGCAGGTTTCAAAAAGCGGCGGTAAAAGGTATATGTGCAAAATTTGCGGATATGTTCACGAGGGCGATTTGCCTGACGATTTTGAATGTCCTTTATGTAAACACGGCGCGCAGGACTTTGAACTTATTTAAATTTAATCTCTGCTGTCAAATACTGTATTACCAATCTGCGTTTTTGACAAATCAATATTCCTGCGGTAATTCGCAAGCGCTGTTTTTTCATTTATTAATTCATTAAATGAATATATTTCGCTGCCATTCTCTGATATTTCAATTTCCGGCATTGAAACCGCGCTTATCTCCTTTATTACAATGTCCATGGCTTTTTCTGAATTACGTATTTTACGTTCTTTTACAGAAGTATCAAAAGTAAATTTATCCACTTGCTGCGGCGAAGACCATATTTTATTAAAACCAAATCTTTTAAAATTACCCATTTTTATATTTTCATTCTCTTTTTTCTCTTTAAAAAAACGTACCAAAGGAATCAGCCAGAAAAACACCGAAAATAATAACGGAACAAGCCCCAATACAATTCTTATAAAACTGTAAGGTTCTTCCAGAAAAAAACTTAATATATTATGTACATTCACGTAAATATTAGAAGCTGCCTTATAACTTTCTTTTGTTATTAACTTACCTGCTTCAAATGACTGATAAAAAAAGTATGAGCCAAAGAAAAGATTAAAACCGTTTATTAACGCAAATACGATGTTTTTAGTTTTTGAATTAACAGAAAATGTTTTAAGCTTTTTATCGGGAAGCGCCGTTTCCCTTATTGTTTTTTCTTCAGTACCAAGCAGAAGTTTATCGAATCTGTAAACTATTGTTCCCTCCTGTGTTACTTCCGGGCTTCCGTCATATTTTGAACAAAAGGAAAGAAGCTCTTTTTGCGCTTCCAGACTGTTAATACCGGAAAACGCCATATATTCACAAAGCGAGATAACTCCGCTATTCGCTTGAATATAAGATATAACCGCTTTCTTCTGATTATTATCCCAATTTATGTTAGGATCACCGTCACCAAAAATAAAAGAAAAAATCGCCTTGTGCAGCGGACTTTTTTCCTTTTTAGGCGGCGCTTTCTTATACATATCTGAATAATCATCATACGAACGCGTCAATTCCGTGTAAAACCAAATTCTTATTAAAATGTCAAACAATCCAAAACTGAAAGAACTTCCCCTGCCGCTGCCTTTACCTCCTGACTTTGATGCGACTGTAATAAAAACACTTGCAAGTGCAATAGCAAGAAACAGAACAAAATATCCGATTAGCATAAAAACAATCCATATTTTGAAAAGCAATACAGAGACCTTTTTAAAAAATCTAAATAATATAGTAAATATTTTTTTAGCTGCAATGCCAAAACCCTTGTAACGGCTTGCATAGCCATCAGGAAAATAATAAAGAATCTCACCTGACTCAGTTATCCGCAATTGCCCTGAATATTCATCAGCCGCCTTTGGCAAAAGTTCATTAACTAAAGAAAGCTCAAGCGCCGTCGCGGCTGTAATATCTGCAGCGGTACACCCGTTCTTTCGGCTTTTAATCGCGGTTACTATTTTTTGATAAGCAGCATTCTGTTTTTGCATTTATATTCTTTGGATATATTCATAATCACTTTTTTTCCATCCAATAATAATTAATCTATCATATTTAATTTTGGTTTTGCCTGGTTTTTTTTCGTATACTATTTCTTTTACTAAATCATTTTCGTAATATGAAAAACAATAATAATCCATTCCGTTAATACTAGACGCCTTTTGAACATTTTTTTTATTACTGCAAGCCATAGCAGCGGCTGAATATTTGTTATTTAATACTGTAATTATATCAAACGGTATCGGATTACTTATATGATCATATGTATAAGTCTCTTCTATATTCATATCAACAATTTCATTTTTATGATTTTTTTCAAATAGTACGCAGGCAAAATGACATGGTAAACTGCGATCTATCAAAGAGATCCACTTTAATACACTTCGTTTATCAATGTCTTTATAAAGCAACAGTATTTTGTCAATATTATACTTATATTGCGATAACTCTTTTGATAATCTATTAGGAGGCATTATTAAAATATTTGCGCATATTCCAACATGGAATTCCACATTCTCCAGCAAAGTCTTATCATGAAGAGCCTGTGAATTTACTTCATTCTCTTCTATTGGAAGCAATGGTAATGTTTCATCTTTTATGTGAATATATTCGTGTATCAATGTTTCAATTAATACTGAATTTGGATAATTTTTATTAAGTTTTATTATTCCTCCATCATATCTATTTTTCGTTCTGAATCCAAGAAATCCCGGAATACTATGACCATCATCATTGTAAAGACTTTCAGATTTCACGATAACAAATTTCATTTCTAATAAATCATCACAAATTAATTTTGTCAATTGGTTAAAGGTAATTTGGTTTTTATCTATATTTAAAGGTTGAACAATATATTTATCCACTGTTGATGCACTGTTGTAAATAACATCCTGAATTCTCTGGTGTGAAATAAATCTATTCGATTCCATGCTGTAATGTGCCCCTTAAGCAGAGAAAATAATGTTATCTTATTTACACTGAGAACCTGATAATAAATTTAATACATCATCACTCGACATAACTTCATCGGAAGGAGAATTTTTTGAAAATTTCTTTGCGAGTTCAATTTTTTTTTCGTAAGGCAGCTTAATAAACCAATCCGGCATACTCATTGCGTAATAAGCCATTTCGTCTTTATTCTTGCTAACAGCATCGGCATTTGGCATTTTTTCCATCCTTCCTTCAAAAACATAACACAATCCTGACAGGATTAACTATACTCTTTGTTTATTTATCGGTAAGGCGTATATCCCATTTTACACCTCTTTTCGGGTTTTGTCCACAAGGCAAACACCCTACTCTTGCGGTAATAAACCCCGCCTTTTACACTTTTTAATAATATACTTAATCAAGCAAGATTCGTCAAGTTCATTAATACCCCTTAATTTTAAGAAAAAAAACCGCCATTCGCAAGAATGGCGGTTTTTGATTTTTACCAATCACAAAAATTTGCGATTGGGGTTTAATTACCGCGCGTTCAGCGTTGCCGCAGGCGGAGATGTCCAGTTATTTGTGTCTGTATTTGCAGGGCGCGAGTGGAATGTATTGGAGAAGTTAATGGCTCCCTTGCCTTCATACTGGTATCCTGCGTCGCAATAACGGTGTTTGCCGGGGTATATTGGATACTGGTACTTAAATGATGTCCAGCCTGCGCGTTGATACGCCACGCGCTTTGGTCCATATTGCCATGCAACGGCAGGAGTTGAACCGGTCATAATAACAGGATCTTCATTTCCTGTTGTTGTAACTGTTAAATCTCTGCCTCTTATAAAGTCCACATAAGCGGTTGTGTTAATTTCCCATGTTACCCATCTCCACACAGAGCAATTTAACCCTCCTCCGCCTGTAATGTTAATATTAATCGGTGAAGCGCCTGCATCTACACCGTTACCAGTAGGATTAGCGGCGGCAGCTTGGGTAGTATATAATCTAAATGTTCCATTTGTTCCTGACACTACTCCTAAATAATAAACAGTAGCATTAGTACCTACAGTAACCTGTAAAACTGTACCTGTAGGACCAAGAGCATTATTTGTAGGACCTGTATATTGATTAGAAGTAGCTGCTCTGGCAGTGGTAGCAAAAGTATTATCTACCTTTGTCATTAACCTTATACCGGCTCTTCTGTTGGTAAGGTTAGTCCAGTTATCTTCCCATGTCAGCGGGAAACCCGGTATGGAAGAACTTCCCACAGCGTCTCCGCCTCTTATCCAGACTTGATCCCCTGCTGCCATTATTGATTCTCCTGAAGATGCGGTTATAGCATTAGCAGCGTTCCTAAGCTGATAAGTTATAACTGTGCGGTAAGCCATTTCTTCGGTGTCATAACTGCCTGTTGTACCCACAAACGCTCTTGCTCGTACCCTCCACTGATATCCATTATAATTCGCGTCGCCTATAACTATCTGCGCCGGAGCAGCCGTACCGGTGGTACTATTTGTAATTTGACCGGGAGCGCTGACAGGATCATTATTGTCAGTTGGACCGCTTCCTGTACTAAAATTGCTGTTTCCGCCATCAGTTACTGTTGTTAAAGTTCCTGTAGATGATTCTGTTCTAATGTACCTAACATCAGAACCCGGCGTTCTTGAATCCATTCTTACAAAGGCATACATCGGCTGAGTCGCAACAAGACGCGGTTGAGTTATGCTGCCTGTCGCTGTAGAAATTGTATCCTGAACTTTTCTGATTCTTACAAAGGGTCTTGCAACTCCTTCAAGGGGAACATTGCTATAGGTTGTTCCCGATGCTGTGTTCATATTGCCAAGACTATCCTGTACAAAACCGGCAGGTATGGTAACAGTGTATGCTGCGCCCGGAACCTGCGGAGCGTTAGCTCCTGACAGACGCACTCTTACAGTCCCTCCGTCAATAGTTACAGAGGAACTGTTAACATTTATTCTGATTTCTTCCGCCGTTCTGAACGACTCATGGAAAGCATTAGGTACCGCTGTATCTGCGTCAGGTCCCTGATTTGCATTAGTTCCGGCTGTAAAAGTTCCGGAAGCGCCGTCCTGCGGATTGTACCTGTATTGTAAAATATATTTTGTAGAAGTATCAGAACTTGATGTCGCATTATTAAAACCATAAGTTCCCTTTGTGTAGTAGGTATCAAAACCGTTAACCGTTCTAAACCTGTTGTATTGCGTTTCATTCAAGACTATCGGCAGACGATAATTTGCGGCGTTTTGCTTTATTATTATTTCTCCATCGTTTTTATAAACATTGCGGTTAAACGCAAATTGAAGCGTAGTCCAGTACGAGCCATCGTCTTCACGAATACCATGGTAGTTTGCGTTACCTTGATTTGCAGTACCGGTGACAGCGCCGGGAACGCTATCACTAAACGCGGGCACTGTAGAAATACTTAAATTACCTGTAGATACCTTAAATTGCTTGTTACCGTTAAGGCGATCAGCTACAAGATGTGAAATGCCGGGAGTACTGCTAACGCCGTTACCGGCGCTTGCGCCGTCCCATGCGGTAATGCTAATCTTCGTAACATCCAGCAGCTGCTGTAAATCCGTTCCTGTGGTAGGCGTATTATCGCCGTTTTGAACACCATAATTGAACGTAATTGAGTTAGCGGTAATTGAGGATGAAGAAACTACTACAGCCGGATCGGCTTCGCTATAAGCGCTTCCGGCATTTCCTCTTCTTGCGTTAAGCTCAATAGTAGAGCCTGCGGCGAAAATCATATTTTTTCTGAAAGTGACTGTAATCGCTATATTGCCGCTGTTATGTGTATATGTGCCGTTTGGAGTCGCGGAACTTATGCGCGTAACAAGTTCTCCCGGATCCCATGTAAATGTAATCGGCGGAGTATTGGCGGAAACCATTCCCGCTCTGTTAATCTGCCGCGCTACAAGAGTATATTGTCCGGGAAGCAATCCGCTGAATGGAGTGTTACTTGTATTGGGAACTTTTACCCAGCTGGTTCCGTTGTTTATGGAATATTCAAGCCCTCCTGAGACAGCCAGATTATTATTTCCTGAAAACGATCCGCTGCCGGAAACAGAATTGTTATTTAACTCCACAGCGAGATACAATTCAGGATGATAAACATTAGAAAGCGCTCTGTTTGCCGCTGTTGAAATACCTTCATGGGTTACGGTAGTGCCTGAGGTACCTACATTATTTTTAACCACATTGGTTATATTATTCGAAGATAAAAGCCTTATCGTTGGAACTTCCGGCGCAAGGGTGTTAATATATTTACTTGTAAGAGTTCTGTCATTTTCTGCAAGAACAGTAATCCCATTTAGCGCAAGCGGAGTTCCCGCAAGGTCTGTAATTTCTCCCGTATACCCTGCTACTATAATTAGATTTTGCTGCGTTGTATCTCCCGCGTACACTTTATACACAAAGGTAATGTCACTTCCGTTTACCCTGACATCATCGGCGCTGGATGATGTTAGAACAGTTGTTGCATTTACATATCTTGGATCGCCTGATGCGGCGGTATTTCTTACCTGCAGCTGTAATCTTGGCACAGTGCTTCCTATCTGTACGGGCTCACTGAATCTGACTCTTATATAAATATCATCTCCTGTTGTATAGTGTTTCTCCCCGCTATTGGTATCCGCAATACTCGAAACAGTAGGAGCTGCCGTGTCTATTTTAATATTTTTACCCGCCGCCAATGTAAACGCGTAATCAGATTGCGCGGTATTTGTCGTAGTTGGCAGCTGGCGCGCATATACTCTGCCGCCTGAGGCTACAACTGGATTAACGCTATTATTCGGTATTACCCCGCCTGTATGAGTGCTCTGCCCTGTCGTTACCCTGATTTCTTCGTATGTATCAGTTGATCCTCTAACCCATGTAAACGGATAATTATTCGCACTCCATTCTGTGCCTGTTTGAATTCCTGTAACATTAAGCCTGTCGTTTGCGCCTGTGGTATGACCATCACCTACCATATACCTGAATACCTGCCGGGTACTTTGAGACGCATTTGGCACATAAGTCGCTGTTGCAGCAGCTCCTGCGCCTGTAGAACTCAATGTTAAAACAGGATCTTGAGTAAATTTTAACGTAACAGCTTTGCTAAACTCAAGGAAGATATCTATCGTATCGCCTGCTTTAAATGTTCCGTCCTGATTGCTTGATATGCGCAATAATCTAAGATCATCGCTTTCAACCAGCCATGAGCCTCCGGCTTCTGAAACATTGCCGCCTATATCGCTTGTTCTTACCGCTATAACAAGCGAATCTCTTAGATCGCTTGCAGAAATATTATTTTGACCTACGTTAACAACAGCTGTCCATGTTCCTTCTGTCTCATAGAATGGATTTGAATTTGGATCATGCGCAACTGTAATACTTGTTATTGGTATTAGTTTTGTATTTATTTCAGCTTTAAAGTTGGCGCTGAAATAATCGTTAATCGGCAGATATTTTGCGGAATCTTCTCGCCACCTTCCGTTAATAGTTATTATTTCATTGCCGATAAAACGCGGAATAAGCGCGTATTGTTGAGGCTTGTACACAAAATCATCACCGTCTTTATCTTTTATAGTTACATTCTCTATGCTTAAAACAGGCGGAGATTCATCTCCCTGAGGAGCATAAGTAATAATCGTAGTTCTGTTGTCGGGGTTTTTGGCTTTAAACAGGAAGACCTGGCTTTTTAAAGGCTGATTATCCAATCCAATATTAAAATCATTCAGATTAATTGTAATGGAGAACTCAAACACCTGCCGGGTATCTTGATCTTCCTCTTTCCAATTTACGGCAAGTCTCCATATTTTGTTTGGATGATGTGTTACACCTGGAGCATTTTTATTTTCCAAATAACTTTCTTCTATAAAGTCAGAATTATTCAAAAGATCAATACTCGATGTGCCTTTACTTATTAATACAGCGCTTCCATCCGTCTTTGTTTCAATTTCACCACCTAATAATTCTTCTATCTTCATCCATCCTGTAAACTCCGGTTCTTTGAAATACCGAATTTGATTTTGCGTGGCAAAACCGGCGGACTGCGGGTTTATCCATACCATGTCAAGATTTTCCACCTGTGTCGCGTCACGCACTATGCCGGAAATTGTTATAGTATTTTCTTCAACATCTACATGCATGAATAAAGGATCAGACGCGTTAGGGCTTATCGGCTGCGGAAAATCCGGGAATGAAATGTCCTGCACCCTGAATAATGACGCGTATTCTATGCTTTCTTTGCCGCTGACGCTTCTTGTTGTTGCCACTACAACAAAATAACCTGAACGCGCAGGCGGTCTGAATTCCCATGGGAAAATAGTTGAGTAACTTCCATTTGGACGTATGGCATTTGTTTCTGATAATTTAGTAAAATCAGATAACGGACTACTTGATAAACCGCCGCCTTTTTCATCAAACGTATACAGATCAAAAATAACATCTTTTACACCGTGATTGTGATACGCCGTAGCTCTGATGGTTCTGCCGGGATAAATCATGAATGCTTCCGCTTTTAGAATTTCTTCTATATCCGCGTATACGCCTCCGTCTTTGTTTGGCGCGCCTATCAAACCTTGATAGTATTCAGGCGTCTCCATACCGTCCGTGTAAATTATCCATGGGAAATCGGCTAACGGCCAGTATAAAAAATAGCCTATAATTTTTTCCTGATTCGGATTTCCCGCCGAGTCGATAGATGTCGCGACGATCATTACCGTTGTTTTTTCTGTTATGGGATTTTTTAGTTCACCGTCATAAAAATTTGAATCGCCTTCAAGACGCGGAACTTTTATTGTGCCGTTTGGTTTTATATTATTCTGAAACTCATCTTCCGGTAAAGGTTTATAATACCTGAAAATATAATCACCGGGCAGCTCTGTACCGGGAATCTCGTCTATTACGGCGTCATGTTTGTAAAATCTGATATCAACAGTGTCAACGTCATGATTATCATCAACCTCCCATTGCATATCAAAGTTTTGCGTAAAAAATTTACCGATATTCGACGGCTCAAATCTTTCAAGTCCGTCATCCGGTATGTTATGGAATTCATCAAGAGGAGCTTTTTGCCACGCGTCTTTTCCCCTGTATAGTGAAATATTAACTATGTCAACTTTTGGAGGATTTTTATCAACTATAAAAACACGCGTTCTGATTGAATTATTATCGGTCATATCGCCGATATCCCATGCCTGAACAATGAACAAATATTCACCGTCTTTTATTTCTTCGCCTATAATTGTCATATCGACAGGAAGAGCCCATGAAACCTTTTCGCTGCCTGCATTCCATTGTAAACCTTCAGCAGTATACAATGACCATGTTATGCCGTAATTATTGGATATTTCCCATTTATTTTCGGTATAACGCCACTGTTTGGAAAATTCCGTTCCTTCCCATGATGCCGTTACTAATAATTTTTTTATTTCTCTCTGGTCAGACGCCGTACCTTTAATCGTAAAAGCTGCGGGAACCGCTTTTCTTGCGACGGGTTCGGTTATTTCAACTAAAGGACCGTCTAAATCAAGCATTGGCCCCAATGCAAGTTCGCAGGAGGAGAATGCAAGCGCCGTTAATAAACTAATTAATACTGATAATTTTATCGTTTTCATTTTTTCCCCCTTATTACCAAGTTACCGCGCCGCCGGTACCGTATCTGGCTGTATTGTAGCCAAATGTTAAATCACCATAACCTACGGTCATATAATTATCTACTTCTCCTACCTGTTGATGACTTCCATTTCTGTTATTATTCTGACCGCCTCCCCATGACAGGAAGTACCATTCTGTAACAATTTCCGTGCTTACCCAATAAAATTGCGTACCGCCTTGCGTACCATTATTAGTAATAGTTCCGGCACGAGGATCAGCATTAAAAAACGCTTTTACAAACCTGTTATCGCCTGTTTCTTCGGCGTCACGTACAGGGAAACCTGCAACAGAAGGCATACCGTTTTTAAGATTCGAACCTTCTATTGCTATGTACGAGTTATTCCTGTTACTGCCGTAAAGTAAAGCTACAACTGTTCTAAAAACGCCTTCATAGCCTTTTACTGTTACTCCATTTTTTACTGCTGACGCCGCTATATAACTTTTGCTGGCTTCAAGCGCGTTGTAAGAAAGAATACCCTGATAACCGTTAGATTGCTCGGTAAGAGAAATAGCATTTAATTCAGTTGCGGTAAAATCCCTGTTATACGATCTGTACCCCGCATAGTCACCTCTGCCGCTTCTGTCTTCACGGGTACCGTTTACTGTCTCAACATTATATGACTGTGTGGTACCTGCTCTTCTTATAATATTGGGTAATACAAATGTTCCTGCTGTTGCGTTTGAATTATAAGCCGCGTTCCATGCTCTGTCTGTATAATTTGTCGTTGTAGCTCCCGAATTTGCGGCATGAACATTCCCTGTCCATGCGCCTGTTGCCGCTCCATTATTTCCGGCAGTTCCCTGATGAACACCAACACTAACTGTTGCATTCTGGCTTTCTGTTTCTACCTTGTAATGAACGGTATTAAAACCGGTAACATTCCAACCGACATTTTCAAATGTTGTGGTCGCAGCAGTCCATGTACCTGTGCTGGTAGGGTCATTAAATATCTGTTGGCTGTTAGTATTTGAATGCCAGTTATCGTTTTTTCCATCGTAGCTTCTTCGGTTTACGCGAATAACAGGCGGCTGAACGCCTGCCGATGAGAAGTTATAATCGTTAACCGCAACGGCAACAGCCTCATTTCCTGCCATATCTGTAAATGTTCCGGCAGGATATGTAACATCCCATTCAAGACCGCGCAAGAGAGGCTCGGAAAGATTAATTGTTACAACACTTCCGCTTATAGAAGTATTAACAACAACATCCAATTCCTGCCATCTGAATTTCGCGTTTGTAAGCGCTGTACGTATAGCCGCAACTTGTCCTGTTGTAGAATTAATTGCATATTGATAATCCAAAACCCACTTTGTAGCAAGATCGGGGATCATATAACCTGTATCTGGACTTGGATTGTTTGCGTTCAATGTTGCCGCGTAGTTACCTGTATATCCGCGTCCGTCAATTAAACCCTGAGTCATTTTTATATACGGACCCGCACTCTGCCCTGTTCTTGTATTTAACCTAAGACGGCTTAAGCTTGGGTTTGTAGAATCCAGCAAGTTGAAAGGAATGCCGTTTTCGGCATAAGTTGTTCCGTTATTTGACGTATGGTTAGTAGCTGTGGTGCCTTGCGCTAAGGCATTTCTATCCGTAACGCTTGTTAATTTGTTATAAACGTCACCCAGACTTGGAATGTATGTTCTGTCAGTGCCCGGTGTAGCGTGACGAGTTGTTCCATCTACACCAAGATAATATCCTTCGTCTTCAAAAACAGGAGGTATCGAGTAATTTCCTCTTGGTCTTATAGTTATGGTTCCAACACCCTTCATTACGTTTTCATTAAATGTAAGCGTAATTTTAGTATTGTCAGTTCCAACCCCCTGATGCGCGGGAGCTCTTGTTGATACGGTTGGCGCAACCGCGTCAACTCTATATCCCGCAACAAGGTTTGGACAGCTGTTTATTGATATAACGGTAGGAGCTGTGCCTGTAATATTGGCTGTACCTGGTGTCGCGCTGCCCGTGTTTCCGTAGGTATCTCTAAGACCGCTTATCACTACTTCGGAAACGTATAAACCTTCCCGCATTTCTTTTCCTGTAATACCTGTCCAGTTAAATTGAATGCTGCTTCTTAAAGAATTCTGCCCTGCCGCAGCTTGTAACTGAATAACAGCCGGAGCTGTTACAGCGTCGCCATTGTTAGAGGTGTTTCTGTTTCTAAGAGTCATGGTTACCTGATTTGCCGTTTCTACTCTTACCTGCTCATCAAACGCCAAATTAAAAGTTAGTTCATTCTGTCCGGCGTTTGCGGTAAACCAGCCTGTCGGCTGTTCGGCGGTAACCGCAATCAGTTTTGGGAAATCCGCTTGTATATGAATGGTACCAGCGCAGCTATAGTTTCTACTGGTCTGGCAAGTCGAAGAATTAGGATTAGCGTTATCTGCTGCTGTGCAGCGGTGTCTTTGATAACCTTCATTACCTGCCCTGTCCGTATAACGCGCGCGCAGGTTATAAGTTCCATTAACAAAATTGGTTGCGGGAATGGGTGTTCCGGCTGTATGAGCTAGCCAGTTAAGACCGCCGTTTATTGAATATTGAATAGTGGGTTCCCATGCGTTTAAACCTGCGCTTGCCGTTGAACTGTCAATAGTCATTGAAAAACCATGGTTATAAGCGCTCGCCGCGCTATTTAAACTTAAATTTAAAGGGGGGCTTGTATTTGCAAGCGTAACCACAGGCATTGCGGGAATAGACTTTTTAATATTTATATTCGTGTTTGTTACCTGATTCAAAAGATTTGCTGTGTGCAGTAATTCATTGCCTACCCTGTCTGTTATCTTGCCTACACCGGCTCCAGTATTAATTGTTATTGTACGTATTCGCCCGTCATCACTAATTAAACTGACAGGAAGGTTAAAAACCAATTCTTTAGTATTATTTCCCTGTCTTGAATAAATAAAACTATTTCCGTCCGGCGTAAAAGCTTGATCATTTGCAATATTACTAACAGTGTAAGTAAGATGCGGTACTGCGGAATTCATTATATCTTTGTCTGATACTATCGTAAGTTCTATCGTTTCGCCGTCTTTAAAATAATAATCTGTACTCGGACTTGTCGCGAACGCAGTCTTGCCGCTGATTCTAACTCCTGTAATTGTAGGACGAACGCCGTCAAGAGCAATGTTTTTGCTTTCCTGCAGCGAACCTTTTGCTGTTGTCCAGTTAGGCATACCGGCGTTATTGTTAATATAACCCGGAACAAACGCGTCTTGTCCGCGGTTAACGTCTATTATCCTTGTGTTTGAAGGTAAAAATATAGGCCGCGCCTGATCAACAGTTCCACCCATATTAGTTCCTGTGCCGTCATAACCATACATTGTTTCCAGCCGCCCAGTAGCGTTATCAGGAACAACAAAGTTGAACTTAAGGAATAATGTATCTTTACTCGCGGCATCACCTGCAGTGTCAATATAAGCCGGCAGATCAGTACGCACATAATTTCCGCCCGCAGTTTGATAACGAATATTAAGCCTTGGCGTCGGACCGGATACCCGTATTAACCCGGAAAAGTCCGCCTGCAGCACAATAGTACTGCCAATGCCATAGGAACCGCTAAGCGCGTCGGTAGTTATTTTTTCCAGCCTTGCCGCGTTTGTAACCGCGATTGTACGCTGCATTTTCGCTATATTGCCAAGAGAATCTTCGGCTTCAATAAGGAATACTCTCTGCGCCTCATCAGGATAAAATTCTATAAAAGAAAGCGAATTATCAGTTGGTTTGTAATTGCTTCCTATTTCTTTCGGAAGCCCGTCAAGAGTAATGTCAAACATTCTAATTTCTTTTACGCCAAGATCACCGTTTGAATCCGCTCTTACCCAGTATTTTAAAATGGAACCCCATGTATACATCTGGAAAGGAATTGTCTCGTCATTAATATCAAGCGAAAATTTACCTTCCGGATTAAAAGAGGTATTTCTTAGAATATCGTATACATCATCCCGCCTGTTAAAAGCTTTAAGAGCAGTATCATAGTCAGCCGTAACAATACCGCCGTATGCCGGGTCTTGCAAATTAGGAATTTTAGGATTAGGCAGCGCATTTATTTCCGAGTCCGCTATTCTTCCTGAAATATCATAAACGGAAAGCACAGGAGGTTTTTTATTGCCCAATAAACGCATTTGCCTGTAAACCTGATGTCCCATATTACATTCAGCGAAAATTATAAACAGTTTATTTTCATTTTCAAGTTTTCCATTGTAATGGAAATCCTGCCATTCTGTTTTTGTAGGCGGGTTCTTGGTATTAACAAGATTGCCGTCACCGCCAAGCACGCTGAATGTGCGTTCAAAGGGTTGTCTTCTATATTTGTTTGTGCCAATTTCCTCATTAACATTACTGTTGTATGTTATGTTTAAAGGATGAGAATCAATATTAGAAAAATTAAAGTCCCAGAACTGAATGCCGTCAAGATTAGAATTGGTTGTAAAACTGTCAGGATAACCTTCACGTAACGCTGCTTGCACCTGTGAGATATAATGATCGGAACCGCCTTCCTTTCCGGCGGGAATCCATGCCATACGAAGCCTTACAACGCCGTTTAACTGATTGCCGTTCTCGCGTAAGGTATAACCTTTTATGGTAAAGAACTCCCCATTTGTAAGCGTTGGGAATGTGTTTTCTTCCGGGCAGCCGTCTTCAACATCCAAAACAATTAAAGGAGCGTTCTCATCTACTACATCCACGCGATAAGATCTGCCTTTTGTCCTTGTCTTGTAGGTGTCACTGTTTCCAACACCTGTATGAGGCGCAAGTTTTTTATCGGCTACAATGCTGAATACCACAAACTCACCGTAATCCATTTCTGTATTGCCTGTCTGCAAATAAACAATTCTTTCGCTTATGTTCCTGCCATTTATAAGCTCTGTTACAGGCTCAGATGATTTCTCCGGTTCACTCTTGTTTCTATCTTCGCAGTAACGCCAGTTATAAACAACGCCGCCTTGAGTAAGTCTGGTCTCTAAAAAATGCAGTTTCTGTTCATCGTTTTCTCCGTTTATTTTTACTCCTGAAGCGATATGGGTTTCACCGTTCCACTGCTCAATAGTCAACAAACCTGTATATGCCCATAAAAGAGAATCATCGTCAAAGAACTCAATAGGTATTGTTCCGCCTCTTGTAATTATATCGCCGACTATAGGATCAAGATTTCCTTTTGGAACATCAGCCTCATAGGACATTAAGAAGAAGCCTTCTTCTTCCATCATGATGGAAATACTTTCATTCATGCTTTTATCGTATGCTTCGATAGCTACACGGTATATATAATTTGTTCCGTTTTTATAATCTTCTGTATACCCCGGTTTTTTTATTTCGCCGGCGGCAAGAATATCAGCTTCGCTTACCAGCCACCTGGGAACCGCATAGGATGAATCAAGGTTTCTTTGCAATTTAATAAGCGCTTCGTTTATATCAAGGTCCGCGTCATAAATATTTAATGTTTGAATATCAATTCTGGTTTCATTTTCTGTTACAATTCCCCAAACAGTAAAAAGACCGTTTTGGTATCTGTTAACGTTTGCTATTTGGTTATAACCGCGTGGATTGTCGGAAAGTACTTTTAAATCCTGATATGTTTCAAAAAAAGCCGTTCTTGTATCTGATCTTTGAATTACCATATCTTCTGTAATCGGATGTCCTTTATCAATTATTATTGTAATATTTTTAATTGATGTATCGCCTGAGTTTCCTACTCTGTCAAAAGCTACAATTTCCAGACTTATTTTTTCGCCGTTCATTGATTCATCAAATCCAAACACTATTTCCCATCTGTCGCCATTTATTGTGGCACGGCCATCAGGCATTGCATCCGTTATAATTGTTTTTTTCGTAACTGCGTTACGAATTATTACGCGATCAACTGCGACATTGTCCGTAACAGTGCCTGTTAACTTGGCGCCGTCTCTTACATACAGCGGCGTAGGCACAGGATCAAGCGTTAATACCGGAGGTTCAAAATCTACAGGTTCCCCCATGCCCAAAGGAATGTCGCAGGAGTTAAAGGTTCCTCCGCTAATTAGAACGAAAAGAACGATAAAAATAAATGAATATTTTGATTTATCAGATTTCATACAGGATCCTCCATAAAAAGGTTTTAACCCGCGAAACGGGTACTTTTTTAGAGATATTAAGCAAAGACTGCCCAAAGATGTTTACATCTACCCCACATTTAAATTCTATAATTTTTAATAATCTTTGTCAACATTCTGCTTAATAAACAATCAAAAGAAAAAAAACCTGACCGCTTTTAAGCGGTCAGATTTTGCATTTACAGTAAAACTACTAGAAAATGTACAACCTTACGCCAAGAATTAAGTGCGGTATTACAACCGGTATATCATTCTTCGCGGCGTCTACGTCTGTCGGTACGAACCATAACTGTCCTTCCCAGAATAAACTGAATGTTCTAAGGTATTCCTTCTTCGGAAGTGTTACACGCGGGAACTCAATTTGCAGTAAAAGTGCGCTCATCCATGTGGGTGATCCGCTCTGTGTGTATTTTTCCCTGGAATCGCCCGTTCTTCCATTATTGTTGTTATAAGTGTCGTTGTATTTGTCCGTAAAGTTGAAATACGAGAAGTTCGCGCCGAACGCAAATGTCGCGGACAGCCAATCCCAATCCGGTCCTGCGAATGAGCCGAACGGCAGCCTGTAAATGTTCGCGAGGATCTTAAGCCCAAGAACATCACCGCCGTACCTTACAGCGCCGGAACCGCCCAGTGACTCATAGAGTTCCTGTGTCAGGAAACCGTACTGTACCTGAATCTTTACGTTGTCTTCAAAGAAGCTAAGGCCAAGACCAAAGTCAGTGTATGTCGCGCCGCCGGCAAAGAATGTCGGTACAAATTTTTCGAAATCGTTTTTAACCGCGATCTGCCTTAAGAATGGAGGTATTATACCTTCAAGGTACAAGCCTTGCAGGAAACCGGGTACTTCGTAAGCGGCTTTATCGCCTTTCCTGATGTGGTATGTAAGGCTTACAAGTTCAATGTCGTCTGTCGCAGATGCCGAATAGGTTATCTCCTGATTGTACCTTCCGCCCATTTCAGGTGATATGAGTCTGATCACAGGCGCTGTCTTGTCTACCTGCACCAGCATTCTGGTTACGGCAAACTCACCGTTCTTCATTGTTGTTCTTATAACTATGTAATGATAACCTTCGGTCATCTCACCTGTTTCAAGACGATAACGGTAATCCTGATCTTTACCTCTTCCTTTTTCGGTAGGTATAAATGTTCTTCCGTTGTCAAAACTGATTTCTGTAAAGTCTGGAGCTTTTGCTTGAATTTTAGCTTTTGTTTCTTTGTCTGTGCTTCTGTCTGCAAGAAGAGCCGTGTCTTCTTCGTTTAATGAATAGCCTGTGCGCCCAAAGAGGTAAGGTCTGTCGTACGCAAAGTCCGCGAATTCAAAGCTGTCGATAGTTACCCACGGGCCGCCTTCCCTGTAAATCAGGTTAAAAGCTCTTGATTGTATAAGAGTCGGACCGCCGAAGTTACTGTGAACCACAATGGCGTTGTTGCCTGCATTAAGCATTTCGCTGTTCATCTTGAATGTAAAGTATCCGTCATCTGCAACTTCTACAGTTTCTGCGTCTGTTCCGTTTATACGAATTGTTACGCTTCCTGCGGGAACAGCGCCTGCTGTTATGCCGTACAGGTTAAACTGACCGCTTGTTTCTTCATTTTCAAGCGGGTACAGAATTTCTACAGTCGGCCTGTATGACTGGCGCGCCATCTGAACGTTACGTGAAGTACGGGTCATGTTTCCCGCTCTGTCGTTTGCGATGACTGCAATGTTGTACTGACCGTCCGCGAGACTGGAAATATCAATGGATTCCCTGATCATCGGATTAAGTTCAAGTACGCGTCTTTGATAGTTCGCGGGGATTGTAATGCCGTCTAAGCTTCGCAGTTCGATGGCGATGTCCCTGAGGTTAGGATCAATAACGCGTCCCATTACGGAAATAAGTCCTGCTGTTACAGAACCGTCGCCGGGACTGTCCAGAATAATTTCGGGCTGCGTATTGTCTATGTTGATCATGTTGGCGTATGTCGCCGGAATGTCATATCTGTCTGTAACTCTTATAAACAATACATGAGGACCGTCTTTAAGAATTGTTGTATTAAACTGATATGTCCAGTTGACGGTTTCAGCGGCTGTTCCAAAACTGCCGCGCACTGCGTTAAAAGTATTTCCGTTATCAATGGAAACTTTTATTTCTTTGATTCCGTTCTTGTCATACGCTGTGCCTCTGACTTCGATTTCGCCCCTTAGAACTGTATCGTAAGTAGGATACACCACTGTCGCGGCAGGTTCGGATAACGAAACCCTGAAGTTCCTTGTAATGGGTTCGCTTCTTACGCCGTAAATATCTTCTGCGATTACAGTAACAGTATGTTCGTTATCTGTAAGAGTGTTAAGCGCAATCGGAATCGAGAATCCGTTTTTCGCTTCGATAATAAACTGGTTTCCGTTGTCAATTCTCCAGTAAACCTGCTTAATAGCGTCGTCATCGAACATAACGCCCGATACAATAAAGTCTGTCGTGATAACTTCGTTTTCCAAAGGCAGTATTACGTGCACAATCGGAATATCCATTTCGCGGTCGATAATAAATTCCCACGCTGTCAGCTGGCTTGTATTTCCCGATTTATCTGTGAATATAAAACGCATATTGGGATCAAGCGGCATTTCTACAGCGTCCATCAGGACTTCAAAGAAACGCGGCGAATAATCTTTATCCCATGAAGACGCGTTGAAAATCTCTCTTGGAGCGCCGCCGCCTCTTGCATAGCTGATAGTGCTAAGTGAGCCTTTTTCTTCTACAGAGAAAGCCAAGCGGATTGTTCCGTTTACTTTCGCTTCGGCAATCGGCATAATGATGGTTCCGATTGGAGCTGTTGTGTCTTTTAATACTGTGAAATTGGCAATCGATGTAAGTCCTGTGTCGCTTGTGCCTCTAATCAGCACATTGATGGTTCCGTCCTGCGCTGCCGCCAGTTCCAGGGTTCTGGAAACGTTTGTATTTACAGGAGCTGAAACCGCCCTGATTTCCGAAGGCGGCATAACGTTTATCCAGGTTAAGCCCATGTCCAGTGAATACTCAACTGCGCTTACCCTGTTTCTGCTTGATACGTTAAACGTAACAGGAATGCTGCTTCTTACATAACTGAAATTCGCAAGATCGCGGACTGTTACTGTAGGACCTGAGAAATCCGCCACTGTCCTGAACTGGCTTGATGTGTAAGCGTTTTCGCCGTCGACTTCCAGCCTTAAAGTGAACGGTCCTGCTTCGCCTTCCTGCCTTGCAGAAAGTAAAACGCGTCCGTATTGATCGGTTTGTACATCCAGCAATTCAGAGCCGGGACCGGAAATTGCAGCGCTTCTTACAGGAATTGTGCTTAAACCAAGAAGCTGTTCACCTTCTTTAAGAAGGATGCGTCCGTCGCTTAACGTGTTCTGCCTTACCCATGTAAGCCTTTGATCCTGCGCGCGGAAGTTCGCGATAGGCGCCGCGTATTGATCACTAAAACCAAGAGCCTGCGAAGCGGCAAGAAGGGTGCTGTTTACGAATACAAATTCGCTGTACGCCCATTCCTTTCCGTTGCGGTCTGTCGCGTTTAATTTAATTTCTAAAAGCCCGTCCTGGATGTATTCGGGAACCGGAACTGTCGCTGTATAAATATCTCTGGACGCTGACAATTTTACCGAAGTGGGTGATTCATCGCCAAACGCGACTGTCGCGGTTACCGGAGCAGATGTTGCTTTGAACGAAAGCTGCGCTGTCATCCTTGGAGTTATTTTAATCGACATACCTGTGTAGAAGTTTGATACAACCGAATTGCGGCCTTCCAGCGATGTGAAAGACGCGATACCGGGCTGAATGCTTCCGCCCGAAATTACAATGCCTTTTACCTGAGTTTTATTACCGACAACGCCTGTAATATCTTTTGCCCAGACATCAAGGTTATGAGTTCCTTCCGGGGGAGTCGGAATCATAAACTGGAAATATCCTGACGTAGCCGCTAACTCTGTTGCCGGCCCGTTGTTTAACGAATAGAAAATAGACGATATGCCTTCGTCGTCTTCGGCGGTTCCTTTAACCACAATGCCGAGCGGATTGTTATACGCGCCGGCAGCAGGCTCTGTCAAAGTAATAACAGGCAAGTCCGCTATAGGGTTAACCCTGTAGCGCTGCCTTGCGACAGTCGCGTTACCTGAAACGTCAACAGCGCGGACTTCGACATCCAGGGTTGTCGCTTTGGTGTTGCGGATGTCGACATCGGCGGACCACCACTGATTTCCCGGAAGCAGCTCAAAAGTGCCGCCTGCGGTTCCGGCTTTCCATGTAATGGAACTTAATCCGACAGGATGCTGTGCGTACCCGGCAATCGAGAAAATGCCGTTTACAGCTTCGTTGGCGGCGGGATATACGATTTTAACATCCGGGCCTGTATTATTTACGAATAACAGGTGAGCCGCGGTTCCAATACTTCCGTTTCCGTCACGCGCCTGAAACCAGATAACATTCGGACCGTCTTCGAACTGCCTTGTGTTAAGATTCAGCTCCCATGTGTTGTTTCCCGCTCTTTTATCTATGCTGACTTTAACAGGATTGTATTTTTCTCCCCCGTCTGTCGAATAATTCAGCGCAGCGATACCGTTACCGTCTGTAACAGTACCTCTCAATCTGATGCCGCCTGAAACAAGAGCGCCGACATCATGGCTTGTTACAATGGTTTCAGGTTTTTTGCGATCCAGCCGCCAGTAAACGGTGGAAATTTTATGCTGTTTGGGTTTAAAATTTTCTGAAATACCTGAAAGATCGTTTATATCGACGGCCCACGCACTAACTGTATAATTTCCGTCCTTCCAGATTTCTCCGTCGGTTGTATCAAGGAAATACGACCAGTAATCGGTTCCGGCAGCTGTTACGCGCAATATTTCATCGCCTCTTCCGTCTGTTCCGCGGTACACAGCGATCTCAACGCGCTGAACACCATCGTCGTCAAAAGCAATACCAACGATATTCATGTTACCCTGAACGCGCATAAAAGGCAGCGGATTAATTATAGTTGCGCGGGGAAGATCGGACTCAGGATCAATATAAATATTATCCGGCCCGGCACGCATTACGTTGCCTGCTCTGTCCTTTGCTTCCAGGTAAAAATTGTATTTACCCGGCTTTTTTTCGTTCACGTCAATACTGTCAGTGAACCCGGATGGATCCTCAGCTGAGCGGGATTCGTTAGCGTCTCTGCCGCCGGCGGCCCATAAGTTAGCGCTGAAAATTACCAAAAGGACAACGACAAAAAGGTTTTTTTTGAGCATTTCTTCCCCCTAATTACAATCGTGATAATATTCCTTTCTTAAGTATAATTTAAAATTTAATCATGTACACTAGTTTTTGGAAAAAAAATGTAAAAAATTATTAAAATAAATTCTTCCCCTACTTGCCAAAAAAATGGTAGTGATGTATAATCCCACCCATGATAATTGCATTTTTTACGTTAAAAGAACCTTGAATATTCCGCCTTATAGGCGGTTTTTTTTTGTAAAACCGAAATTTTAAACAAAAATTGGAGGATTAATGCTAAAGGGACGATCCCTGGTTGAACCTGAAGACTTCTCACTGGATGAAATGGAGTCTCTGTTCTCTCTGGCTGAAAACATCGAAAAAGACGAAAAATACCTTAGAGAAGCCCTAAAAGGGCGGCTTTTGGCTACACTTTTCTTTGAACCAAGCACCAGAACACGGCTTAGTTTTGAAGCTGCGATGCTCCGTTTAGGCGGAAACTGTCTCGGATTCGCTGAACCCGGCTCAAGTTCAGCGTCTAAAGGCGAAAGTCTTGCAGACACTATCCGTATGGCAGCCAGTTACGCTGACGCCATTGTGATGCGTAACCCCAAAGAAGGCGCGGCACTTTTAGCATCCCGCTACTCTTCAGTGCCTGTTATCAACGCCGGAGACGGCGGGCATCATCATCCTACGCAAACTTTAACAGATCTCCTTACGATAAAGCGTCTTTTGGGTAAAATTAACAACCTTACGGTCGGTTTTTGCGGCGATTTAAAGTTCGGCAGAACGGTTCATTCGCTTGCCAAAGCTCTTTCGCGCTACCCAAAAATCAAAATGATTTTTATCTCTCCGGCAGAACTTGTTCTTCCCGATTATATTAAAAGTATTTTAGTTAAACAGAAAATAGAGTTCGATGAAAGGGAAAACCTTGAAGAATCGATGGCGGAGCTTGATGTCCTTTACATGACAAGGGTTCAAAGGGAGAGGTTCTTTAACGAAGATGATTACATCCGTTTAAAAGACACTTATGTCCTGAACGGCGAAAAACTGACACTGGCAAAAGAAAAAATGATAGTTCTTCATCCCCTGCCCCGCGTAAACGAAATCTCGGTTGAAGTCGATGCCGACCCAAGAGCCGCGTACTTTAAACAGGCAAAGTATGGAATGTACGTCAGAATGGCTCTTCTTGCCGCAATCCTTGGAGTTGTTTAAAAGAGGTAATAATGCTGAAGATCGAAGAGATAAAAAACGGTATAGTGATTGACCATATCAAATCGGGGCTTGGTATCAGAATATTTAACTGGCTGGGGCTTGATAAAGCTTCATACACTGTGGCGCTAATACAAAACGCCAACTCTGACAAGCTCGGCAAGAAAGATATAATCAAAATCGACAACCTAATCCAGTTTAACCTTGATGTGCTTGGGCTGATCGATCCAAACATCACGGTGTGTATTATCGAAAATGAGCACGTAACAAAAAAAATCACGATGCAGCTTCCTGTAAGGGTAGAAAATGTTCTTATGTGTAAAAACCCGCGCTGTATCAGTTCTACAGAAAAATACCTTGCGCACATCTTTCATCTGGAAGACGCTCAGATGCGCACATACCGCTGCGAATACTGCGACGAAATAATCCCGGCAGGTGAATTTTAATGAACATGGACAAACTTTACGAAAGCGTTAAACAAAACGGGCATGTATGCGTGGGACTTGATACCTGCATTGATTATGTGCCGTCTTTGGAAAAGGAAAACTATAAAAAAAAGGCTGAGGACGCTCTTTCCTGGAGTAAGGATTGGGTTATGTACGGCGAAGGTTTCGATGAATGCGCCTGCAATGCTCACGCTGTTTTTGCTTTTAACAAGGCGCTGATCGATACAACCTGCGATGTCTGCGCTTGTTACAAGGTGCAGATTGCCTATTACGAACAGATGGGGCTTTCTGGGCTAAAAGCCTACAGCGAAACTCTTAAATATATCCGTTCCAAAGGCTGCCTTTCGATTGCCGATATAAAACGCGGCGATATCGCAGACACGGCAGTCCGCTACGCTAAAGGGCATTTTTCAGGGGATTTTGAAGCCGATTTTGTGACTCTAAGCCCGTATATGGGTATGGATTCTATCGAACCGTGGCTTAATGAAGCGCGGGATCGCGGCAAGGGCGCCTTTGTTTTAATGAGAACAAGCAACAAAGGAATGCGTGATTTTCAATATTTAAATGTGAACGATCAGTCAAAAAAGGTGTATAATGTATTGGGTGACAAAATGGCGTACCTTGCCGCGCAGAACTGCGGGAACTCTGGCTACGGGATGTTCGGTGTGGTTGTAGGCTGTACGGAAAGAGACGAAGCCGCAGCGATAAGGAAAAATTATCCGAACCTGTTTTTTCTTATTCCGGGATACGGCGCGCAGGGCGGCGGCGCACAGGATGCTGCTCTGCTTTTACGGGAAGGAAACGGCGGCGTTGTAAACGCTTCAAGGTCTATTATCACAGCATGGCAGAAAGCGCAGGGTGCCGAAAAAGCGGACAATGTCTTTGCGGCGGATGAAGCAAGGCGCGCTGTAATTAAAATGAGGGATGAAATACGGGAAGTATTATGAGCAGCAATTTAATAAGCGAACTTGTAAATAAAACTCTTATAAACGAAGAGTATTTTATCTTACAGTTTACATGGAACGGCGCTGCTCCAAAAGCCGGACAGTTTTTTATGATAAAACCTGTTCGCAGTTCTGTTTTTCTTTCGCGTCCTTTTGGAATTTTTGATTACTTCCATGAAAAAAAAATAGTCAAGTTTTTAATTTGCAGAAAGGGCAAGGGAACAGAAGAACTTGCGAACCTTCATTCAGGCGATAAAGTTCAGCTGACAGGGCCTTTTGGCAACTGTTGGGCGGATTTTCTGCCTAACGGCGATTTGTTCAGCGGAAAAGCCGCTCTTGTCGGCGGAAGTGCCGGGGTCGCTCCTCTTGCCGCGCTTGTCTCTCAAAAACCTGATTGTTATTTTCATTTTTTTGCCGGTTTTAAAAAGGGATTCCGCGAAAAGGAACATGAAAACGCGATAATGGGTGCCGCTGTAAAAGCGCAGAAATTTTCGATATCAGCCGAAGACGGCGGCAACGCGCTTAACGGCAAAATTGTCGATTTTATTTTTGAGCCTGAAAGTTTCGATGTTATTTTCGGCTGCGGACCGATGGCGATGCTTAACGCCCTCAAAAAAAAGTGTGAAGCCAAAAATGTTAAATGTTTTGTCTCTTTGGAAAGCAGGTTTGCCTGCGGAGCCGGTGTTTGCCTTGGCTGTTCAGTGCCCACAGTCAACGGTAACAGGCGCTGCTGCAAAGACGGCCCGATTTTTCCGGCTGCCGATATAAATTTTGACGAGTGATAATATGAGTGAAAATGTAAATCAAAATATATCGGACATGTCTGTAAATGTTGCGGGTGTTAAATTTAAAAACCCTGTTATCGCCGCTTCAGGGACATTCGGAAACGGCACTGAATATTCAGGCATTATCGATATTTCACTCCTCGGCGGAATCTGTTCAAAAGGGCTTACTTTAACTCCTCGCCCGGGAAATAAAGGCATCCGCGTTTGGGAAACTCCGTCCGGTTTAATAAATTCCATCGGGCTTGAAAATAAAGGGATTATTTACTTCGTAGAAAATGAACTTCCTTTTTTAAAACAGTTAGGCCCTGTTATTATCGCTAACCTTTCAGGCGGCGAATCGGCAGAATATGTAAAAGGAGCCGCAATTCTTGATCAATCCGCCGTTGACATGGTAGAACTTAATATTTCCTGCCCCAACGTCAAAGAAGGCGGCATGGCTTTCGGGCTTGATCCCGGAACGGCAGCTGCGATTGTTTCGGCAGTAAGGCGTGTCTGCAAATCAAAACCGCTAATGGTTAAACTTTCACCTAACGCGCCTAATATTTCCACAGTAGCGCTTTCTTGTGTAAACGCCGGAGCCGACGCTCTGTCTCTTGTAAATACATTCCGCGCGATGGCGATTGACACTGTTAACAAAAAACCTGTTTTTGACAATGTGATCGCGGGGCTTTCAGGCCCCTGTATTAAACCTATCGCGCTTCGCATGGTGTGGGAATTAATCGACACTCTGGAAGACGCCAAATTAAAAGTTCCAATTGTGGGGCTGGGCGGCATTTCCTGTCTTAATGACGCGCTTGAATTTTTAATGGCCGGTTCGCGCGCCATTCAGGTCGGCTCCTCTACTTTTGCAAACCCTCACACGATGATCGAAATTATCGAAGGACTGCAGAAATACATGACAGATAACAAAATCGCAAAAGTAAGCGATATATCAATTAAATAAGGATTAAAAAATGGATAACGTGATAAATCTGTTACGCGAATCTGGAGCAATGCTGGAAGGGCATTTTCTTTTAAGTTCTGGAAGGCACTCCGATAAATATTTTCAATGCGCCAAACTTTTACAGTACCCTGATAAAGCCATGATTGCTTTTGAAGAGCCTGTTAAAAATATACGCGCGGATATGCAAAGCGGTAAAATTAAAATCGATATTGTCGCTGGTCCCGCAATAGGCGGAATTATCGCGGCTTATGAAGTCGCGCGCCAGCTAAACCTTCCTTCTGTTTTTACAGAACGCGATGACACAGGCGTTATGACTCTCAGGCGCGGCTTTGAGTTAAAACAGGGGCAGAATATTTTAATTGTTGAGGATGTTGTTACAACGGGGAAATCGTACCTTGAATGCGCCGCCGCGCTTGAGCAAAACGGCGCGAAAGTCGCCGCTCTTGCCTGTGTTGTTGACCGCCGCGCCCCTGACGCTCCTGATGTGCCATACCCTTTTTACCCGGCAGTAAAAATACAAGCGGCAAACTGGGACGCAGGCGAATGTGACTTATGCAAACAGGGAATCCCGGCAGTAAAACCCGGCTCCAGAAAGATTTAATCGCAAATTTTTCTCGCAAAGACGCAAAGGGATAGAGCGGTTTAATAAATAAGAATTTAACCACGGAGGTCACGGAGTTTCACGGAGGAATGAAGATTATCGTACGAAAACCTCCGTGTACTCCGTGGTTTCTATAATGAATATTTCTCTAATTGTTTAATCAGGCTGGAAATATCTTTTGCAAGGGGAGCGGTAAATGCTGTTTCGTCGGGTAATGCAAGTTCAAGCGCATGCAGCCCAAGTCTTGCGAGTAACGGGCGCTCTTCATGCGGGTCGCCTCTCCATGCGCGCTTGAACGAAGAGAGTTTTACAGGCGACATTTTGCCGTAAAGTTCATCGCAGACGACAGGATGCCCAAGCGCGCAGGCGTGAACGCGGATTTGATGAATCCTTCCTGTCTGCGGATGCGCTTCCAGTACGCTGTAGTTTCCCGCGCTTAGTACGCAGATAAAATCTGTAATCGATTCCTTGCCCTTGTATTTATCGATTATTGTCATGTGTTTTTTATTGCCGTTAGGCACAAGTTTTAAATCGCATGTTATTTCTTTCCATGAAGGACGGCCGTGTACAATTAGCGTATAACGTTTTTTTACATTTCGTTTTTCAAAAGCCATTGAAAGCGAACGGTGGTTTTCCCTGTTTTTCGCGAAAATTACAAGCCCTGATGTTTCTTTGTCTATCCTGTGAACTGTAAATATTTTTGGAATTTTTAAATCGCGTTCAATGAGTTTATCAAGTCTTTCTTTTGATTCATCCCATCTGTCGCCGCCGACTGATATCCCAGACGCTTTGTTTACCGCGATAATTTTTTCATCGTTATGTATGATTGTATAAAATTGCGGTGTTTTCACTTAAAATCGACTTTCGGAATTACAGACGCGGATTTTAACGCGGCTTTATTTTCAGCTTTGATCGCGTCATAAACTTCCTGGCGGAAAACTTTTACTTTTTTCGGAGCGTCAATTCCTATGCGCACCTGATCGCCTCTGACTTCAATGATGGAAATGGTAATGTCATCGCCGATAACTACTTTTTCATCAACTTTTCTTGAAAGTATCAGCATTTTATTACCCTTTCCTGCCAAGTTCGGCTAAAATGTCATGTCTTGTTTTCCATTTTGTGTCAGAAAGAATAGCCTGCTTGGCTGTCATTTTCTTATCGTTTATAACAATGGGTCCCTGAAGATTTGCCGTCATCGGGCTTCCGTCGGGAGGAATTGTTACAATTACATAGATTACAACATCTTCCGCGGATACAATTCCGATTTCCGCAAGCTCTTCATCTGTAATATTTGCTTCATAATCTTTTCTGAAAAGAAACGGATCGATTAAAACAAAGGCGATTTCCTTTTCGTCTAACGACTGGAGCCAGTAAAAAGGTTTATGCTCTTCGTCGGCAAGAAGAACAAACTCTACATAATCCTCAAAGCCGAAAAGCCCCTGCGGAACTTTTAATTTTAATTTTTCATCAACATCAATAAGCCCAAAAGCCTTGGTGTTTACATTCATTTTTTTACCTCTCTAATTATTAAATGCGCGTTTACCGCAGGAAATTCAAAAGTGACTGCGGTAGAATCCTTGCCGCTGCCCCAAGGATCGCCTGATGCGCGTTCTGCGCCATTTTTAAATCTGTAATCGCGGTTGCCATATCAATTCCCGCTTCGCGATCATACATTCTTGTAACATTCGGAATCTGTGCGTTAATGCGCATCCATGCAGCTTCTGCTCTTTCATAACGGCTGCTTACATCGGCAAGTCTGTATGCTATATTATTAATGGAAAGGTCCATTCCCGCAATACCCTGGCTGCCGATAAAATCCGAATCTCCCCTTAACATTCCGTCCCTCAAACGGATTACCATGTCAAAAATTGAACCGCCCGCCACTCTAGCGTTCTCGCTCCAGTTCGGCGCGTTATTGGTCATATTGCCTGAAATTATTCCAAGATCGCGTAACACCGACGCTCCGCCTGTTTTGTCTTCGGCGCGGATCAGATGCGCGTTTGTTCCTTCCAGAACTAGCCCTCTTGAATCAATATCGATAGATGCTTTTACAGGAGCGGCGGAATCATTTATTTTCGCTACTATCGAGGGAAGCGTATCGCCAACCGCCACATTAATTTCCACGCCGTCGATAAAAAACGCGCCGTTTTCCGTTACCCTGTAATCTGTCGCGTCAACATCAGAAAAAATTTGCATCTTTTCTGCCCAGAAAGCTTCGCCGCCGGGGATATCAAGCTCCATAAACATATTGTCGCCGATTTCTACCTGACGTGAAGTGCCGGCTCCTCTGTACTCTACTCGGGTTATCAATGTTTCAGGACCGCCTTCTACAGTTCCCTCAACAATTCTAAACGGCTGCGTAAAAACTTTATCTCCTGAAAACGCCTGCTTTGTATCAGGCCCTACCACATTGGAAAGCGATACAAGTTCTTTTAAAAGTTCGTTTACTTCTACTGCCATTATTTTAAGTTCATCAGGAGAATTTACGCCGTTAGCGCCCGCAACTGAAAGCTCTCTTATTCTGTGCAGAATAGACATTGTTGAGTTTAAATAATCGTGCGTGTTGTTGTAATGATCTTTTGCGTATTGGACATTATCCTCGAAGCGGTTAAGGCGCGTAAGGTATGAATCATATCTTACAGAGTGTGAAGCCGCTATAGGATCGTCTCTTAAACTTGTAAGCTTTGTCTGATTGTTCATTTTATTCATGATGCCTGATACTCTTTCGTCAGCTCTTCTCATGCTGTACTGTGCGTCCGTTACCGGCATGTTAGTTGAAACTCTGTTCATAAATTACCCCTTATACGCCCATGCGGTTGATTAAAGTATCAAGCATGGAATTTACGGTTGTAATGAAGCGCGCAGAGGCTTCATATCCTTTCTGAAATTTAATCATGTTTGAAAGTTCTTCATCAACGCTGACGCCTGAAATTGACTGTCTTAAATCTCTTAAATACTTCATAAGATGATTTTCTGTCGCAAGCGCCCTTCCCGACTGCTCGCCCAAAAGACCGATATTTCCGATTGTATTTGCAAAATAATCATCGAATGTAGCGTGACGCCCGACCATTACCATGTTGTTTCTGACAGAAGCGATTGCCGCCGCCGCGTCTCCGTTTCCTGGATTGGCAGCTCTTCCGTTCTCTCCAAAACCTGCCGCGACGGAACTTGAATCCTTTAATAAATCGGGATTAACTTTTATCCATCCTGAAGGATGAGCGATTGGAGCTACAGAATAGTCTTCGGCGCCGGCGCGTAAGGCAGTTACAGCGTCAGCCTGCTCCCATGTGAACGCGCCTTCTGCTCCCGAATTATTTAAAATGCCGGCGTAACCTGTAAGGAAGAAGCCTGAGTCTTCGATATGGCGAATAACAAAATCGGGGTTAACCCTCTGTCCGTCAACGAGTTCGGCGGGAGTGCCTTTTAACTGCAAATAACCTTCCCTGTTAAGGCGCGCGACAACTTCGGCTCCTGAATTATTTATGCGTGTAACAATGTCGTTTACGGTGTCCGATGAATAATAGGGAACTTCAATCTGCCTGTCGGAGCCGGAGAGCGTAATTGTTCCTTCAAAACCAGGATGCGCCTGCGGCTCCAGTTTATTCTGTCCGTTGATTCTGTAAACATAGGTTGAATCCAAAACGCCGTCACCCGAACGATCATAATTTCCGTTTACGTTTGTAACAAACGGATATTCCGAAAAGAAATTCATTCCGGTTCTTCCGTTCGCGCCGTAGCCGTCTCTGTGTATTTCATTTACAAGGTCTGTAAAGTTCATTGTCATGTTATCAAGATTTTGGATTTCGTTTTCGATTGTCACATCACGAAGTTCAAAAAGAGCCGCAAGAGCACCTCTCTGAAAATTCATCTGGCTTTCGGTATCACGCCAGTAAACATACGCGAAACTTTCAGCGTCCTGATCCTTTCTAAGATCAAACTGCCTGCCGTTCTGCCCCTGAACAAGAACGTGCCCCGATGTGTGAATCATGTATTCGTCAGGATCTTTTTGCGTAACTGTAATGTCGATTATCCCGGAAAGCTCGTCTGCGAGCAAATCGCGTCTGTCCATTAAATCGTTGGGGTTGTCTTTCATCGCCTTAATGCGCTGTATATCGCCGTTAAGAGACGCAATCTGCCTTGATATTTCGTTGACTCTCGCTAAATTAATCTGAATGTCTTCGTCTGCCTGAATCTGCAATGTTTCAAGTCCGTGAAAATGACCGTTAATTCCGTCAATTAAAGTCTTGCCCCTGTTAAGAACCGCCGCTCTGTGCTCATTATCCGCGGCGTTCTGCGATAATTCCTGCCATGCGTCCCAAAAGCTGTCCATCTTGCTGCGGATTGAATTAAAGCCCGTCTCCATGTAAAGGTGTTCCATATCGCGCACATAGTTGTCACGCACCGACCAGTAACCTTCGCCTGAAGCCTGCATTACGATCCTTCGATCCAATAACTGATCGCGCACGCGCTCGATTCTCTCTACGACTGCACCCTGACCTAGCTGACCCGGAGTTTCCGCGCGGTTAAGAGCAGGAAGATAAATCGGCTCCATTGCGGTAAACTCAACCCTCTGGCGCGAGTACCCTTTGGCGTCCATATTGTTAATGTTATGACCAATCGTATTAAGCGCCGTCTGGTGGGCCTGAACGCCCCTTTTTCCGATTTCCAATCCCATGAATGTCGATGTCATTTCCTACTCCTTAAAAACTAAAAGCTGCGGTTTAATACCATACTGCGCATGTCGTTTGAAAAATGCGTTCCGTCTTTTGTGTACATTTTTCCGCCGCGTTCGGGGAAAGCAAGATCAAAAAACTCCTGAAGGGTCGATTTTACCCCTGTTATATATGTCATAAGAGCGTCATTTGAAATACGCAATTTGATTGATTCCATTTTCAGGCTGCGGTATATCTCTGTTAATTCCTCGCCCTGTTTTTGGGGCAAAAGGGCCATAAGTTCCATAAATTGACCTTTTTCATCCAGATTGTCACAAAAAACCTTTTCGCGGATAAGCGATTGATAGACCAAAAACAGGTTTTCTCTCTCGTTTTCTAGGTTTGTAAGCTTGTTTTCGATGGAATTCATGGAATTCAGATGGGTGTCAAAATCGGTCCATTCGCGTTCGGTGACGGCAGCGCGGATTTTCTCTTGAATCAAAACGGCGTTTTGGATTAACTCACATTCCTGGAGAAGGATATCTCTGCATTTCTCATACATCATAATAGCCTCGTTTCATTATTATTCCTCTCTTTATATATCGGTTTTTAAAAGCTGACGGTTAAGAGTTATTATCGAATCCTTAAACTTAAATATTGGGGGGTTTTTGCCTGGAATTTACTGTTTAATCTTTCATTTGGCGGGTTTACAGGCTTGAAAATGCGTCTTTATAAATTCTCTAACAGTATGTACACATTACGTTTACTTTAAGCTGTCGTCAAGTTAATATTTTTGTAATTATTAGAATGTTTTTATCATTAACTCGTGTATAGTCAATTTTATCCATGATTGTTTTAACCATGTGCACACCAAGCCCGCCTATTTCACGTTCCGCGATAGGTTTGTCAAAATCGGGAACAGGTGTTTCAAGCGGATTATATGGTTTTCCGGTGTCTTCAAATCTTATTTTAATTCCGCGATTTATCATGGAACTGCTGGTTGAAATTATAATCTGATCCGGTTTATGCGAAGAATCATAGGCGTATTTTACAATGTTTGTAAAAACTTCTTCCGAGGCAATTTCAATTTTATTTATTTCTTCTTTTGTGAATTCGTTTTTTAAAAGTTCATCTTCCAAAAAGGCGATTAATATCGGAAGATTTTCAAGTTTTGCGTTTAATGTAATATTTCTGCCTGTCTCCCCTGTTTTTTTTCCGATTGATAAAGCAAGCATCGCAATGTCGTCCGCCTGCTCCGCTCCTGCACAAAAAATATCCACTTCGTCTTTAACCGCGTGTAACAAATCATAAGGGGATGCGTCCCTGTAATTATTAAGCGCGTCTTTTAATCTGCTTTCGCCGAATAATTCCTTGTTGTTGTTCATCGCTTCTGTTACGCCGTCTGTATATAAATAAATGGTGTCGCCGTTTTCCAGATAAATTTCCTCATCGTTGTATTTCGCGTCTTCCTTAACTGCCATAACAATGCATGGGTTTGTTTTTAAATATTCAAAGGAGCCGTCTTTCTTTTTTAAAAGCGGCGGGTTGTGTCCGGCGTTCACATAGGTAAATTTTCCTGTAGGGATATTATAAATGCCCATAAAAGCCGTTACGAAAATACATGCGTCATTATTTTTACAGAGTTTTTTATTAACCGATTCAAACGCGGTTTTAGGACTTTTTCCAGCAGAAAAATTATTAATAAGCGTTTTCGCTTTTACCATAAAAAGCGAAGCCGGAATACCCTTTCCGGACACATCCGCAATTAAAATCGCAAGGTTGTCATTGTCTAAATGATAAAAATCATAAAAATCGCCTCCAACTTCTCTTGCCGGAATCATTACCGCGTAAATGTCAAACTCGTCCCTTTCGGGGAAGGCTGGAAAAATACCCGGAAGCATACTCTCCTGAATTTCCTTCGCGACAGAAAGTTCTGTGCTTATCCTCTTTTTTTCCTCGCGCTCGCGCGCGTTCTCTTCTATCGATTTTTTTAAATCACCGGTCATTTTGTTAAATGTTTTAGCAAGCTGACCTAATTCGTCTCTTGAATTGATATCGATCTGCGTATCAAGGTTCCCAAGGCCGATTTGGGAGACTTCGTTTGTAAGGTGCTTGATGGGCGTATTTATAAACCTGGAAATTAAAATGTACGCGAGAGCAAGCATGGCGATAAACGAAATCTCGATAATAACAGAAAAAATGTTGTTCTTTTTTTCTACTTCGGCAAATATTTCTTTTTCTGGGATCTGAATCGATAAAAGCCAGCCGTTGTTCATGTAACGTCCAAAGCGCATGTAGTTAATTCCGTCGTAGTGGAAATAATCGGAGTTAATGTCCCAGGGGATGTCGCTCATTGAATCCCCGGCAAAATTGCTTGCGTGCGCGCTTGATATTATATAATCTTTATGCGGCACGCATAAAATTACAAAACTGTTTTCTGTCGGTATAATTTCCAGTAACCTTTTTATTACTTCTTCGATTTCCCAGTCAACTGTTGTTACACCGATTAAAACGCCGTTTTTAAAAATTCCCGCGCCTGCTGTAGTCATCAGACTGAATGATCCTGAATCGTCTACATAAGGTTTAGTCCATGCAACCTGATTTGGTTCCTTAATATTTTCGTATAACTCGTTGTACCATTTTCTGTTGTGATAATCGTACTCGTCCATATTGAACGCGTTGTCTATTCGAATCTCTCCCGATATCCTGTCAAAAAATGCATAAGAGCTTGCGCGGTATTTTTCGTTATTAAAAGCATAGGGCGCGTACCAGAAACCGCCGCCGACGGCGCTTGGAAGGCTTACAAGACCCATTTTTGCAAATGTTTCTCCAAAATTTTCTGATTTTAACTCAAAATTTAAAAGCCCGCCAATCGAATAAAAAAGCGCGCCGCGTTCTAGCTCTGCGATAACTTTATTTACTTTTTCAGTTTCGAACTCAAGCGTTCTTTCGATATTTTCAAGACGCAGCTGCTTGTAATTGATTGTTGTAGCGAATGAATAAAATATAAACGCTGTCCCGATTAACGAAAGGAAAACAAGAACGATAACAATTATTTTTGTTCTAATCGAGAAAATTGTCATGTTTAATACGTTACTAGCATTTCCTGAAGCGCGACCATACCCAAAACATTTCTAACAATTTCTGAAGGACGTTCAATATTGAAAGTTCCGGATTCCTCGAATGCCTGTTTGTAAATTTTGAGTATCACTCTTATACCGATAGAACTAAGGTACTCAACATGCGACATATTTAAAATAATAGTTTTATGCCCGTTTTTTAAAGCTTCTTCCAGCTTTTCCAGAAGCAGGTCTGCGCTGTTTCCGTCTATTCTGCCTTTTGCCATGACCTTGTATATACCGTTGTCGAGGTTTTGGGTTAGTTCCAGATCGATATCGTTCATTTTGGCTCCTTTTACCTTTTTAGAATAGCACGGTTCTTATTTAAATACAACGATTTACAAGTTAAAATTGGCGCAGAACAACTTTTAAAAGCTGGCTGTACTTTATTTTAATAATTTTTTAATTAATATATCTTTTAAATTTCTTCTAGAATCTATTATTGCAGAAATATTTACCTTATTTCCATTTACTTTATATATTATTTTCCAAGGTTCTTCTGTTATTTGCCTATAATCTTTAATATTTCTTAAGAGTAATTCTGGAACATATCCTCCCCTGTTTGGAAAATGATTTAATGATTTTATTTTTTTATATATTTTTTCCATTATCACTTCTGCATTTCTTGGATTGTTTTTTGAAATAAATTCAATAATTTCATTCAAATCATTAACTGAATTTTGAGTCATTTTAACTATGTATTCATCATAATCTTTTACTGTTTTTTTAGCCATTTTTTGCAGTTCTTTTCCTTAAATCAGAAAAAACCTCATCCACATTATATAGATTTCCATTTTCTATATCTTTATCAGCAATTTTTAATATATTAATTAATGCAAAAGCATCTTCTGTATCTTGATATGAATCAATATCCATTAAAACCGCTTTTGCTTCACCATTTTGAGTAATAATTATTGGATTCTTTCGCTCGTTTACATATTTCATCATTTCTGCGGCATTAGTTTTTACATAAGAAATGGGTTTAACATTTTCTCTTAAATTTAATGACATAAATCCCTCCAGTATTAATAACATACCATATTTAGTCCTATTCGTCAAATTACAATTATTGTATATTTTTAATATTTTTATAATATTATTACTACATCAAAATTTATAAATATCGTAATATTAATTCTTAAAATATATACATTCTTTTATCACAGGCATATTATCTCTTAAAAATTAGCTGAAAAAATTACTATATTTTTGTAATTTCGCATAACAAACCCTAACTGTATCGCCATCTTACAGCGGCTAGCGCAAATCCTCGCCGGGGCGCGCCGCTCGGGATAAATCCCTCGCGCTTAATTTTTCTCATTGACTTTATTGGGCGCCACGTCTCGCTGCGTTATTGCAACAACACGCTACGCGTGTATAATTGGACGGGTGACTGACACCATATGTACTCTAAGTATGTCTGTGTTTTATACCCTGCTGTTTATACATAAAAAGCCTTTTCGGGCATTTTTCCAAAATGTGGTTCTGTGCGCAAATTTATCCCATGAAAAAAGGTGTAGGTAGAAAATTGACAGGTTTCTTCTGTAAACGAGAGAGAGAATTTGAATTCACATGTGGAAACGGGCTAGTTTTATCAGTTTTTCTACATTAACCTTTTCAAAACCCTAAAAAGACTATATAATACAAGCAGGAGAGAATCTATGCCACAAGCCGAACAAATGATACGAAAAGCCGAAACTTTGCCGACTGCTTTATTTGAGGAAGTTGATCATTATATAGATTTCCTTTCTCAAAAAGCCCATGCCGATTATGTTGCTGAAAAACTGGCAGAGGTTAAACGAGACGGCAAATGGCTTACCGAAGAAGAATTCTGGGACGATGACGATTGAAATACACAGCCAGTTATTCGGATTATGCCAAAGAAGATAAAAAAGAAATAAAGATATATTTATCAAAGTTTTATCCAGATACTCCGAAACGTTTTATTACAGCATTGAAAAAACATATTGCAAATATTAAAGAAAATCCCTATATGTATCCAATTTACGCCGAAGATACAGAATTCCGACGTATGGTAGTAGATAATTATATTGTTTTATATGAAATTTTTGAGGAAGATAAAAAAATTGAAATCTCTCGTATTTTAAGAGCTTCATGGGATTTACCAAAATATTTATAAATATTCTCTTCCGTTTCTTGCTTATTTGTTACCAACCCCAACGCCAAGGAAGGCGTGGAGAGACCAAAGACAATGGGCAAAAGGATTTTTTATTTTAATAATTTCTTAAACCTTAAAAAGAAAATTCTGCGAAAATTTTCACCTAACAAACACTAACTATATCACCGCTTTGATGCGTTTTTTAAGTTTTTGTAGATTTTAATTAACCCACGCTACCCATGGTGTACTGTTATCCACAAGTACACCATAAAAATTGGGGGCTGCTACTATTGCGTTACCGAAATTATTAATAAAACCTCACACGGAGGATTTATTTTCAAACGCTTTTCACCCTAGTATGAAATTTTAAGCATTTTTATTATCTTCCTTTTCATTTATTGCTTTCCTTTCTAGTAATTCATATAAACCTTGTAAGATCAAAAGTGGTACTATATAATAATACCCAATTATATTTTCTATTTTACTTAAAGAGAAACTTATTATAGGATTATTAAAACTATCAATTGGAAAAAAAGTATAAGCGGTAAAAATTGAAGCTAAAATATAATTACTTGCCTTAAGAAATGATAATTTTTGTTCATTATTTATATTTAGAATATTATAAAGAATAATTAACATTAAAATATAAGAGAAATAATTTAACATATGAATATACCAAATATTTAAAGATAAATACTTTGTTGTGAGTAAGGTTGTTGCTAGCAAAAATAGAAAGTTTACTACAAACGCCATTCTTAAACCATATTTTTTTTCTACACAAACTGGGAAGAATACGATTATTAAAAATGAACAGATAATAATTTGCAATATAAAAGTTATAATATAACCAATGAAAATACAATCACAATTCTGAATCTTCGTTGTTAAATAAATAACGACACCCAATCCAAAAAGTATTAGTATTAATTTGCAAATATTAATTTTTTTCGGATCATTTTTTTTCATTAAAAAAGCATTTAACTTTGATATTATTTTTGTTTTATCAAAATTCATAGAAACCTCCAAGAAATAAAATTATTATACCGATTTTATTCACCAAGGCACGAAGTGTTGTTAACAATCATATGTGCCTTTGTGTGAACTCTGAACTTCCCCCGAAAAAGTAGACAGAAAGTTAAGACCGTGATAAACCCAAAGAGAGGGAATCATGGAAAAAAGAAGAAGAACGTACACAAAAGAGTTCAAGGAATCAGCGGTAGAGCTCTACCGAAACGGCGGGAAACCATACAATGA